>OJRZ01001984.1_pt1 | contig 13949 bp, 8 predicted proteins | sample 1599291 | NCBI WGS metagenome assembly OJRZ01 (sample SAMN04168657, study PRJEB22393) | human gut metagenome | biome: human gut microbiome; feature: stool | host: Homo sapiens | collected 2014-03-20
AGTCAGTGCTGGGCGCCATTTTAATCGACCCAGCTTGCATCACCCGGGTGATGGAATACATCAAGCCGGAGAGTTTCTACCGGCCCCAGCACCAGGAGCTGTTCTCGGCGCTGACCCGGATGTTTGTCTCCTCCCAGACCATCGACTTTATCACCGTGTTGGAGATGGCCAAGCGGGAGGGGATATTTGACACCGATGAGGACGCCAAGATTTATCTGACCCAGCTGGCCCAGATCGTCCCCTCTACCGCCAATGTGGAGTCCTATGCTAAAATCGTGCAGGAGAAGTCCTACATCCGCAGCTTGATCCTGGCCTCCCAGAAGGTCATCGACCTCTCCCGGGACGGTTCCACCGACGCCCGCACCCTCCTGGACATGGCGGAGCAGAGCATCTTTGACATCCGCCAGGGGAGGGATGCCTCCGGCCTCACCCGCATCGACGAGATCATTTTGCAGACCTATGACCGGCTGCAAAAATTAAGCGGTGAGGACAAAGAGCAGTACATGGGCCTGCCCACTGGCTTTGCGGCGCTGGATTCCATCATCACCGGCCTGAACCGGACTGACCTGATTTTGGTGGCGGCCCGCCCCGGTATGGGAAAAACCGCCTTTGGCCTCAACATCGCCGCCAATGTGGCCACCAAGACGGGCAAGCAGGTGGCGGTCTTCTCCCTGGAGATGGGCAAGGAACAGCTGGTGACCCGCCTTCTTTCCAGCGAGGCGCTGATCCAGTCGGGGAGCCTTCGCACCGGCAACCTGAAGCCGGATGACTGGGTCAAATTGGCCATGAGCGCCCAGGTGCTCTCCCAGGCGCCCATCTACATCGACGACACCCCCGGCATCACTGTGGCGGAGATGAAAGCCAAGCTCCGGCGCTTTCGGGACCTGGGGCTGGTGGTCATCGACTACCTGCAGCTGATGAGCACCGGCAAGCGGAGCGAAAACCGGGTCCAGGAGGTCTCGGAGATCACCCGCTCTTTAAAGATCATGGCCAAGGAGCTCAACGTGCCGGTCATCACCCTTTCCCAGCTGTCCCGCGGCCCTGAGTCCCGGACCGACCACCGGCCCATGCTCTCCGACCTGCGGGAATCCGGCTCCATTGAGCAGGATGCCGATATCGTCATGTTCCTCTACCGGGAAGCATATTATAACCGGGAGTGTGAGGAGCAGAACACCGCCGAGTGCATTGTGGCCAAAAACCGCCACGGCGAGACCGACTCGGTGAAGATGGGATGGGACGGCCAGTTTACCCGATTTAAAAGTTTGGAGTATTTCCGCAATGAACCATAAGGCGTTTGACGCAATTGTGAAGCTTGATTTGATCCACCAGGGCGACAGGGTGTGCGCTGCTCTTTCGGGCGGCGCCGATTCGGTCGCCCTGACCCATTTTCTCTGGAAAAACCGGGAGCAGCTGGGCATCACCCTCACCGCCTGCCACCTAAACCACTGCCTACGGGAGGAGGAGAGCTTCCGGGACCAGCGGTTTGTGGAGGATTTCTGCCGGGAGCGGTCCATCCCTTTGACCCTGCGCACGGTGGACATCGCCGCCCTGGCCCGGAAAAACGGCCTCTCGGTGGAAGAATGCGGCCGGGAGGAACGGTACCGGCTGTTTGAAGAGCTCTGCGCCGGGGAACACTCTTTGGTAGCTACTGCCCACACCCAGTCGGACAACGTGGAGACGGTGGTGTTCCACCTCTGCCGGGGAACCGGCCTTAAGGGGCTTACGGGGATTCCCCCCAAACGGGGGAAAATCATCCGCCCGCTGATCCTGGCAACACGGGAAGAGGTGGAGGGCTACTGCCAAAGGGAGGGCCTGCCCTATGTGACCGACAGCAGCAACTTGCAGGATGTCTACAGCCGCAACCGGGTGCGTCACCGGGTGCTCCCGGAATTGGAGGCCGTCCACCCCGGCGCAAAGGAAGCCATCGCCCGCCTTTCCCGCACCCTTGCCCTAGAGGAGGACTTTCTGGAAGAGGAGGGCCGCAGATGCCTTGACAGCATCCGCTTGGGGGAAGACTGTTCCCGGCCGGGGTTTCTCGCCCTCCATCCGGCGATGCAGGGCCGGGTGCTGGCCCTGCTCCTGAAGGAGCGGGGGCTGGAGGTCACCGCCCAGCGCCTCACCCAGCTGATGGGGCGGGCAGAGGCAGGGGAAGGCCAGGTGAGCCTCCCCGGCGGATGGATTTTTGCCGCCAGCCCCACCACCCTGGCCTTTTTAGAGGAATCAGCCCAACAAAGCGGGGAATCCATCCCCCTTCCGCGGGAGGGCCTGCCCGATTTTTCTATTCAGTCTGCATCGGGGAAACAACTGTCTTTTTGGGAGCTTCAGGATTGTGAACAAATTAAAAATTTTATACAAAAAAAGGATTCCCGCTTAAAAAACATCCTGGACTATGATAAAATATATAATACTGTTTTGATCCGCCACCGCCTTCCGGGGGATGCCATCCAGCTGGTGGGCAGGGGGTGCCAAAAATCGTTGAAAAAACTCTTCAACGAAGAAAAAATCCCTCCGTGGAAGCGGCCGGGCCTGTGGGTCTTAGCCGATCCAGAAGGCCCGATTTGGGTGGAGGGGTTCGGCGCAGCCCAGCGGGTTGCCGCAACGGGGGAAACCCGGCAGGGACTGGAGATCAAAGAGGGGGAGGACAACGAATGATGGCTGATATGAACAATGATATTTTAAAGGTGCTGATCACCGAAGAAGAGCTGAAAAACAAAGTCCAGGAGCTGGGCGCCGCCATCAGCAGGGACTACGAGGGGAAAAACCTTCTGATGGTCAGCGTGCTGAAGGGCTCGGTTATTTTTATGGCCGATTTGATGCGGGCTATCACAATTCCGGCCCAGATTGATTTTATGTCTGTCTCCAGCTATGGGGCAGGGGTGAAATCCTCTGGCGTGGTTAAAATACTTAAAGACCTGGATGCCCTCTTGGAGGGAAAAGACCTGCTGCTGGTGGAGGATATCCTGGACAGCGGCCTCACTCTTTATTACCTGCGGGAGATTTTGACCAAGCGCAATCCCGCCAGTATAAAAATTGCCACCCTGCTGGATAAGCCGGAGGGGCGCAAGGCGGATATCCACCCCGATTATGTGGGATTTACCGTCCCCGATGCATTTGTGGTGGGTTACGGCCTGGATTATAACGAGATATACCGCAACCTGCCCTATGTGGGCGTATTGAAACCCGAGGTTTACAGCAAATAAGCCTCCCGTATTCCGAATCCAAAAGGGGAGTGAATGCATTTGAAATCCAACAAGAACAAAGGGCTGGGCATCTATCTTGCGGTGCTTTTGGCGCTGATGCTGACCCTGACCGCCGTGTTTTCCCAGGATACGACGCCAAACCTGGTAAAATACTCCACCATCCTCGGGTATTTTGAAGATCAAAAAGTCCGGGATTTTGAGCTGGATTATGGTACTGGCGACTTGAGCCTGGTTATCGAAGAAGATGGCAAGCGGCGCACTGTGGTGTCCAGCGTCCCCAATTCCCTCTATTTTATGGATCAAATCCAGGATGACATCGACAAGTACAACGAGGCCAACCCCGGCGATAAACTGACCTATCAGATCCTGCCGCCAGTGGAGGCCCCCTGGTGGGTACAGATGCTGCCCACATTGCTGCTCATCGGCGCCATGGTGGTTTTCTGGTTTATGATGATGCGCCAATCCCGCGGCAGCGGCGGAGGCAATGTCATGGGCTTCGGCAAGGCCAAGGCCCGCACCCCCGACGAGGGGCGCAAGGTCACCTTTGCCGATGTGGCCGGCGCAGATGAAGAAAAGGCCGAACTGGTTGAGATTGTGGAATTCCTCAAAAACCCGGCTAAATTCAACAGTTTAGGCGCCCGGATTCCCAAAGGCGTGCTGTTGATGGGCCCTCCTGGCACCGGTAAAACCCTGCTTGCCCGGGCGGTGGCAGGGGAGGCTGGCGTGCCTTTCTTCTCCATCTCCGGTTCCGATTTTGTGGAGATGTTTGTGGGCGTGGGTGCGTCCCGTGTCCGCGACCTGTTTGAACAGGCCAAGAAGAACGCCCCCAGCATCGTCTTCATCGATGAGATCGACGCTGTGGGCCGCCAGAGAGGCGCTGGTTTGGGCGGCGGCCACGACGAGCGGGAGCAGACCCTCAACCAGCTGTTGGTGGAGATGGACGGCTTTGGGGCCAACTCCGGGGTGATCATCATCGCCGCCACCAACCGGCGGGATATTCTGGACCCTGCCCTCCTGCGGCCCGGCCGGTTTGACCGCCAGATCCTGGTGGGCTACCCGGATATCAAGGGCCGGGAGGAGATTTTGAAGGTCCACACCCGCAACAAGCCCTTGGCCCCCGATGTCAACCTGAAGACCATCGCCTCCACCACCGCTGGATTCACCGGCGCGGATCTGGAGAACCTGGTCAACGAAGCGGCGCTGCTGGCTGCCCGCAAGGATAAAAAAGCCATCACTATGCAGGAGATCGAGGACGCCACCATCAAGGTGGTGGCCGGCCCAGAGAAGAAATCCCACGTGGTCACCGAGAAGGATAAGCGGCTCACTGCCTTCCACGAGGCGGGCCATGCGGTTTGTACCTACTACATGCCCACCCAGGACCCTGTCCATCAGGTGTCCATCATCCCCCGGGGCATGGCGGGGGGATTTACCCTCTCCCTGCCCAGCCAGGACCGCAGCTATATGACCAAAACCGAGATGGTGGAGGAAATTGTGGTGCTGCTTGGTGGCCGGGTTGCGGAAAAGCTGGTGCTCAACGAGATTTCCACCGGTGCCTCCAACGACATTGAACGGGCCACTAAAATTGCCCGCAATATGATCACCCGGTATGGGTTCAGCGAGAAGCTGGGCCCCATTGTCTACGGCCAGAACGAGGAAGAGGTCTTCCTGGGGCGGGATATTTCCCACTCCCGCAACTATTCCGAGACGGTGGCCGCTGAGATTGACGGCGAGATCCGCGAGGTGATTGACACCTGTTATGAAAGCACCCGCCAGGTGCTGGAGGATCATATGGATCAGCTGCACCGGGTGGCGGAATACCTGATGACCTATGAGAAGGTGGATGGCGAGAAGTTTAAAGCCCTGATGGAGAACCGGGAGGTTCCCCCTTCGGCGGAGGATACTTTCGTCCCCCTCTCCAAGTTGGCGGAACAGGCCAAAGGCAGCGATGAGCCAGAACAGGTCATCGGTGAAGAACCTCCGGTGGAGGAATACCCGGCAGATCCCTCCGCCCCAGATGCTGAGTAATTGAAAACAAATAGTATAAATCAGTACCATCTATCTGGATGGTACTGATTTTTTGCTTCTCCCTCCCAAAGCTTTGGGGGAAATCTACTGGGGAAATGTGGGCTTTTTCAATGAATTGACAGATTTTCCCTGCTGCCGCACTTGTGTTCGCGGGCTTGTCCCGGTATAATAGATTGGTAAGCTATTCCAACATTACACCTGCCTTTGGGCAAAACGATAGATTCGGAGGTCCTTCATGGCAAAACGCACCCAAACCCAATACGACAACGAAAGCATCTCCGCCCTCAAAGGGGCAGACCGGGTCCGCAAACGGCCGGCGGTCATCTTCGGCTCCGACGGGCTGGAAGGCTGCCAGCATTCGGTGTTTGAAATTCTCTCCAACTCCATCGACGAGGCCAGGGAAGGATTCGGCAGCAAAATTATCATCACCAAATACCAGGACGGTTCCATTGAGGTGGAGGATTTCGGCCGGGGCATCCCGGTGGATTTTAACAGCCGGGAGGGCCGGTTCAACTGGGAACTGGTTTTCTGCGAACTGTACGCCGGCGGAAAATACAACACCAACGACGGCGAGAGCTATGAGTTCTCCTTAGGCCTCAATGGCCTGGGTCTTTGTGCCACCCAATATTCCTCACAGTATATGGATGTAGAGATATTCCGAGATGGATTCCGATATGCCCTTCGTTTTGAGCAGGGGGAGAATGTGGGCGGCCTCCAGAAAGAGGAGACCCGCCGCAAACAGACCGGAACCCGCATCCGCTGGAAGCCGGATCTTGCGGTATTCACCGAGGTCGATGTGCCGGTGGCTTATTTCCAGGACGTGCTCAAGCGCCAGGCAGTGGTCAATGCCGGGCTCACCTTCCTCCTGCGGGTGGAGGGAGAGAAGGGCTTTACCGAAGAGGAGTTTTGCTACGCCGACGGCATCACCGACTATGTCAAGGAGCTGACCGGCGGGGAAGAGACCCTCTGCCCGGTGATCTACTGGCAAACCGAGCGTCGGGGCCGGGACCGGGAGGACAAGCCGGAATACAAGGCCAAACTCTCGGTGGCGCTGACCTTCTCCAACCGGCTCCACCTGACCGAGTATTACCACAACTCCAGTTTTTTGGAGCATGGAGGCTCCCCGGAGAAGGCGGTGAAGCTGGCCTTTGTCTATCAGATTGATAGCTTTCTGAAGCAGAGCGGCAAATACCTGAAAAATGAGAGCAAGATCACCTACCAGGATGTGGAGGACTGCCTGGTTTTGGTATCCTCCTCCTTCTCCACCCAGACCAGCTACGAAAACCAGACCAAAAAGGCCATCACCAACCGGTTTATCTACGAGGCGATGAACGACTTCCTCCGCCATCAGCTGGAGATTTACTTTATCGAAAACCCGGATGACGCCGCCCGCATCGCTGAACAGGTGCTCATCAACAAGCGCAGCCGGGAAAATGCGGAGAAAACCCGCCTCAATTTGAAAAAGAAGCTGGCGGGCACCATCGACCTTTCCAACCGGGTGCAGAAGTTTGTGGACTGCCGCTCCAAGGACGTCTCCCGCCGGGAGATCTACATCGTGGAGGGGGATTCGGCGCTGGGCTCCTGCAAAATGAGCCGGGATGCCGAGTTCCAGGCCATCATCCCGGTGCGGGGCAAAATCCTCAACTGCCTCAAAGCGGATTACGACAAAATCTTTAAAAATGAGATTATCACCGACATCATCAAGGTGCTGGGCTGCGGGGTGGAGGTCAAGACCAAGGCCAACAAGGATTTATCCAGCTTTGACCTGGACAGCCTGCGGTGGAACAAAGTGGTCATCTGCACCGATGCGGACGTGGATGGGTTCCAGATCCGCACCCTGATTTTGACCATGCTCTACCGGCTGACCCCCACCCTGATCGAAAAAGGGTATGTCTATATCGCAGAGACCCCCCTTTATGAGATCACCACCAAAAACAAAACCTACTTTGCCTATTCCGACGGGGAAAAGGCCACCGTTCTGGCCCAAATCGGCAAGGAAAAATATGACATCCAGCGGTCCAAAGGGCTAGGTGAAAACGACGCCGATATGATGCGGCTGACCACCATGAACCCCCAGACCCGCCGGCTCATCCGGGTCAGCCCCAGCGATGCCGCCGCCACAGCCCGGATGTTCGACCTGCTGTTGGGGGACAACCTATCCGGCCGGAAGGAGCACATCGCCCTCAACGGCCATCTGTATCTGGACGAGGTAGATGTGTCCTAACCGCCAGCGCGCTCCATTCCGGCGCAACAAATACAAGGGACCCGAACAGGGGGTTCCCAACCGAGGTGAACCGCTATGCCGCCAAGAAAGAAAAAAGAACGCGCCTCTGCCCCCGCCAAAATGGGGCCGGACGTTTACATTGAAAACTCTGGGGTAGTGATGGATCAAGCCATTGTGGACACCCTGGAAAAAAACTATATGCCCTATGCCATGAGCGTCATCGTCTCCCGGGCCATCCCGGAGATCGACGGGTTCAAGCCCAGCCATCGGAAAATATTATATACGATGTATACAATGGGGCTGTTAAACGGAAATAGAACCAAATCCGCCAACATTGTGGGCCAAACCATGAAGCTGAACCCCCACGGCGACGCCGCCATCTATGAGACGATGGTCCGCCTCTCCCGGGGATATGAAGCCCTGCTGTACCCCTTTGTGGACTCCAAAGGCAACTTCGGCAAGGCGTATTCCCGGGACATGGCCTACGCCGCCCCCCGGTACACCGAGGCCAAATTGGAGCCCATCTGCAGCGAGCTGTTCGGGGACATCGCCAAGGACACGGTGGATTTTGTCCCCAACTACGACAACACCATGATGGAGCCCACCTTGCTGCCGGTGTCCTTCCCCACCATCCTGACCAATTCCAATGTGGGCATCGCGGTGGGCATGGCCAGCTCCATCTGCTCCTTCAACCTGGCTGAGGTCTGCGAAACCACCATCGCCTTGATGAAAAATCCGGCCCACGATGTGGCCACCACCCTGCAGGCCCCGGATTTCCCTGGGGGAGGGTTTATCCTCTACGACCCAGAGGAGATGCGCCGCATCTACGAGACCGGCAGGGGTGGCGTCAAGGTGCGTGCCCGCTATTCCTATGACAAGGCGGAAAACTGCATTGAAATCACCCAAATTCCCCCCACCACTACGGTGGAGGCGATTATGGACAAGATTGTGGAATTGGTCAAATCCGGCCGGGTGCGGGAGATCTCCGACCTGCGGGATGAAACCGATATCAACGGCCTTAAACTGACCATCGACCTAAAGCGGGGCGTGGACCCGGATAAATTGATGGCCCGCCTCTACAAAACCACCCCGTTGGAGGATGCCTTTGGCTGCAACTTCAACGTCCTCATCGGGGGGATGCCCAAGGTCCTGGGGGTGGCCCCCCTCCTGCTGGAATGGATCGCCTTCCGGGAGGAGTGCGTCAAGCGGCGCATCTTTTTTGACCTGACCAAGAAAAAGGAGAAGCTCCACCTGCTCAAAGGATTGGCCCGCATCCTTCTGGACATCGACAAAGCGGTGAAAATTGTCCGGGAGACCGAGGAGGAATCGGAGGTTGTCCCCAACCTGATGATCGGTTTCGGAATCGATGAGATCCAGGCGGAGTATGTAGCGGAAATCCGCCTGCGCCACCTGAACCGGGAATACATCCTCAAGCGCACCCAGGAGACCGAGCAGCTGGAGTCGGACATCGCCCAGATGGAGGATATCCTGAAAAGCCCCAAAAAGATCCAGGGCATTATGGAAAAGGAACTGCGGGAGGTGGCGAAAAAATTCTCCCAGCCCCGCCGGTCCATGCTGATCTTCAAATCCGAGGTGTCGGAGGAAGGCGGGGAGGAGGAGATCCCCGATTACCCGGTGCGCCTCTTCCTCTCCAAAGAGGGATATTTTAAGAAAATTACCCCCCAGTCCCTGCGGATGAGCGGGGAGCAGAAGCTGAAAGAGGGGGATGCTATCCTGGAGGAGCTGGAGGCCACCAACAACACCCATCTGCTGGTGTTCACCAACCAATGCCAGGTCTATAAATGCCGCGCCAGTGATTTTGATGACGGCAAGGCCAGCCAGTTAGGGGATTACCTGCCCGCCAAGCTGGGGATGGACGAAGGGGAATCGGTGGTCTATCTGGCAGCTACTGCTGATTACCAGGGCGCCATGGTTTTTGTCTTTCAAAACGGTAAGGTGGCCAAGGTGGAGATGAGCGCTTACGAGACCAAAACCCGGCGCAAAAAGCTGATCAGCGCTTACTGCGACAAATTCCCCTTGTGCCAGGCCCTCTACCTTCAGGAGGATCGGGAGCTGATGCTCACCTCCTCCGGCGGGAGGGTGCTTCTGGTGCATACAGCAGCGCTGGAATCGAAGTCCACCAAGAACACCCAGGGCATCCAGGTGATGCAGCTGAAGAAAAACGCTGTGGTGGATTCGGCGAAAGTGTTCTGCGAAGGGATGCTGTCTAACCCTCACCGGTTCCGGCCCAAGAGCCTTCCCAGCCAGGGGCAGTTCCCCCGCGGGGAAGAGGAAGGGGAGCAGCTGACCCTCTCGTAGCCGAAAACCCTCCAAAAAGGGGAAAAAGAGAGCCGGCGATGGGAAAGCCCCAAAGTCGGCTCTTGGTTTTTCGTTTTGTACGAGCAAACGCAAAAGGGTAAAACGAAAAACCAATGATAGTATCGGTCAAATCCTGTATTTTATACTGGTTTTCCGCAAAAAATAAGGTTGCAAATGCACCTTGAATATGCTATGATATTTTAAGCTGGATATAGAATGCACAAAAATATCGGAGGTATACAATGAATACATTTCAGATAGCAGGCGGAGTGTTGCTCCTTGTCATCAGTGTCATCATCATCGTCAGCGTGCTGATGCAGGATCAGCCCAGGGCTGGCTTGGGTTCCCTGGCTGGCGATTCCACCGGTGATACTTTTATGGATCGCAACAAGAACCGCACCAACGCAGCCGCCCTTTCCCGCATTACCAAGTACTGCGGCTTTGCTTTCTTCGCGGTGGCCTTGGCAATCATGGCCGTTAGCGTCTATGCCAAATAAGTAAGCACGATGACTGCCCTGCTTCCTTAGCAGGGCAGTTTTTCACATTTTGAATCGAGACCGCCGGGCAAACCCGGCCAATATAGATTGGAGTAACTATGCAACAAAACAAACCCAAAAAGAAACTGGGACAGGTTCTGACCCAGAAAAAGCCGGAAATCCAAAAGCAGGTCCCTCAAAAGGCGGTGCAGAAGGGCCCGGCGAAGCAGAAAAGAACTGCATCCAAACCGGTGCCCCAGAAGGCCGGGCCGCAACGGCCAGCCTCCCCCAGACCGGGGGCGCAGGGATTGAATAGCCGCCGCAGGACGTCCCCGGTAAAAGTCACCTTAGAGGTGCCGCTGATGGAGGGGGAGACCTTAAAAAGCAATCTGGTGCAGGTGCTGCGCCGGCAGAAGAAGGCCCCGCTGAAGCTGAAAGAACTGGCTCAGAAGGCCAAGGAAAAACAGGGCCCGGAGCTGGTCGCCGCTGTGGAAGAGCTGGTGAAGGCAGGGGAAGTCCTTCTGCAAAAGGGGGGATACGTCCTCAGCCGGAGCTTGGGGCTGCGCCCCGCCACAGTGGTGAAGGTGCTGCCCGCCTTTGGCTTTGCCCGCCCCGACGGGGAAGAGGAGGATGTCTTTCTCCCCGGCCGGGCGATGAAAGGGGCTATGCCTGGGGACCGGGTGCTGATTTCCAGCCGCCGCTCCAACGGGGAGCTGACCGAAGCGGAGGTGGTCCGCATTCTCCAGGAGGGGGATTACCGGTTCACCGGCGTGGTGGTCAAGGAGGAGGGGAAGCTCTCCATCCTGCCCGACCGCCAGGTGCGGTTCGCAATTGAGATCGGCCGTTCCAGCAAGATCAAGGTCAAAGAAGGGGACAAGGTGCTGGCAAACCTCTGTTACCGGGGGGACCGGCATTTCTCCCACAAAGCGGCGGTGCTGGAGAACTTCGGCGACGCCCAAAAGGCCAGCGGCTGCTGTGAGGCTATCCTGGCCGCCAACGGCATCGAGCGCCAGTTCCCGGCCGAGGCCATCGCCCAGGCCCGGCAGATCGAGGCCGACGGCATCCACCCCAAAGAGCTGGCCGCCCGGCTGGACCTGCGGGGGGAGGACATCTTCACCATTGACGGGGCCGACACCAAGGACATCGACGACGCCATCTCCCTGAAAAAGTTGGAAGACGGCTGGCTGCTGGGGGTGCACATCGCCGATGTCAGCTATTACGTCACTGCTGGCAGCCCCCTGGACCAGGAGGCGTTTGAGCGGGGAAATTCGGTGTATTTCCCGGGTTCGGTGGTGCCCATGTTGCCCCCGGAGCTCTCCAACGGCATCTGCTCCCTCAACCCCGGGGAGGACCGCCTTGCCTTCTCCGCCCTGGTGGAGCTGGGGGAGGACACCTCCATCCGCTCCTACCGGTTTGTCAAATCGGTGATCCGATCCCAGGTCAAAGGGGTGTACAGTGAGATCAACACCCTTTACGATGGCACCGCCTCCCCGGAGATCCAGGAAAAATACGGGGAACTGAAGGACACTTTGTTCCTCATGAAGGATCTGGCCTCCCGCCTTGCCCAGGACCGCACCCGCCGGGGCGCACTGGACCTGGAATCGGTGGAGTCCAAAATCAAGCTGGATGAAAACGGGGTCGCGGTGGATATCCAGCCCCGGATACAGGGCATCAGCGAGGGGATGATTGAGGAATTCATGCTGGTGGCCAACCAAGCGGCTGCCCGCTTTGCCGGGGAGAGGGGCCTGCCCTTTGTCTACCGGGTTCATGAGTCCCCCAACCCAGAGAAGCTTCAGAACCTCAAAGAGACGCTGGACGCCCTGGGCATCCCCTCCAAATCCATCAAAGCAGGGGTGGCCCAGGGGGAGCTGTCCCGGATTTTGCGGGAATCCCGCCAAACCCCCTTTGGCAAGATTGTCAACAACACTCTGTTGCGGTCGATGGCCAAAGCAAAATATTCCGAGAAGAACATCGGCCACTACGGCCTTGTCATGGCGGATTACGCCCATTTCACCTCCCCCATCCGCCGGTATTCCGACCTGATGATCCACCGGATTATGACTGCCAGCCTGACCGGTATGCGCAAAGAGAACATCGAGCGCCGGTTCCGGGAGCAGGTGGGCACAGTGGCCCTGCGCACCAGTGAACGGGAGGTGCGGGCTATGCAGGTGGAGCGCAGCTGCGACGACTGCTACAAGGCGGAGTATATGAAATCCCACCTGGAGGAGGAGTTTGACGGGGTGATCTCCTCTGCGGTGAACCATGGGGTCTATGTGGAGCTGCCCAACACGGTGGAGGGCCTGATCCGGGTGGCGGATCTGGGCGATTACCAGTACGACGGCAAAATGGAGTTTGTGGACCAGCACAGCGGCCGGAAACTGCGGGTGGGCGACCCCATCCGGGTGACGGTGGCTGGGGTGGATGTCTCCGCCGGGCAGATTGACTTTGTCCCTGCGGATGAGGGGGAAGGCCAGTAGGCCTGTCCCCTTGTAACCGGGGGAAAAGTGTGATACTATGGACGTAGCAATCTGATTAAACAGTGATATAGGAGGCTTCGTTATGAAAATTGTATTGCTGGAATCTCTGGGCGTTCCCCAAGAGGTGTTGGAAGAATGTGCCAAACCCCTGATCGATGCCGGCCACAGCTTTACCGCCTACCCCAAGGACACCGACCCCAAGGTGCAGATTGAGCGGGCTAAAGACGCCGATGTGATCATGCTGGCCAACATGCCGCTGAAAGGGGAGGTCATCTCCGCCTGCGATAACCTGAAATACATCGATATCGCCTTCACCGGCGTGGACCATGTGGATCTGGAAGCCGCCAAGGCCAAAGGGGTCAAGGTGAGCAATGCTGCCGGATATTCCACCCAGGCGGTGGCCGAGCTGAGCATCGCTATGATGATCTCCCTGCTGCGCAACGTTCCCCAGGTGGAAGCCCGCTGCCGTGCAGGCCAGACCAAAGACGGCCTGGTGGGCAGCGAGCTGGGCAGCAAGACAGTGGGCATCATCGGCACGGGTGCCATCGGCCTTCGGACCGCACAGCTCTGCAAAGCTTTTGGCTGCAAGGTGATCGCCAACGCTCCCCATCCTAAGAAAGAGGCCGAGGGCATTGTGGAATATGTGGACTTGGAGACTTTGCTCAAGGAGTCTGACATCATCTCCCTTCACTGCCCCCTCAATGACAGCTCCCGCGGGCTGATCAACAAGGAGCGCATCGCCCTGATGAAACCCACCGCCATCGTCATCAACGCCGCCCGCGGACCCGTGGTGGATTCCCAGGCCCTGGCTGATGCCCTCAACGAAGGCCGCATCGCCGGCGCAGGCATCGACGTCTTTGAGGTGGAGCCTCCTTTGGATGTGAACCACCCCCTGCTCCACAGCAAAAACACCATTGTCACCCCTCATGTGGCTTTCGCTTCCGCCGAGTCTATGGAGGCCCGGTGCCACATCGTATTTGACAACATCACCAAATGGCTTGCCGGTGAGCAGGTCAACGTGATCCTGTAATTCCAGCCGCTAAAGTGACAGCGGGCCCTGGCTCTATCTCCCCACGGGAGGTGGCCAAGGCCCGCTCTTTTTCTTTTTGAGGGTGCTGCACCCCCACCCCTCTATTCAAGATTCCATCTTGTAAGTGATCTAGCAGAGCGTTACGCACCCCTGCACCCCGCGCTCCCTTTTTTGTGTGAAAAAAGGGAGGGAAAAAGC
>OJRZ01001986.1_pt1 | contig 13945 bp, 11 predicted proteins | sample 1599291 | NCBI WGS metagenome assembly OJRZ01 (sample SAMN04168657, study PRJEB22393) | human gut metagenome | biome: human gut microbiome; feature: stool | host: Homo sapiens | collected 2014-03-20
CTGGCCCTGCGGCTTAGGATGCCGCAAGGGCATGGTTTCGATATGTGATCAAAAGAATTAGGAGGTAAGACTATGTCCACTTTTATGCCTAAGGCACAAGAGATTAGCCGTAAATGGTATATTCTCGACGCAGCTGATAAGCCGCTTGGCCACACCGCAGCGACTGCTGCCATGATCCTGCGCGGCAAACACAAAACCACCTTTGCCCCTCACGTTGACTGCGGTGACCATGTGATCATCCTCAACGCCAGCAAAGCGGTTCTGACCGGTAAAAAACTGGAGCAGAAGGTGTACCGTCATCATTCCGGTTGGGTTGGCGGCCTGAAGGAGGTCAAATACTCCAAACTGATGGCTGAGAACCCCGAAAAAGCCATGATGCTGGCTGTCAAAGGCATGCTGCCTGACACCACCATCGGCCGCAAAGCTCTGACCAGATGCAAAATCTACAGAGACGCCACCCACAACCAGCAGGCTCAGAAACCTGAGGCCTGGACCCTGTAACCGGAAGGAGGACAAATTTGATGTACGATTCCAAACCTTATTTCTACGGAACTGGTAGAAGAAAGAATTCCGTTGCCCGTGTCCGTGTTTACCCCGGCACCGGCGCGATCACCATCAATGGCCGCGATATTGACAATTACTTTGGCCTGGAGACTTTGAAGCTCATCGTCCGCCAGCCCCTGGAGCTGATTGAAGCCACTGGCCGCTTTGATGTCATCTGCACCGTTGCAGGCGGCGGCGTTACCGGCCAGGCTGGTGCCATCCGTCACGGTCTTGCCAGAGCTCTGCTGCAGCAGGATGAGAACAACCGCCCCATCCTGAAAAAAGCCGGCTTCCTGACCCGTGACCCCAGAATGAAGGAGAGAAAGAAGTACGGCCTCAAAGCCGCACGTCGCGCTCCTCAGTTCTCCAAGAGATAGTTTTATCCTTCCTGCCAATCAGTCCGCTCCAGCAATGGGGCGGACTTTTTGCATATATCCCCTGTCCCCCCTGTGGGGAAAAAGGGTCTTTTGGGTATTTTCACAACAAAAAGGCATCTCCCGGCGGGCGGCACAATGGGAGGCTTCCAAATGCGGAAGGTGGAAAAGTGGGGCCAAAAAGAGGGAAAGGTGTTGTTTTTTCCCACGGATATGCCGAAAACGGACGCTGTTTACTCAAAAAGTGGAGGACATAAGGGGAACGACAATTCATGGAACTGGTGAAAATGAATTTTTGCTGCAAAGGAAATGCATGGAAAATTTCACAAACTATTTATGTATTTACAATAAAACAGAAAGGATATTAAATAGTAAAACTGTTTAAAATAAACAGATACAGAAACTTCTTAAAATTTTGTTCATTTTCCACAGAAAGACAACGGATTTTTCCGGCGATAATTTGTCAGGTGGTGGAAATTCACCCGGAAAAGCCCGAAAAAAGGGCATGAGAAAGCCTCTTTTCGTCGACCTAAAAACTTGACAGCGGATAGACCACTGCATATAATGGCAACTAATCTGGTAAAAATAAGACTGGCGGGCTTGTCCCAAGCCTTGCAAGAATTTGATTTACCATGAAGGAGAAGTGTATGGATAAGGTTGCCAATTGGGTGATCGTGCTGCTGCGCAAGCTGAAAAGCAGAACTTTTGCAGCAGTTCTTCTGACCCTATCGCTGGCGCTGACCGTGATTCAGCTCACCGTCCTCACCCGCGCAGTGTATATCCGCGATGGAGAGGAAACCATTTTGAAATTTACCATCCGCCAGGACGCCGATGATATCCTTGAAGAGAACGGCATCGCCACCATGGCCTGTGATATTGTCGACTTTGACGGGTTCCACGGCCGGGTAGGGGAAATCAGCATCACCCGAGCTTTCCCAGTGGAGATCACCGCGGACGGTTCCACCCAAACGGTGATGGTCACCGGTGGCACAGTGGGCGATGCCATGGATCAGGTGGGTCTTTCCATCGATTCGGATGACCTCATCAACTACCGGCCGGGCAAACCGGTGGAGGAAGGGGACCGGATCGTCATCCAGCGGGTAGAATACACCACTGTCACCGAGGAGAGCGACATCCCCTATGAAACCATCACCAAAAGCACCAGCCTGATCCCCAACGGGCGCACCCGGGTGCTGACCCGGGGGGAGAACGGCCATAAGGTCACCACCTATATTGATATGTCCATCGATGGGGTGCCTCAAGAGCGGGAGCTTGTGGGGGAGAATATCACCAAGCGCCCAGTCACCGAAGAGATCCTAGTGGGGGACAATTCCCCAATATCTCCCTTGCAGTTTGGCACCGTGGGGGCAAACGGCGTGCCCACCAATTACCGCACGGTTCTCACCGGCCAGCGGGCCACCGGCTACAGTGCCAAGCGGGGTGCCTGGGGGGCCAGCGGCATGCGGCTTTCCCCTGGATATGTGGCCACCAACCCCAATGAGATTCCCTATGGCACCAAAATGTACATCGCCAGCCCAGACGGCAGCTTTGTCTATGGGTATGCCATTGCGGCGGACACAGGAACCGGCCTTATGCAGGACGTCATCGATGTGGACTTGTTCTATGACACCTATACCGAGAGCTGCCTGAGCAGCCACCGCATCGTCAATATTTATATTTTGGATTAAGGGGAAATCCCTGAGAAAAGGAACAGGATGGAGCAGCTTCTCCATCCTGTTTTTGTTTGCAGTTAGAGGCGGATTTCTGGGAGAATTTGGAGATGGAGGAAACAATCCCGCAATGCAGTAAACTTTGCCAGGAGCAACACTTAATCTATGACAGAGCTTCCAAATCGAGGGGTAACAGCGCCCCAAAATTGGAAACTATCCTGGGTTTATGTTACAATGATTTCAGAGAGATCATCTTGACAGGCAGAGGTGTTGCCGTCATGGCGGGAATTTTCTTTGCCCGCCATGCGGCCCCCGCTATGAGGGCGTCGGCCCCGGTCCAGGGAATCGCGGCCTGGATGCGGCACACCGCACGGAACAATGGGGGGAAACCGGTTCCGTGGGAGGGACGGGGAACCTCAGAATCCCTGTGAAGGAGGGAACAATATGAGTGAGATGGATAAAAACAAAAACAGTTTGCTCATGGTGATTATCACCTTGCTGGTTATCACCATCATCTTGTTGGTGGCGGTGATCGGCATGATGTTTGCCCGGAACAATGGCGACCAGCCAGTGTCGGGGAACCTGCCGACCAGCAGCCAGGAGGAGAGTTCCTCCAGTGAACCGGAGGAAAGCGACCCGGAGGAAGAGGAAGAATCCTCCTCGTCCTCTACCGTCAGTTCCTCCCGGCCGGTGAGCGGAGGGAGCACCACGCCGGTGAGCCGGCCCACTTATCCCACGCCCCCATCCTCCGCCCCCAGCAGTTCCAGCCAAGACCCAGCACAGACGGTGCAGAACAAGCTGACCTACAACTCCAAGGGCACCTATGACGATTCTCAGATCTGCAAATCCCTCTCCATCGGCGCCAGCGGCGTCACCGTCAAAAACAAGACGGTCAAAGGGGATTTGACCATCCAAAGCGGAGTGGGCAAAAGCGGGACCGTCAAGCTGGAAAATGTGATCGTAGAAGGGAAACTCTATGTCTACGGCGGCGGGGAGATCGAACTGAAAGATGTGGTCGCCCCCAATATGACGGTGCAGCGCAGTTCCGATGGGTTCCACATCACGGCGACAGGCAATACCAAAATCAACAATACAGTCCTCAAAGCCCATGCCACCCTGGAAGAAAAAAGGTTGGCGGATGACGCGGAGGGCTTTATGCGGGTGACTTTGATGGAGTCCACCCAGATTTGGTACGAAGTCTCCATCAAAAATGCCGTGCTGACCGAGATTGCAGTTTATAGTCCCGCCAACATCAACCTGTCCAGCAACACCAAGGTGGGGACGGTTGTGGCGGCGGCCAATGTCCACTTTACCGGCAAAGGCCAGATCGGCACTTTGCAGGTGAAGGCGGACCGGGTTTCCTACTCGGTGAAACCCAAGAAAATCCAGGTAAAAGGGGACTATGAAGAACCCAAACTGGGAGGCTATCCCATCGGCACACCAGAACCCGATGAAGGGGGAGGCGGCGGAAGCCATAAGCCCAGCAGTTCCAGTTCCTCCAGCTCCAGCAGCACCCCCACACCGGTGAAGACACCGGTGGCGATGCCTTCTGCCAGTGTGCCGGAGGCAAAATTGAAGAACGACAACAGCGCGGAGGCAGAAAGCTGGACCTTTTCTTTCTCCATGTCCAATACAACGGGAGTGACCGGTTATGTGGTTACTCCCATTGTGGATGGCGCCCTGCTGACCGATAAGGCAAAAACACTTGGCGTCGGGGATCGGAGCGCGGTGTTTACCTCCAGCGAAATCAATCCACAAAATACCATTGCCTACCAGGTGGTGGCCAAAGGCGACAGCGCTCAGAACCGCACCGACTCTGCACCGGGCACAAGCGCCACCTATCAGGTGACTTTGCGGCTGTCTTATGACGGCGGTACCCAAAAGATCACCGCCCACAAAGGCCAGCTGGCTGGCAGCGGGACGTTGACGGTGAACCAGCACCGCAGCGACGGCTCAAAAACAAGCTATGAGCTGGCTGTTTTAGAGGATGGTTCCGCGGTGGTTGCCAGCAGCGATGGTGTTGCCAAGCCCCTTACCCCCAGCGCCTATGTGCAGCTGGTGTATGGAAGCCATCAATCGCCACGCTATATCCTCCCCGATTGGAAGGTGCCGCAGCCCGCTAAGGTTAGCGCCCCCATTGATGTCAAGCTATCAGCCATTCCCTTGGATGCCGATGGGAATATTGACACTAAGAAAGATGCCCAGTTGACCATTACCCCGCCCAGTGATATTACAGGGATTGCCAGCTATCAGGTGACTGTTGTAAGCGGTGGCTCGCCCTTGAGCCCAACGTATACCATCGCAGCCGGCAGTACGACCTGCAATATTCCACTGTCTGTGCTGAATGGGGTGGATACCTTTAGTATTTCGGTGCTCTCCAGAGGCGATGGAAACCTGAACCTGGACAGCGACCCAATTTCCACCCAAACATGGGATTTACGGCTGAAATTTGGGTATGATTCTGTTGCTAAGTGTATTAAAGCTGTTTGGAGTGGGATGAATACCCCTGCCCAATTGACAGTCACCGAAGATAAGGCGGATGCCCCTGGCCTTTATACGTTTAATTCTTTAAGTGAAAGTTTTGTAGAGCTCAAATGGGACAATACCGCCCTGGATTTGGGCGGCAAAACATGGCGGCTGACATTGACCGATGCAGCCGGATCCCACAATTCTCCCTGGTATACCTTGCCGGCAGAGTGGGTGGTGGATACTGCCAGCTCAACTTCCCCGGAAGAGGTTCCTTCTTCGCAGGGTTCTTCTTCCAGTGAAGAATAGCCTATGGGTGAACCGGTTGAATATAGGATGAATCGCAAACCACCCCGGAGGCATGCCTCCGGGGTGGTTTGTTATCCCATAAGTTTACTGCTGCTGTGCCAGGCAGGCGAATGCCTCCCGCCCGGCGTAGCGGGCACGGCGGCCCAGGTGCTCCTCGATCCGCAAAAGCCGGTTGTATTTGGCGGTGCGGTCGCTTCGGCAGGGGGCGCCCGCTTTGATCTGCCCAGCGGCTGTCGCCACCGCCAAATCGGCGATAAAGCTGTCCTCCGTCTCTCCGGAACGGTGGGAGATCACCGCCCGGTATCCGGCGTTCTGGGCGATGGAGACCGCCTCCAATGTCTCGGTCAAGGTGCCGATTTGGTTGGGCTTGATCAGCGCGGCATTTGCCGCCTTCTTCTGGATACCTTGGCGGATGCGCCCTGGGTTGGTGACGAACAGATCATCCCCCACCAGCTGAACCCGGTCGCCGATGCGGCGGGTCAGCTCCTGCCAGGAGGGCCAGTCCTCCTCCCCCAAGGGATCTTCGATGGACACGACGGGGTAGCGGCGGGAGAGGTCGTCCCAATAGCTGATCAGCTCTTCGCAGGAAAGGGAACGGCCCTGCTTGGGCAAAGTGTACCCTTCGGCGGTTTTCCAGCCGGAGGCCGCGGCATCCAAGGCGATCATGAACTGCTTGCCAGGCTGGTAGCCGCAAAGGCTGATGGCCTCCAAAATCCACTGGATGGCCTCCTCGTTGCTGGCAAGGTCGGGGGCGAACCCGCCCTCATCCCCTACGGCAGTGGATTTGCCCCGGCTGCGCAGCAGGTCCCCCAGGGTGTGGTAGACCTCGCAGCTCCAGCGCAGGGCGTCCCGGTAACTGGGGGCGCCCACCGGGACAATCATGAATTCCTGGATGTCCAGGTTGTTGGAGGCGTGCAGCCCGCCGTTGATGATGTTGAGCAGGGGAACCGGCAGGGTGCGCTTATCACAACCGCCCAAAAATTGGTACAGAGATAGGCCGGTGGAGGCAGCCATGGCCCGGCTTGCGGCCAGGGAGACTGCCAGGATGGCGTTGGCCCCCAGGTTCCTTTTGTCCGCAGTGGCGTCCAGCACCCGCATGGCGTGGTCGATGGCGGGGATGTTGGATGCGTCCATCCCCACCAGGCCGTGGGCAATTTCCCGGTTGACCCCCAGGACGGCGGTCATCACCCCCTTGCCCTTCCAAAGCTTGTCCACATGGTCCCGCAGTTCCACTGCCTCCCGGCTGCCGGTGGACGCCCCCGAGGGCACCGAGGCCAGGCCCGCAGAGCCATCCTCCAAGGTGACAGCGCATTCCACTGTGGGGTTGCCCCGGCTGTCAATGATCTGCCGGGCGTGCACCGATGCGATCTGCTGCAAATATCCCATATTTCAATTCCTCCTATGTGACTTGGTAAACATGCAAACTTCCCCGTTATTCTATCCCAAATCCGGTGGGATTTGCGGCCGGCATCAAATTTCGCCGATTGTCAAAAAGATGCAGTGATGGACTGCCTTTTTTGGCACATACTAGAGGGGAAAGCGAGGGATTGGAGCAAAATTTACAATTCCACCTCGATTTTCCACCGGATTTGGAGTATGCTGAAAACAGTCGAAATCCACCGAAATCCGGTGATTGAATAACGGAGGATAGTTTTATGAAACGTTTTGCAACCTTGGCTTTGGCCGCAGCGCTTGTATTGTCCGTCACCGCCTGCAGTTCCCGCGATGGGGATGGAAGCAGTTCTTCCTCCCTGCCGATGAGCTCTTCGGTCCCGGAGCCCAGCAGTTCTATGGATGAAGAGTCCTCCTCTTCCTCCCTGCCTATGGAGCCGGAGGGCAGCAGCGAAGCCGAGTCCGCCATGAGTACCGATTTGGAGCAAATCGGTACTCTGGACGGCACCAAGCTGGGCTGGGGGCCCGGCACCAACAAAGATGAGCGGGGGCGGCCCTATGGCGCCATCCAGTACCAGGAAAAATACGGCAAGTACAATGCCCACTACATTGCGCCGGACAGCCAAAACATCTACTTAACCTTTGACGAAGGGTATGAAAACGGCTATACCGAAAAGATTTTGGACGCCCTCAAAGAGAAGGACGCCCACGCGGTCTTCTTTGTCACCCTGCCCTATGTCAAACAAAACACCGCACTGGTGCAGCGGATGATCGACGAAGGACATATAGTAGGCAACCACAGCGACAAGCACCTTTCCTACCCCGACCTCTCCTTGGAGGATGCCCGTGCGGATGTGCTGCGGCTCCACGACTACATGAAGGAGAATTTTAACTACGAGATGACCCTTTTCCGCTTCCCTATGGGGGAATTCTGTGAAAAGGATTTGGCCCTCCTGCAGTCCATGGGTTACAAAACGGTGTTCTGGAGCTTCGCCTACCGGGATTGGGAGGTGGACAAGCAGATGGGCGCTGAGGCCGCCTTCCAGAAGGTGACCGAGAACCTCCACCCCGGTGAGATTATGCTGCTTCACGCCGTATCCAAGGACAATGCGGAAATTCTGCCCCGGCTGATTGACTACATCCGGGCCGAGGGGTATACCATAGCCGACTACGACGTGGATTACACCGTTCAGGATTCCCCAGCTGAGGAGTCCAGCAGCAAATAAACGGAAATGTCACCTGGGAAATAATACACAAATAATTTTCCACCAAACGGGGGGTACACTGACACTGTGCCCTCCGATTTTTGCTCCCACTGGGGAAAAACCGCGGATTTTGCGGTGGTAGAGCCGGTTTTTTTAAAGAAATCCATAGAAAAGCTTACAGGTACTTTACCTTCCTTTTACATACAAAAGGCACCGCCCAATGCTATAATGGGGTCGAACAATGGGAAAAGCCTGCGCTGTTTTGGCCAGAGGGTCAAAGGGGAGCGGCGCAAATACAACCGGTAACGGAGGAACACGATGGATATTTTTGGCGTCATCAGTCTGTTGGGCGGGTTGGCCCTCTTTTTGTACGGCATGAGCGTGCTGGGTTCCGGTCTGGAGAGGACCAGTGGCGGCCGCCTAGAAAAAACACTGGAAAAATTGACCAACAGCGTCCTCAAAAGCGTCCTGTTCGGCGCGGTAGTGACCGCTGCTGTACAGAGTTCATCCGCCACCACCGTCATTGTGGTGGGCCTGGTCAACTCCCGGATTTTGGGCCTGCGCCAAGCCATTGGGGTCATCATGGGGGCCAACATCGGCACCACCATCACCGCCCACATCCTGCGCTTGGCGGACCTTTCCGGCGGCGGGTTCCTGCTTCAGATGTTGAAACCTACCACCTTAGCCCCGCTGGTTGCGGTCATCGGCATTATTTTGTATATGACTGCCCGCAAAAGCAGCCATAAGGAGATCGGCCAGGTGATGCTGGGCTTCAGCATCCTGTTCACCGGCCTCTTCGCCATGGAGGCCGCAGTGGCCCCCCTCAAAGACGTGCCGGAGTTTACCGCCCTCTTTGCTAAGTTCCAGAACCCCATTTTAGGCGTGCTGGTGGGCGCAGTAGTGACAGGCATCATCCAGTCCTCTTCGGCCTCGGTGGGCATTCTGCAGGCGCTGAGTTCCACCGGTATGATCACCTATGCCTCCGCTTTTCCCATCATTATGGGCCAGAACATCGGCACCTGCGTCACTCCGCTGATCGCCAGCATCGGCGCTTCTAAAAACGCCAAGCGGACTGCGGTGGTTCACCTCTCCTTCAACGTCATCGGCACAATAGTGTTTTTGATTGGCACCTACACCATTCAGGCGCTGATCGGCTTCCCCTTCTGGCTTGACCCCATCGACAAGGGGGGCATCGCCAACTTCCACACATTGTTTAATGTGGTGGTTACCCTTCTCTTTTTGCCCTTCACGAAACAGTTGGAGAAATTGGCCTGCGCCATTGTCAAGGACTCCCCCGAGGATATGGACAGCGACGACGTCGCCCTCGAGCTGGACGAACGCTTTATGCGGTCCCCCGGCCTGGCCATCCAGCAAGGGAGGAAGATCATTGTAAAGATGGGCTTTTTGGCCAAGGAGAATTTTGTCTCCGCCATGGGCCTAATGCGCCACTACGACTCCAAAAAGGTGGAGCGGATCAATGAAGTGGAGGATATGCTGGACCGGATGGAGGACCGCCTGAGCGCCTATCTGTTGATGGTTTCCGCCCAGGAGCTGAGCGAGAAGGACAGCCGCGCGGTTTCCGAGCTGCTCCACGTAGTCAGCGAATACGAGCGGGTGGGCGACTATTCGGTCAATGTGATGGAAGCGGCTGAAACCATGTATCAGCGGGGCTCCAAATTCTCCAAGGCCGCCCAAGCGGAGATGGATACCATCGGTCAGGCGGTATATGAGATTTTGGACATTTCAGTCAGCGCCTTTGAGTCGGAGGACGTCCAGGTGGCCACCAACATTGAGCCCTTGGAGGAGGTCATCGACCTGATGGAGGAGACCCTGAAAGACCGGCACATTGAGCGGCTGCGTCAAGGCAAATGCACCCCCGACGCCGCTTTCCCCTTTGTAGAGGCCCTCTCCTGCCTGGAGCGGATTGCCGACCACTGTTCCAATGTGGGGACCTACATCATCAGCCATGAGGGCGAGAAAGACGGTGATTTCGACCGCCACGAGTACCTGCGGATGATACACAAAGGGGAAACCGAACACTACGCCGAACACTTTTCTGCCTATGAGAAAAAATACTACGACCGCATTGCCCTTGCGGAAGACTAATCCAATTGAGCCAAGGCCCCTTTGGCAGAGATGCCAAAGGGGCCATTTTGCACCCCAGGGGGAAAAGGGGCCCGCCTTCCAGTGGATTCCCCGCCGGGGGGACAGAAGGCGCAAACATCTGGCGCTAACTCCCTATAATCCGCAAACCTTTATGCCATTGGATCGAGAAAGCAGAACACCCCCGCTCAACAGCGGGGGTGTTCTGCCTGTGAGAATGTGATGGAGATTTATCGCGAAGAAGTAGTCTAGCAAATTTAGTTGTCATCATTTCCGGTGACGCTGCCAGTGGATTCCACTACCTCCACCCCGGAGAGGGAGGTGGTGCGGTTCGCGGTCAGCTGGGTGATTTTACAGCTTCCAGTGCCGGAAATCTCTGTGGGGGAATGGACGGTCATGGAATCCAAGCGGCAATGGGTAAAAGTCAGTGGAAGGAGGGTGCAGGTGGTGTCCGCAGGGACTTCCAATGCCTTGAGGCCGCCGTACCCGGAGGAGAGCATATTTTCAGTGATGGAGAGGTCGGTTTTCACCTGGGCCAATGCAATTTCGCTTTTTCCCCGGATAGTCAGCTCCACCTCCGTGTCTGGGGAGTCCACCACCATTTGGGCGGCCGTCACCCCGTTTAAGGTGATTTCCCCTCCGCCGTAGATGTATAGGGTGCCGCCGATGGAGACGTTTTTCAGATCCACAGGGCCTTCTCCCACCATGGAGTCGATGGTCAGGTCACCGGTGATGGCTTTGTTTTCCAGCTCCACCCGTTCGGCGGAGATGACGGCGGTGTCCAGCGTTTCCTCCCGGTCGTACTCCCCGCGGATCAAATACCGGTGGGAGGTGGTTCGCTGCACCGTGGGGAGCATATCGTCCCCCAATGCGGCATAGGTGGGCAGGCTGCACAGCAGCAGACCGGCCAACAGAAGAGCGGGCAATCGTCTCAACTCTGGATTCCTCCTTTTTGGTTGCTGTCCACAGAATACCCCCCTCCCCTGTTGGATGGGGGAAGGGAGTGTGATGATTTTATGAAAATTGCCACTACCCAATTGGCTGGGACTGTGTTATACTTGCTTTAGTTTATGAAAGCATCGGGGCGAGAGAGAAAGAGCCCCGGTTTTTACGAGGGGCCATTTTGGAGGAATCCCCACAGGGGCTTCTCCCGTGGGATGAGGTGCAGTATGAAAGAAAAATTGACGGCTTCCCAGATGATTTCCCTTTCATTTATGTTGTTCGCCATCTTTTTTGGCGCTGGAAACATGATCTTCCCCCCGGCGCTGGGCCAGCAGGCCGGGGACAAATACCTGTGGGGGATCATGGGATTTGTGGCCACCGACGTGGGGATTTCCCTATTGGGGATCATGGCGGTGGTGCGGGTCGGCTCCACCTTGGAGGATTTGGCCGGCCGGATCGGGCCCCGGTTTTCCGTCGGGTTTTCCCTGCTCATCTACCTGATGCTGGGGCCGTTGTTCGCCATGCCCCGGACCGGTGCAGTCTCCTTTGAGCTGGCGATGCTCCCCTTTTTGGGCGCCCTCCCCGTTTCTCCGGGAATGGGCTCCCTCCTGTTTACCCTGGCATTTTTTGGGTGTTCCATCTTTTTGTCCCTCAACCCCTCCAAGGTAGTGGACATTGTGGGCAAGGTGCTCACCCCCATCCTTCTGTTGGCCATTGGGGCGTTGACGGTGGCGTCCATCCTCCACCCCCTGGGGGCCATTGTCCCCACCACAGGGCCCTATGCCGAAATCCCCTTTTTCAAGGGCCTGGTGGAGGGGTATTTGGCGCTGGACGGCTTTGCCTCGCTGATCTTCGCGGGGATTGTCATCAACTCCATGAAGGGGTACGGCATCACCGACAAAAAGCTGTTGCAGAAAAATACCTTCTGGGTGGGGCTTATCGCTTCCGCCGCATTGGCGCTGGTCTATGTGGCGCTGGGGTACATCGGGGCCAGCTGCTCCAGCCTTCCCCTCTTTGAGAACGGGGGTCAGCTGCTCACCATGGGCGCCCGGCAGCTGTTTGGCCCCTATGGGCAGATGATTTTGGGCCTGGCAGTGCTGTTCGCCTGCCTGACCACTTCCATCGGCCTGACCACTTCCTTCGCCGAGTATTTCCACAAGGCATTCCCACGGTTCACCTACCGCCAGGTGGTGGTAGCGGTCAACCTGTTCAGCTTCGCTGTATCCAATGTTGGCCTCTCCACCATGATCTATTACACCCTGCCGGTGCTGGTGACCTTATATCCCGCTGTGGTGGTGATGATTGTCCTCTCCTACTTTCACGACGCCTTTGGCGGGCGCAAGCCGGTCTATCTGTGCGGGATGGGCTTTGCGCTGGCAGTGGGGGGGATCAGCGGCCTAGAAAGCTTAAAAATCACCCTGGGACCCATCACCGCCTTGGCGAAGATGCTCCCCTTCTATGATTTGGGGGTGGGATGGATTCTGCCGGCCATAGCGGGCTGCCTGTTAGGCCTTTTGATCCCCGCCAAACAGGAGGGGTAGCTGGAATTTTGCTGGGGATGGCTGCCCCGCCGGGCTGCGGGGCATACTCTCCCCAAAACGATGTATGAAAAGGAGAGTACCTATGCTGGAATACAAGTTTGACACCCAGCTCCTCATCGAGGGGGAAGCCCTTTCGGAGGACGCTATCCACGATTATATTGTGGCCAATATCCCCGGTGACTGCCTTTTGGTGGTGGGGGATGAAACGCTGATCAAAATCCATTTCCACACCAACGCCCCCTGGAAGGTGCTGGAGTACGGCGCCTCGCTGGGGGACATCCACGATGTGGTGGTAGAAAATATGGAGCGGCAGGAAAACGGCCTCCAGGGCTGATGCCCTCCCGCTAGGCCGTAAGATCCCCCAGGGGGCATTCCCCGGGGGATTTTTGCATCCCCTGACAGGCGCAGCGGTCGTGAACAATCTTAAAACAATTGGTGCTTTGGATTGTGAAAACCCAAAATTTGGGGTATACTATGGAACACAATCACTCTATGGGCAGCTGCCCAACTCGATGAACGGAGGCGTTTTCCTTGAACAACTGGCTGGACCGGCTGGAGCGGAGATATGGCCGCTACAAAATTCCGGATCTGATGCTCTATATCACCAGCACCATGCTGGTGCTCTACCTTTTTCAAAATGTATTGGGGCTGTTCCCGGTCAACCAATGGCTGTCCCTGGTGCCCTCCTTGGTGTTGCGGGGGCAGGTCTGGCGGCTGATCACCTTTGTGTTCCTGCCGCCCTCCTCCTCCATCCTCACCGTGCTGCTGATGCTGTACTTCTATTACTTTATCGGCAGTGCTCTGGAGAGCCATTGGGGATCCTTCCGGTTTAACGTCTACTACCTGTGTGGAGTGCTGGGGACCATCGTGGCGGCGATGATCACCGGCTATGCCACCAACAATTACCTGAACATGTCGCTGTTCCTCGCCTTTGCCGCCCTCTTCCCCGAGGAGGAGGTTCTGCTCTTCTTTGTCATCCCCATGAAGGTCAAGTATCTGGCTTATCTGGATTTGGGCTACTTTGCCATAGGGCTCCTGTTTGGGAGCTGGTCCATGCGGGCAGCCGCAGTGGCCTCCCTGATCAACTTCTTCCTGTTCTTTGGGCCGGATTACCTGCGCCGGGAGCGGGAGCGGCGGAAGTTCAAGGCGGTCCGGGATAATTTTCGCCGGCAGATGAACGATGACCGCCGGGGCTGGTAACTCGGTGAAAAAAGGCCGGGCGCTTTGAGGCGCCCGGCCTTTTTGTGTGGTTCAGTTGTGGGCAGCTCCCTCCTGCTGGACAGGGTGGGCATCCTCTTTTTCAATGGTGTGGGAGAGGAAAAGGGAAGCCTTGGCACAAGCCGGGCCAACCATTTCATACAGCACACCGGAAGAGAGGATGATGGTGGAGAGCATAAGGC
>OJRZ01002002.1_pt1 | contig 13863 bp, 12 predicted proteins | sample 1599291 | NCBI WGS metagenome assembly OJRZ01 (sample SAMN04168657, study PRJEB22393) | human gut metagenome | biome: human gut microbiome; feature: stool | host: Homo sapiens | collected 2014-03-20
GATGGGCATGCCCTCGATGTCCTTCACCGCGTCGATGGTCAGATCCGCCACGGCGGCATGGAGGGTGTTGAGGCGCTCAATGTTTTCCCACATGTATTTGGTCATCTCATAAATCAGCTCTTCGCCCAGATCCGCGCGGCAGCACAGATAGGTGCCGGTTGCGAAGGTGGGCAGTTCTTCAGTCTGATTCTTATAAGTATCGGCAGGGATCACAGCGGGATAATAGGAAGGATAGGAGTGATCGCCGGGATCACACATGGCGTCGATGGTATCTTGCTCCAGGGGGATCAGATACGCCTTGTCGGCGTTGGTCAGCTCCACAAAGGTGGAGAAGGGAAGCTGGGTCAGAGCGATGGCGCCGTCAGCGTGGCCGTCCTTCATGGTCTCGGCGCCTTCGGTGCTGCCCAGATACAGCGGCTCGAAGTCCTCAAACGTCATGCCCATGGCGGCGTACAGAGCCTCCGAAATGGCCAGATCGCCGGAACCGGGGCCGCCGACAATGAGCTTCTTGCCCTTGAGATCGGCTTCCGAGTGGATATCCTTAGATACAAACTGCTGGAAAATGGCGCCGTACAGAGGTGCAATAATCACCAGGTTATCGTCCGGGCCCGTTTCGGCAAATGAGTCTGTGCCGTCCACGGCCTGCACAAACACGCTCTGGCCTATGATGCCGAAGTCTGTGGTGCCGTTTTCCATAAAAATGACATTCTGGACGCCGCCGGTAGTTGCGGTGGAGGAGAATTGTCCGAAACGTTCCGAGTCGTTAAAGAACTGAACAAAGAGGTTGCCCATTGCGTTGAAGGTGCCGCCGGTGGAGCCGCCGCCGATGGCATAAAGGGCACCGGCATCGATTCCGCTGGTTTCTTCCGTCTGCTGAGTATCATCCGCAGGATCTTTGCCAGAGGGGGGATCCTGAGCGGGGCTGCCGCCGCAGGCTGCTAGAGAGAGGGTCGTGGCCATGGCCAGAAGCAGGGATAAGATCTTCTTCATGTCGTCAACCTCCATTTTTTGTTGTTCCTCTTGGTATTTTCACTCAGCAGGATCTGTTGACACTGCTGGAATGAACACGGTTAGCGGATCAGTGCCTGAATTTGTTCCGGTGTTTTCCCGGATAATCCCAATTTTTCTGCAGTCCGCCCCTGTGCGCGGAAATCCCGGCCGCAGACAACGGAGCCGATTTCGATGAACGCATTCATGATCGGCGTTTCCACGCCCAGCTCCGCGCCGATGGAGGCCAGCGGTACAATGCCGCAGAGCAGATCTTCAATGATGAAGCGGTGCTCCAGATTCATGGGACTCTTGAGTCCCCGGTAGGCTGCGTTGTGCTGAAGCAAGTCGTAAAGATCCGTTTGCTCCAGACCGTAGGTTTTCTGCAGGGAGGCAACCAGGGAGGACACTTCCAGTCCCAGTGCCCGGCACACGGCCAGCCGCTCACAGTCGCAGGCGCTGACCAGACGGGCAATGCTGGGGGTGATGCCGTCTATGTAGTAGTCATAGTCCTGGGCACGGTCCATACGGTTGAGATTCATCAGACTGGGAATGGGGTGAAGCATGGCGCCGCCGCCCTCAAAGCCCGTTTCCAAAATACTGTCCACGGGATGAAGAGAGGGAAAAATCGGTCCCAAAACTTCCATCAGACGGGGCGTATCTGATGCGGGAAGCGCGGCCACAGTCACATGCTGCTTGATGCCGGATTGAAAGATCTCCCCTTCCTGCACCATACGGCAGGCAAACATCAAGTCTCCGGTTTCAGCAATGATCACGCGGGCGGAACAGGCAAGCTCCTCCAAAAGAATATGCCGGACCTCCAGTGCGCCGCCTACATGCCCAGGGTTAAGCAGGATGATTTGTCCGTCCCGCAGATATGGCGCACACTGACGAGCAATGGCGCTGTGGGCATCAGTGGTGGTGACTACCAGAATGATGTCTGCACCATCCAGCGCCTGCGGCAGGGAATCGGTAATTTGCTCTGGTGTTCCCTGACAGGTCCATTTTCCGGTCGCACGGATTGTCTTGAGAGTTTGCAACTGCTGAATCCGTGTAAGATTGTGGTCGTACAGGCGAACGGGGTAGCCCTTTTCTGTAAGAAATGCCGCCATGGTTTGACCGCCAGCGCCGGCACCCAGAACTGCGAAGCGAAGCTTCTTCATAGAAAAGCCTCCTTATTTTGAATGTCGCTGTACTTATACGCGAATTGATTCGTATATATGTACGTGTTTTTGCGTATATAATAATGACAAGATGTAGCTGATCTCCTCTTTGGTCATCTCTGTAGAGGCCAATCCGTTTCCTATGGCTGTCATTGCGACACGGTTGCGGCTCTCTACTCCGCCGATATATCCCTTTTCAAACAGTTTCTGATAGCGCATTTCCATGGTTCACTTCTCATCAAATTTTCCCCAGAGCTGGTCCGAGAGGAGGCATGGTTTTGGCTCCTTCTGCGCTCCTGCACGTCCGTTTCCCCTGGTTCTTTTTCTAAATTCGCCAGAATGCCATTTAGCTATGTAATCATTTGAATAATCGTTGCTCTACTATTCCCTTGTGTGGGTATAGTGGGGTATTTTTATTGCTATCATGCCACCCCTTGCTCATAGTCTAGCATTTGGATTGCTAAAAGTCAACAAAAACACTTGCCACAAGCAAGTGTTTTTCAATATACAATGACCAAAAGGAGTGGAAGAAATGATTCCATTTGGTCAAATACTTCAGAGACTTCGGAACGAGAAAAGGTGGTCCCAGTCCAAATTGGCAGAAAAACTAGGCTTATCCGCATCACAAGTAGCCAATTATGAAATAGGGCGTAGATTGCCTTCTTTGCAAATTTTGATTGATATGGCGCGGATTTTAGGCGTCTCAACAGATTATCTATTGGGTGTGGAGAATGAGACGAAACAAATTCTCGATGTGTCTGATCTGACTTCAGAAGAGATTTCATCCGTTTCTTCAGTGATTGATTGTTTTCGAAAATCTCATCAAAAATAAAATATCCTGTGTGGTGCATTTGCTTTCCGGCAGAAAGCAATATCACTTACCAAAAGAAGATGCACTGTGTGGTATTTTAACCTAGAGCAGGTGATTATAAATGCTATTAGGTAACACGCTAAGAGACTTACGGAACGAAAAAAATCTCTCCCAAAGGCAGTTAGCAAAACGGGTAGGGGTCAACGCCTCTACCATTGCTTTATACGAAACCGGGGATAGGCTTCCATCTTTACAACGGCTTATTGATTTATCACGTGCATTAGGTGTAACAACTGACTTCCTACTCGGACTGAGCAAGCAGAAAGACCATTTTTTAGATGTATCTGGATTATCACCGAGTCAAATTGCGTCACTAGAGCAGATCGTTGAAAACTACCGCGCACAACGTTAAAACACAGGACATTGAGACTATCCGTCTGTATATAGATATACTCTTTAATGGTTCGGTGTTAAGAAAGAAATAGGTTCAGAAATAACAATCCTAAAGCAAGGGCGGTGCAATGTAGCACCGCCCTTGCTTCAGGTATTAATAAAACATGGCTTATCCTAACATAGTTACCGTTTTATGTTTTCGCCTCCACGAACTACCCCCCTTTTTCTAACCAAAGATACAGGTCTTCCCAATTTGTAGCCTACTGCCGGCAACGTACAACTGCACCTTTGATAAACTTTTTCCGCTGAGATGGGTGAGCCCTTGTCCTCATTCCCCCGATGTGGTATATTATCAAGTCAGGACCGCCAGAGAAGCGGTCAATAAAATACTCCAAGAAATTACGGAGCGTTTACCATGAAGCGAAAGAAAACCAATCCCAATCGGATTCCAATCAGCCCTAAGAATTATGATCTGGAAAAACTCAAGCAACAGGCCGCCAACGGCAAGGTCTTGCAGACGTGGGCGGTTCTCCTGGCAGCACTATCCAATTTTGAGGGAATGACCACAGAAAAGCTGCTGGATATCTGGCAGCAGATAGACCAAGCCCCCACTCAGATCTATACCTTTGCAGAGACGGAGCAGGAGCTTGTTAAGATCCGGGAGCTGACCGGTGTCTCTTTATCGCTCCAGCGATCCTCCTCTGTGATTCATACCGAGGGAGATTTGACGCATTTTATCCGCACGACAACCGCAAATGCTGTCTCTGCGGCATTTGCAATTATCGCAGAGCCAATGATTCGGGAAAAAATTCTTCCCTTGGAGGAACTTCGGATTGTGCTTCAGCGGGCGGCGGCTATGAATGAAGAGATCGCGGACGGCGAGATTTCTGTTCAAGACATTCAGCAGATGTTATTAGATGAATACGGCCTCAAACTCATAGACGTCGGCGGGCAATGCTTTCTGGTGGTAGTAGAAAACGCAGAACCGGCAATGTTGAATGGTTGATTGTTAGTCGGAAAATTTCCGTGGGCAGGCAGGCTCACGGCACGAAAAACGTCCCGGCGCCGTAATCGGCGCCGGGACATCTGCGTCTGGTCTGCTTCTCCGAAAATCAGCCCACTGCCAGCTTGTGGATCTTCTGGTGCCAACCCCTGACGTTGGCGATCTCCTTCTGATACAGGGCGTCCGCCGGATCTTCCGGGACCCGCGGTGCCGTGTCACAGGTTTTCAAACTTCAGGACGGCGCCCTCGGAGCCGGAGGCGGCGATCTTGCAGTAAAGGCCCAGCCAGCCCTTCTTGAACTTGGGCTCCGGCCGCTTCCAGGCCTTCAGGCGGGCGTCGATCTCCTCCTGGGGCACCATCAGGTCCAGCCGGCGGCTTTCAATATCGATGACGATCCGGTCGCCATCATGGATGATGGCGATGGGGCCGCCCTCCGCCGCCTCGGGGGAGATGTGCCCCACGAAGCAGCCGTTGTTGGTGCCGGAGAACCGGCCGTCCGTGATCAGCGCCGTAGTCTTGCTGAGCCCCCGGCCATACAGGTACTTCATGGCCTTGTACATCTCCCGCATGCCCGGGCCGCCCTTGGGTCCCTCGTACCGGATGACCACCACATGCCCGTCGCGGACCTTGCCGGCCAGGATGGCCTCCTCAGCCGCTTCCTCGGAGTCAAAGCAGATGGCCTCGCCCTCGAAGTGGTGCAGGCTCTTGTCAAAGGCGCCGGGCTTGGTGATGCCGGTGTCGGGCGCCAGGTTGCCCCGCAGCACCGCCACGCCGCCGGTATAGCCAAAGGGATCGTCCATGGTGTGATTCACCAGGCCGGTGGCGGGATAGCGGTATTTGTGAGAGGCGATGTTCTCCGCCAGCGTATGCGCGGTGACGGTCATGGCGTCCGTCTCCAGCATGGTCTGCAGGTTCTCCATCAGCCGGGGCACACCGCCGTCATAATAGAAGTCGATGACATTATACTTGCAGGCGGGATTCATCTTGGCGATCTGGGGGGTAGTGCGGGACAGGGTGTCGAACTCATCCAGGACTCTGATGTCCAGCCCCGCCTCGTGGGCGATGGCCGTCAGGTGCATGACGGCGTTGGTGGAGCCGCTCATGGCCAGGCACGCCTTGATGGCGTTGCGGATGGAGCCGTTGGTGATGATCTTCCGGGCGGTGATCTGCTTTTCCACCAGCTCCATGATCTTCACACCGGTCTCCTCAGCCATCATCATACGGACGGCGGAGGTGGCGGGGGCCAGACCGCCGTCCGGCAGGGTCATGCCCAAAGCCTCGGCCAGAGCGCACATGGTATTGGCAGTACCCAGATAGGAGCAAGAGCCGCAGCCGGGGCAGGCGGTGTCCTCGAGAGCCACATACTCCGCCTCTGTGATCTTTCCGGCGGAGAGCATGCCGTAGGCCTCTGTGCTGGAGGTCTGGTCGGCCTGGCGGCCGTCAAACTCCACACCGCCCTCCATGGGGCCGCCGGGCAGGAAGATGCAGGGGATGTCCAGCCGGGCAGCGGCCATCAGCATGCCGGGGACGATCTTATCGCAGGACCCCAGCAGAACCAGGCCGTCAAACAGGTTGATCTGCGCCATGGACTCGATGGAGTTGGCGATCAGCTCCCGGGAGGGAAGGATGTAGTGCATCCCGTCATGGCCCTGGCCCATGCCGTCGCAGCCGCCGATGACGCCAAACTCAATGGGGGTGCCTCCGGCCCGGTAGATGCCATCCTTTACCCGCTGGGCCACCTGCCGGAGATTATAATGGCCGGGCACGCACTCACTCCATGCGTTGGCGATGCCGATCACCGGCCGCTTCAGGTCCTCCGTGGTGAAGCCCATGGACTTCAGCGTCGCCCGGTAGTACTGGTTCCCCAGGCCCTGCAAAATTTTTTCACTGCGCTCCATAAATTCCTCCTTGTGACACCGGCCAGCGGCGCTGGACGGCGTCTCTTCTTTTGATTGGAATAGTTTTCACGGCAGCGGTCCGGGTCTGAACACCGTCTCCGGCAAAACTGCGATTCAATCGAAGCTTCCGAACCCCTTGAGGCGCCGCCGCATCTGACACGTGTACCTTCTTGATACGCATATATAACTATATACCACACGAATGCATACGTGCAACAAAAAACTTTTGACTGTTGGGCTTTTTGGCAAATAACCGTTTTTTCACCGGCTTTTTTGATTATTTAACAGCATCTTGACAGTTCGCTCCATATAACAAAAAGCAGTCCTGCTCTTTAGCCAAAACGCAAAAGGAGGGAATATTTCCGTCATGGAACACCGCCAAATTTTTGAATTGACTTGTGTCGAAAAATATTGTATAAAATTCTGTGGGTTGGCAGTCTGTTTTTCCGGGGCAGACCGTGCCATCTCGTGTGTGGCCTGAAAGCGGTCTCTCTTTCGGCGTCCGCCATCAGGCAGTACCGGCTCTGCCGGTCGCTTACATTTGGAAAGGAGAGCAACAACCATGTCTGCAATCGGATTCCTGGTTCTCCTTGTCATTGCCATCATCGCACTGATGCTGCTCATGACAAAGGCGAAACTCAATCCCGTTATGTCCCTGTTCGTGGTAGCATTAGGCTTCGGTGTTACCCTGGGTATCTTTGGGACCGAAGGGTACTCCTTTATGGAGACTCTGACCTTGATTACCACCGGCTTTGGCAACACCTTGGGCAGCCTGGGTATGCCCATCATTCTGGGCGCTGTGCTGGCCATGGGCGTGCAGGACACTGGCGCCGCCAAGTCTATCGCCAACTTCTTCATCCGCCTTTTCCGTGGCAAGAATCTGGAGCTGGCCCCGTCCTTGACGGCTTATGTGGTGTCTATCCCCGTGTTCGGCGATATTACAACTATCCTTTGCTCCAACATCGCCAACGTGCTGGGCAAGCGTAAGCACATTTCTATGTCCACCATGGCTTCTTTCACCCAGACCGGTCTGAACCTGACCCACGCCATGGTCCCTCCCACTCCCGGCATTCTGGCCGTTTCCGTGGCCTTGAGTGCTGACCTGGGTATGGTGATTTCCTGGGGCATTGTCATCACCGTCATCACCTTCTTCCTGACTTGGCTCATTCTGAAACGCTGGACCGCCAAGGAGTGGATCCCCGCGGTGCCTGCGGTCACCGCGGAAATCAAGGAAACCTCCTCCGACGAGGTAAGCGATCTGATCATCAAGGACAAGGATCTGCCCAACACCTTCGCTTCCTTCCTGACTATCCTGATTCCCGTCATCCTGATCGCCGGCGGCTCCTTTGTTGGTATGCTGATCCCCGAGTCCACCCCCGACGACGCTATGGTCCGCACCCTGGTTGCCATTGCCAGCGATAAGGTCGTGGCCCTGTCCATGGGCGTGATCTACACTATGTTCCTGGCCCTGAGCCACAAGGCTTCTGTTCGCAAGAGCAATCTGGATGCTACCGGAAAAGACCCCCAGTCTTTCCGTGAGGTCATCCTCAACAGCTGGATCGCCCGCGGCATGGAGGTCGCTCTGATCGCCCTGCTGGTTACCGCCATGGGCGGCGGCTTCTCCCAGGTTATCAAGACCTTCCCCGGCATCAACGACCTGGCTCTGCTGATCCAGGATTCCGGCGTGCCCGGCTTGCTGATCCCGTTCCTGGTGGGCGCCATCATGATGACCGCCGTTGGCTCCATGACGACCGCCGGCGTGACCGCCGTTGGTGTGGTGGCTCCCATGATGGATCTGCTGGGCCTGGAGCCCGTCTCCACTGCCCTGGCTATCGGTGCCGGCACCCTGATTTTCAACCATGTGACCAACTCCGGCTTCTGGGTCGTCAGCAAGTTCTTCAATCTGGACCTGAAGCAGGGCTTGAAGTACATCACCATCCCGGACGCCGTGGCCGGTGTGATCGGCTTCATCTGTGTCTTCATCCTGGCCTCCGTAGGTCTGCTGCACTGATCCGCACCCCTGCCGCTATGGAGTTCCGCCTCCGGAAAGGGCAAAGCTCCGCGGCATAAGAGAGGCGGCCCGTCGAAAGACCGGGCCGCCTCCCCTCTTTTCAGATCCCCTACAGTTTTGTTGTATATAATTAAGGAGAAATGTTTTATGATTCAAAAGAGCCATGACGACCGGATGCTTTGGGCTCAGTTTGATTCCCTGGAAATGGGCACCGGCTGGGACGACACCGACATCCTCAAACCTCAGATCATGGTGGAGAGCGTTTACGGCGACTCCCACCCCGGCAGCTATCATCTAAATCAGATGGTGGAGCAGGCGGTCTACGGCGTGTATGAGTGCGGCGGCAAGCCGGCCAAATACTATGCCACTGACATCTGTGACGGCTGCGCCCAGGGCCATGACGGCATGAACGTGGTCCTGGCCTCCCGGGAGGCCATCGCCAACATGGTGGAGGTCCACGCCTCCGCAGTGCCCTGGGACGGCATCATCCTGGCCTCCAGCTGCGACAAATCCATCCCCGCCCACCTGAAAGCAGCTGCCCGGATGGATGTCCCCACCATCTTCATGCCCGGCGGCTCCATGCGGCCCGGCCCCAACATGACCACCTCTCTGGTGGCCGGCGACATCTCCCTGCGCCAGAAGCGCAAGGACGCCATCACAGAGCAGGAGGTCCGGGATTACAAGCTCACCGGCTGCCCCTCCATCGGCGCCTGCACCTTCCTGGGCACCGCCTCCACCATGCAGTGCATGGCCGAGGCCCTGGGCCTGACCCTGCCCGGCGCGGCTCTGGTGCCCGCCACCATGCGGGACCTGCTGCAGTACTCCCGCTATGCCGGTCGGAAGATCATGGAACTGGTGGAGAAGAACATCACCCCTTCCCAGATCATGACGCCCGCCGCCTTCCGCAACGCCATCATCGTCCACAGCGCCATCGGCGGCTCTACCAACGCCACCATCCACCTGCCCTCCATCGCCCGGGAGCTGGGCTATGACCTGCCCATCGAGCTGTTCGACGAGATCAACCACCAGGTCCCCCACCTGGGCAACATCAACCCCTCCGGCACCCAGCTGACCGAGTCCTTCTGGTTTGCCGGCGGCGTGCCCATGGTACAGTGGATGCTGCGGGATATGCTGGATCTGGACGTGATGACCGTCACCGGCAAGACGCTGGGCGAGAACCTGGAGGACCTGCAGAAGGACAACTGGTTTGACCGGAACCTGGGGTATCTGGCCAACTACGGCTTGACCCGGGACCAGGTGATCTTCCCCGTGGAGAAGGCCCCCGAGAAGGGTTCCGTGGCCATCCTGAAAGGCAACATCGCCCCCGAGGGCGCTGTGCTGAAGTACTCCGCCTGCGCCATGAACCAGCGGGAGGTGGTCAACGCCGTGGCCCGCGTGTTCAACAGTGAGGAGGACGCCCATGACGCGGTGGTAAACAACCAGATCAATCCCGGTGAAGTGGTCATCATCCGCTATGAGGGCCCCCGCGGCTGCGGTATGCCCGAGATGCTGATGACCACCGAGGCTATCGTCTGTGACGAGCGGATCAACGGCTCCGTGGCCCTGATCACCGACGGCCGCTTCTCCGGCGCCACCCGCGGCGCCGCCATCGGCCACGTCAGCCCCGAGGCTGCCGCCGGCGGCCCCATCGCCTTCATTGAGGAGGGCGACCTGGTCTCCTACAGCGTGGAGAACCGCACCATCAACCTCACCGGCATCCACGGCGTCCCCTGCTCTGTGGAGGAGGCCACCAAGGTGCTGGCAGAGCGTTCCAAGGCCGGTATCATCCCCCGCGAACCCCGCAAGGGCTTCTACAAGCTCTACACCGATCATGCTCTCTCCGCCATGAAGGGCGCCGGCCTGGAGTAAGCACATACGAAGCGAAAAGACACAGCTTCCGCGGCGGCTCCCTCTGCTCCGGCGCAGGGGCCTCCCCGCGGGATAACATGACAAACTGCCGGTGTCCGTGTCTCGACTGAATCACCCCGCCCCGGCCCAAATGGCCGGGGCGGCCGCGTTTCCAGGGCGGACAACAGCAGCTCCGGAAAGGATGGAATGATAATGGCAATCAAAAGTGACAGCTATCTCGCGTCTCTCTTCGGCCTGGAAGGCAAGACCATTGTGGTCACCGGCGCTGGCGGCGGCATCGGACTGGCCATCAGTGAGGGCCTGCTCCGCGCCGGAGCGGAGGTGGCTTTGTGCAACCGCACAACCGCCAAGTGCAAGCCCCTGGCGGACCGGATCATTGCCGAAGGCGGCACCGCCTCGCTTCACAAGCTGGACGTCACCAGCCTGGACAGCATCCACGCCTGTGTGGATGAGGTCATAGCCCAATACGGCAAGATCGACGTGCTGTTCAATGTGGCCGGGATCAACAAGCGGGAGGGCCTTCTGGACGTGGAGGAGGCGGACTATGACCGTATCATGGACACCAACCTGAAGGGCCTGTTCTTCATGAGCCAGGCGGTGGCCCGGGAGATGTACAAGCGCCGCACCGGCAGCATCATCAATATCGGCTCCCACAACGACGAGGGGATGCTGGGCGGATGCTCTGTCTACGGCGCCACCAAGAGCGGCGTGGTAGCTCTGACCCGGGCTATGGCCATTGAGTTCGCCCAATATGGCATCCGGGCCAACGCCATCAGCCCCGGCCATATCCTGACCGACCTGACGCAGGTTACCTGGGACCATCCGACCCGGGCGCCCTGGCTGCGGGAGCGCATCGCCATGAAGCGTCCCGGCAGCCCCGAAGAGCTGGTGGGCATGGCGATCCTGCTGGCCTCCAATGCTTCCAGCTACATGACCGGCCAGGCGTACCACATCGACGGCGGCTGTCTCTGCGGCGGCGCCCCCTGGGACTACGATACCCAGTACAATCCCTGATCCGTTTCCGGCTGCTGGTTGACAAATCTTTCCGGAAGATAGAATGGAAAAATAGGGTCGCGCGGCAGATTGCCGCGGGCCCGCAAGAAAGGATGATCTCAATGTATTCTGTGAATATGCCCACCATGGATAGCGTGGCCCGGTTCAAGGCTGCCATGGATTCCGACAAAGGCGCTCTGGGTCCCTTCATGATCGGTACCGACCCTGCCTTTGTGGAGGCCGCCGGCTATGCCGGCTATGACTTTGTGCTGTTGGATATGGAGCATGGCACCACCACCTTTCAGACCCTTCCCCATCTGATCCGCGCCGCCAATGTGGCGGGCGTGTGCCCGGTAGTCCGGGTCCCCCGTGGCACGGACATCTGGATTGATCAGGCCCTGGATGTGGGGGCCGGCGCCATCATGATCCCGCAGATTGATACGGCAGAGCAGGCCCGCGCCGCTGTCTCCGCCGCCAAGTTCTCTCCCGTGGGCACCCGCGGCACCTGCCGGTTCGTCCGCTCCGCGGGCTTCGGCGCCGTGCCCGGCAGCGAATACTTCTCCAAGGCGCAGGACACAGTGGTGATCCTGCAGGCTGAGGGCAGAAAGGCCGTGGAGAATCTGGACGAGATCCTGGACGTCCCCGGCGTGGACGTGGTGTTCGTGGGGCCCTATGACCTGTCCAGCTCCCTGGGCCATGTGGGCGAGATCGACCACCCCGAGGTGGTGGAGTGCATCAAGGGCATCATCGCCAAGGCCAACGCCAAGGGCGTGAAGCTTGGCTGCTTCGCCGACACCGTGGAGGGTGGTATGAAGTGGCGTGATCTGGGCGTGAAGTTCATCGGCTACTCCTGCGACACCTACCTCTTCATGCAGGCCGCCAAGGCCGACGTGGACGCTTTCGCGCAAAAAATCACGATGTCGTAAGATTCTGTAGCCGGAGGTGATGGACCACGGGAAGGGCGTACTTGAAAATACGGATGAAGTAATACAGTATAATATGCGCCACTTTCTGTTATTGGGTTCACTGATTGATTTACAGGGAACCGACTGCCACCCGGCGGTAGAGGTAAATCCGTTTGCGGAAACAAAAGGAGTTCAGCTCTTTAGAAGCTGAACTCCTTGAGATGTAAACAACAAATACAAGAGGGCAATAAATGAGCGGGGGCGTGGCTAATGCCACGCCCCGTCGGGAGAAGAAATCAAGCCAGTGCATCCAGCACTACATCAATCAGGTGCATAGGGCTGAGCTGCCCTTCGTTGCATCGGTGAGCAAGTTCTTCAACAAAGCACCTGTCGCAGGAGATGTCTGGGACGCAGGCTACATAAGTACAAGCATTACTCTCCAGCACAGATGCCAGAATGCCATAAGATGGCTGGTGGCTTCCCAGGCTGTACAGTTCCATCACTTTGAAATAGTACAAGGTGCTTCCCTCCAAATCATAAATTTCACCTGGTTATACTGAACCGCTCACAAGACCAGATTCTTCTTCCGTCATTTCGACGCTCAACAGTTCTGAAACGGTAAGGCCAGTCAGCGCGGCCACCTTCTGCAATGTGCTTAATTTCACATCGGTCAGTTTTTCGCGTTCGATCAGGCTTACTTCCTCTTCGCTAATACCCACCATAGCCGCAAACTCCGCTTGCGTCAGCCCCATTTTTGTGCGGATTTTCTTTACCCTCACAGCAAAAATTCTCAATTCCGGCATTCTTCCACCTCGTTGTACTAAATTATACAGAAGGTGGGAGAATTTTCCACGGAGCGCGCTACGGATTCCGGAAAAAGCAAGAACAGGCCCACATAGATTGTGAACCTGTCCCTTACAAATCAATCTTTACTTTTCAATACGCCGCAACATCCCTCCTTTATACATTCCTGTAGCAGTTCCTCTGCCCAGCAGTCTCCCTTAGCCCCCAGCCTGGTAGACCTCGCCGGCACATAAACCAAGTAGCGGTAGGGAGTAAGACAATTTTTCTTCGCGGTTTCAATCAAGCTGTAAATCATCGCGCTGCTCTGGACCCCGCCTTCCGTATTTGCAAACAAGTTCTTCCGACCCATCACAATGGGCTTCACGCTACGTTCTGCTCGGTTGTTGTTCAGTTTCTGCCTCCCGTCTTTCAGAAACCGAATCAGGTATGTCCACTGCTCCCGCAGATAATGCAGTGCCCTGCCCAGCGCGGACTTCAGCGCAACGGCTGTCCTGCACCTCTTGATGGAAATTTGGCAGTACATTTGGGCAACTCGCCTTGAAAGAAGAGCACGGAGGTTCAAAAGGGGCGGTCTATCATTCAACTATCTCTGGGGCAGCAGAAGCACAAAAGGTGTGAAGGTGGGAGTCTCCGTCTCCCCAATGTGTGTGCCCCAATTATTTTGCGGTGTTCCGGCAAAAGCGGACGGGATTGCAAACGCCGGCCCCCACATGACGCCGGCACTGCTGATCAGGATATATTAAGAGGACATTCAGGCAACCGTTTTTGGTGTCTATCAATGCATTTTGCGAACAAAAACTACTTCACTTCTTGATCTAACCCTCGAAACAGCTCCGAGCTGAAAAAATCTCCTATTGAAATTCCAAGACCATCACATATCTTTTTTATAGTTGTAACTGTGGTGCTGTGATTGCGCCTGCTGACAATATTATTCACCGTGGACTGCGTAACACCGCTCAAAAGGCACAACCTATTGATAGATAAATTGCGCTCACGGCATAAATCTAAGATTCTTGCCCTAACTGC
>OJRZ01002023.1_pt1 | contig 13717 bp, 16 predicted proteins | sample 1599291 | NCBI WGS metagenome assembly OJRZ01 (sample SAMN04168657, study PRJEB22393) | human gut metagenome | biome: human gut microbiome; feature: stool | host: Homo sapiens | collected 2014-03-20
ACTTATGTTTGTAAATAATAGTTTTATCCAATAAAACAACTGACCTATTGGGTATTTTGACAAAATTTAAGCACTGTACCAGCAAGTGAATCGAAGGTAAGCGTAAAATAAGCCAGCTGAAAGCAGAAGAAGTCAATATATGATACACGAACAGCCTATGAAAAAGACTCCCGTGTGATATCTACACGAGAGTCCTTCTTTAAGGGGCTTACGCAATGAAAAATTGTTGTTTATGTCATACTTGATTATGTTGTTGCGGCGACTCCGTGTTGCCGGCACCACTCCCTCACAGGCAGACCGCTGTTACGACACTCCTGTATTGCCAGTCCCCATTCCAGCACTTTTTTCGCTTGATGCTTCAACTTGTTGCTCGTCATCTGCTTACACCGTCTAACATTAATAGTGGTGGAACGTTCCGCCACATTACCACCGCTATTTTCTCATATCTTTCTACCCGTCTTTGTGTTTTACGCTTACGCCATTTTGCCTTAAGATCTTCGCATTGCCAGCTTTGAAACCGGAACCAGTGTTCAGCATAATTCGACATTTCCCGCACCTTCGCTTCATACAATTTACCCAATATAGGGATGGCCTTAAAGCGGGAAAATGTCAATAAAGGGAAGCGCTGATACAATTATAGATCAGTAGGGGCGCTATGGATTTGAAAAGTATTATCAGCTATCAGAGAGTCGAATACGGTTATGTCAGGGTAAAATTGGCTGATGTGATGAAAAGCCATGGCATTACCCGTAACGGTTTGCGCACCTTGACTGGCGTCAAGTACAGTGTGATTGACCGGTATTATAAAGGGCAGGATATTGCACTGGCTGACCTTGATTTTCTTGCAAAGTGTTGCTATGTTCTGGATTGTACGATCCCCGATCTGCTGGAATACTAGGCATCCGTAAACAAACTTATTCCATGAGAACACAAAAAATCGGCCTGGACGCAACGATACGTCCAGACCGGTTTTCCTTTTCAGGCATATAAAGAGCAGTCCTTTTTCTGAAAAATATAAATAAACAGCGGTATCCCAACATTCATGTCTCGGATACCACTGTTTTTGAATTTAACCTGAAACGTTCATCTTTTCTCAACGCTTCCTTGGAGCTTTTTAATATATCTAAATAAAATGCAAATATTGTATGTTTTGTGATAAAACGATACATGTTGTCGGACAATATTCTTATTTTATCGAGCAGTTATACGATATTGCCTTTATTCAGGTTTTTTTGAAGAACGGCAAGTCGAGATATCCTTGAAAAATTCTTCATACTTTACGCCAAATATCATTTGCAAACCTACCAAATCACTAACAAATAAATTTCCCCTGCCCATCTCAATGAGTGAGTAAGTGCTTCGGCTGATTGGGGAACCGAGTACCTGTAGTTTAGCAACGGTTTGTTCCTGGGTCAGCCCACATGTCAACCGAATCCTTTTCAGGTTTGCGCCAAACGTCTCATTCCCCAATAATTTTGGCATGGCAATCTCCTAAATAATCATAATTACTGAAAATAGTGTATCAAGATTGTTGCCCAGCGTTGCTTATATCTGTAAGCGGTGGTATAATTATTATCAATGTTAAGAAGTGCCTACAAAAAACACTCGGGTTTTCCGAGTGTACGCATTAGCTATTTGGTTTTGGGATAGGGGTATGCACATTCCGTAATTCCGACTAAATAATCCAAACTTACATTGTAAAACCTTGCAAGAAGCATGGCGCTTTCTAAAGGGATTCGAGTTTTGCCGCTCTCATAATCGGAATAGGTGCGTTGACCAACGCAAAGGATATCCGCAATTTGCTGTTGCGTATATCCTCTATCCTCGCGTATTTCTCGAATTTTTTCATAATATCGCATTCCAATCCCTCGTATACAGAATACTATATAAACAAGGATTGCCTGCGAAATAGAGTTATAAACTCTGAAAGAGGGACGTATATGGCAATTTGCACATTCGTCGGGCATAATGCCCTATATGACGATGACATTTACAAGCGGACAGTCGGCGCGGCGTTTGAAGTAGCCAAGCAAAATGATACGGTGGAGTTTCAGTTTTTCTGGAAAGGGAAGCACAGCTTCAGCCGTATCAGCCTTGTCGCGGCTCTGGATGCAAAGGCTCATTTTCCGCAAAAAGAGATCACTATAACACTGGTCACAAGGCCAAACCATTATAACCAGCTCCTTCAGGAGCTGCAGCAGGGAGACGCGGGTATCCCTGCCTGTCTGATCGACAAAGTGATCGCGCCGGGCGTTGGGGATACGCATAGAAGCAACCGCAATATCGGGACCGGTGTCAACATGATCGAACGCTGGATGCTGTCCCGCTCAACGCATTTAATAAGCTATCTGTATCTGGCGCTCTATGACGAGGAAAACTGGCAATATGAATATGCCGAAAAAAAGGGCGTGACGATTCTGGATGTTTGCAGCGAGCTAACCATGCAATTTGTTCGGGATGGCTTTGCCTCCCTGAAGGACGGGCAGGGTCTTGTCCTCGCAGAGCGGCAGGCTGGAAGTACGCGCAAGGAAATTGGAGAGCGGTTGGGTATCTCGTCCGGCGCTGTCAAAACGATAGAGCAGAAAGCGATCCGTGCGCTGCGGTGGTATGTGATTACAAGGGCGTCGGAAAATGGGCATAGCTGGAAGCCGCAGGAACCGGACGTTTGCAGCATTTTTTCTTTGGGGCCGGTCACCTGTCAAAGCCTGTGCCTGTTCGGACAGGCAGTGCGCTTTTTGGTAGAAACTTATGGTGTGAACCGCTTCCATATCATATCCGACTACTGCTCCTCCGGTTACATGAGCATGCTGAAGCGTGAAACGAAAGGGGTTCCCCATGCATGTATCATAGGGGTCGCCAATATGCCGGACATGGACGAACAGGAATGGGGCGACTACAAGGCGCAGCATATCCCGCCCTGTAACAGGGTAGAGAATTTGAATATCCCTGTTTCAGGCGCACGGCGGGAGGAGTTGTCAGTCCTGGCGCATTTGATCGAACACTCGAAGTTTTGTTTATGTAACCTGTCGGAGAATATGTTTGCAGGGGATATCAGGTATTATGTGGCAAAGTCGCGCGGCGCGGTGCTGCTGGATATCGGAAAAAAGCACACATAAAATATGAATTTACCTGATTAGAACACAAAAAAACGGTCTGGACCATCTCGTTCAATCCGGTTTTGTTTTTAAGTCGTGCAGTTGCATGACTTGAAGTGTTTAACAGAAAACTTATTAGCCTATGATTTGTAATAGTACTACTCCATATAAAATACAAGGCTAATAAGTAGCTTTTCAAAAGCAGAAAATAAATAGCAATGCTTATAACAGCATGATATAATGCAGGTAAGAGCAACTTGGAATTTTTACGAAACGGAGGTTCTCATGAAGAAAGACGATAGAAAAAGGTGTTCGTGGGCAACTACGGAACGCTATAAAGAATACCATGACAGAGAGTGGGGAAAGCCAGTTCATAATGATAGAAAACTATTTGAAATGCTAATTCTCGAAGGTATGCAAGCTGGATTATCATGGCTAACGATATTAAATAAAAGAATGGCATTTCGAGAAGCCTTTGACCAGTTTGATTATCATAAAATTGCTCTCTATAACGAAACTAAAATTGATGAGTTAATGCAAAATCCCAATATTGTTCGCAACAGGTTGAAAATCAAGTCGTCAATCATAAACGCACAGCAATTTATTAAAGTTCAAGAAGAATATGGAAGCTTTGATGCGTTTATTTGGTCTTATGTTGATAACAAACCTATCCTTGATCATTTTAAGTCGGAAACTGAAATTCCTGCAAAAACGCCGCTTTCAGATAAAATAAGTAAGGACTTGAAAGAACGCGGTTTTAAATTTGTAGGTAGTACGATTGTATATGCCTATATGCAGGCAATCGGAATTGTAAATGACCATGTGAAAAGTTGCTATTTGTATGTACCGGAATAATTATTTTATATATGCCCTTTAAGCGTTGATTTTCCATATCGCTACATTTGTTCTGAGTACCGACCCAGTCGATCTATTCTGTTGGCCTGCATTTTGTGGAGGAAACCTCCACTTCACAAGGGAGGAATAAGAGGATATAATAAAGGAGAAATCAGGTCAGAGTATTCGTGTCAGAGTAACCGCCCAGAGGCAGTCTGCCTGCCTGAGTTGTACATGATTTCGCAGCCTGATGAACACCGCAAAGACCGTATAGTACCTAATGGTGCTGTGCGGTCTTTTTTTGCGCAAAGATGGAAAGGAAGATCAATATGCAATGACAGAAAAGCTGATGAAAGCTATCTACAGTGACCCAGCCCAAACAATCACCCTTACAACCTGGGCGGATACCGTTGCCGTGGACCCGCGGGACAATTTGCTCATCGCGGTCCGGCTGGGCGGTTATCCGGAAGTGACAGCCGGCCTTGTCAACGCGGTCAGCGGCGGAGGCACGCTGTCCGTGCAGCTGGATGGGGAAACCCTGGTATGCACCCCCCAACAGGGGCGGTACAGCAAGGCGGTATCCAGAGACGGTACATATGCCGTGGCTGCCCTGCTCTGGGACAACCAGAGCGCGCGGAAGCAGGGCGAAAAGCAACAGACGGAAGAGATGGAGGGAAAGGAACAAAAGGAGAAAACAGATAAAGCGCAGGAGGCGAGGGTGTATTACCTCGCCTGCCCCGTACGGGACAAAGCCGCCCTGTATCATGAGATCGACAAAGTAAGCACCATCCCCATGCTGCCGGAATTCAGGGACTACATGATAAACGAGCTCCAGGCAAGGGATATGCTGGCGCCGTGCCGTGTGTACACAACAGGGGAGCCCTTTGCCATATGGCGGCTCACCTGCACGCCGGACGATCAGAATATCGCGGACGTACTTACAGACGGCTTGAAAGCAGGGGTTATCCGTATCCCCAGCACATGGCCCTGCCAGCCGGACGCATTTGCAGAAATCAACGGCGTAGCCGGCTACCTGCGGGCGTTCGGTTCCGTGATCGCGTCCCGCATCCGCGGGCAGTTCCAGCCCCTGTATGATCCGGCCCAGGAGCCGTTGTCAGAGGGGGTGCTGGGGCTGGACCAGTTCGTGGCGCAGACGGCAGGGTACCACCTGTACGGCGCCCAGCTCGCCGCCGCGGAAGCGCTGCGGCGCAGGCTGCAGACCGCCAGGTTCGGTCTGCTCATCGCGGAATGCGGCAGCGGAAAGTCTAAGGTCGGCAGCCTCGCCTTGCAGGCATACTTCCTGCAAAAGCACAGGAAGTGCCTGCATATCGTCCTCTGTCCCTCCCACATGACAGGCAAATGGGTGCGCGAGCTGGAGGAGGCCATCCCAAACGCGCGTGCCGCCATCGTGCGGACGCCGGCGGACATGGACGCCCTCTACGCGGGGTATGCCCGCGGCGGCCGCACCGTGTTTGCAGTCCTGTCCAGGGAAAGCGCGCGGGACGGCTATATGCGCCGCCCAGCGGCCAGATGGGACGCAAGGCGGCAGGGCTTTACCTGCCCGGACTGCGGCAGTGTGGTCCAGATGGAATTCATGGACTGCGGTAAGCGGACATTGACAGACGCCACGCCGGAATACTTCCGGACAGAGACCCGCGCCAACCGCAAGTGCGAAGGCTGCGGCGCTGTCCTCTGGACAGCCACCACCGCGGAGGAACAGAGCGAATGGGTGCGCATCAGCCATCTGGGCTATGTCCACCGCCGTTTTGCGTACCTTGCGCGGGACGCCTGCAAAACGGCGGCAGCGAAAAAGCAGCTTGCCGCCCTGCTGCGCGAGCCGGACCGTTTCATGGCCGCCCGCGGCGCGTGCCGCCGCTTCCCGCTCAGCACCTATATCAAAAACCGGTACAGAGGGAAGATAGACGGCCTGATAGCGGATGAACTGCACCAGTTTTCCGCGGACAGCGGCCAGGGGGACGCGATGGGCGAGCTGTTCGCCGCCGCGAAAAAATGCATTGGCATGACGGCAACCCTCATCAACGGCTATGCCTCCGGTATCTTCTATCTGCTCTACCGCATGTGTGCATACCGTATGGAGCAGGATGGGCAAAGCTATGCCGCCCCCGCGCAGTTTGCGCGGGAATACGGCGTGACAGAGGACACTTACGAAGTAACGGAAGGCGGGTACAACAGCAACCGGCGCACCGCGAAGCGGAAAAAACGCTCCCGTCAGAAGCCGGGCGTTTCGCCGCTGGTGTACAGCCGCTTCCTGCTGGAGAACGGCGTGTTCCTCTCGCTCATGGATATGGGCAAGGACCTGCCGGAGTACGAGGAGATCCCTGTGCCGCTCAGGCTTCCGGAGAACCAGCAAAGAGCCTGTGACGACCTGGAGCACGCTTTCCATGAGATCTTCAAGGACCGCAGCCGCGAAGGGCGTAAGCTCGCCCAGAAGCTGTTGTCCGTGTCCCTGAACCTCATGATGGCCTATCCGGACCAGCCGTACGGCCATGAACCTGTCTTGCATCCGGTCACCAGAGATCCGCTGGTCGTCCCACAAAGCAGCGGCGGCCCAGACGAGGAGACGGAAAAGGACCGGCAGACACTTGACATCATACGGCGCAAGGTGGATTGCGGGGAGCGCGTACTGCTCTACGTGAACTGGGTGCGTCTGGACAGCCGGACACGCTTAAAACGCTTCCTCACGGACGCCGGCGTCCGCGCCGAGATCATGGAGGATACCGTCCCGCCTCGGGGACGCGAGGAATGGGTGGCAAACCACCTCCGGCAGGGCATGCAGGTGATGATCACAAACCCCGGTCTTGTGGAGACCGGGCTCGATCTCAATGATTTCACCACGCTCATCTTCTATGACATGGCGTTCAAGCTGTTCACGTTCCGTCAGGCGAGCCGCAGGTCGTGGCGCATCAACCAGACCGCGCCGCGTGTGGAGGTGTACATCCTGTACTACCGGAACACAATGCAGGAGCGCGCGGTCCGGCTGATGGCCTCCAAGCTGGCGGTGGCCGGCGTGATCGAGGGCGGCGTGCTCACAGACGAAGGGCTTGCCGCGATGAGCGAGAGCGAGGATATGACGTCCGCGCTCGCCCGCGAGCTTGCCGAGGGCATTCGGCATGAGGACGCGGTGGAGGATATCGCGGCGTCGTTCCGCAAGATGGCGGTGCTGCATCCGGCACAGGAGCGGCAGGTACAGGAAGCGGAATGCGGACGGAAGGCCGTGCCGGTCAGAGTGAGAACAGAAACAAAGATACAGCCAGTACCACCCGCAGAGCAGTTATCGCTGTGGGAGCTGGCAGGGTGAAGAAAGAACAGGAGTTGATGGAACGATGCGTTTTCTGGCGAACCGGTCCGAACTGTTACCCATCGCCCGGCGCTGCAGCCAGACGATAGGGACGTATTTTGTATCCAAAGAGCATGCCTGCGTCCTGATGGAAGCAGACGCCGCTTCAAACACGGTGATGTTCACCGCGCGCAGCCGGACCTGCACCTTACAGGTGCGGCATGCGTGCCGCGTGGAGGAAAGCGGAAGGGCGCTGCTGTTCGCACCGGTGTTCCAGCGGATGCTGGACGCCTTTGCGGACGAAGCAACGTCTGTCGCCACAGACGGCAGGCAGATCGAGGTGCGCAACGCGAAGGCCGCCTTTGTTTTCCCACTGATGGATGCGGATAAATACCCCGCCGTGGGTACGCCCGCGCCCGCACAGCTGCTGGACTGCTCCGGCTTCGCGGAGGTCAGCGCAAGGGTGCTGTTCTCCGCCGCGCAGGGCAAGGCGGAGGGGAAAGAGCAGCTGAAGTGCGTGCATCTCACCGTCCATGACGGCAAGTTCAGCGCGGCCAGCTGCGATGGATACCGCATGACTGTGGCGAGCGAGGACGCGGCGCAGGATGAGCCGATAGACCTGCTGATCCCAGCGGACGCGATGAAAACGCTGCTCGCCGTGTTCCGCGGCGTGCCGCACTGCAGGATCGGTGTGGACGGCGATACCGCGCTGTTCCTCGGGCCGGGCATGGTCTTTTCCGTCCAGCGCAGCACTTATCAGGCGGTGGACCTGAAGCCGGTACTGGACCGCTTCCAGACAGCGTATGAGATCCACGTGGACGGCGCGCTGTTCCATGCAGAGCTGAGCCGCGTAAGCGCCGGCAGCACAGCCGGCGCGCGTGTGATACTGCGCACGGACAAAGGGATGGTGCAGATCGGCTATATCAGCGGGGACCGGCAGGCCGTACAGGGCGGGACGGAATTTCCCGCGGACGTCCGCACGCCGCTTCCCAGGGAAGGCTTCTGCTATACCTATAACTATCTGCTGCAGGCGGCGAAGCTGGTAAACGGGAAAGAGACAGCACTGCTGTTAGACGGCAAAGGGACCCTGATGCTGCGCACGGGTAACGAGCTGCATGTATTGATGCCAACGCGTATGCCGCAGGAAGAAGTGGAAAAACCGAAACGGAAGAAGAAAGCTGCATGAGAAAAAAGGAGTCGTACATGAAAAACAAAAAGCTGATCCTGCTCCCTGCCGCCGCAGCGGAGAGGATGTGCCCGCTGCGGCCGGAAGACCGGCTGCTTTGTGCCGTAGGCCAGTTCGAGCCGCGGCGGATGAACATGTGGTATCCTGTGCGGAGCTGTTTCCTCACAGCCCAGAGCATAGACGAGGCCAACGCGGTGTTCAAACGGCTGCGGAAGACCGTGCTGCACAGCGCGCAGGCCATGCGGCGCTTCTGCGCCGCCAATCCGGAGGCGCAGCGGCATGACTTCTGGTGTCCCACATACGATTTCGCGTATGCGGGCGCGGTGAACGGCTACCGCCTGCGCTGTATGGTGAACCATGGGGATTTCAACTACTTTTTTGTGGTGTACCGAAACGGACGGACAATAAATGAAAGTGAGGCTGCCTGATATGACAGGGAAAACCATGACAAGGCCATTGACCGACGCGGAACGCGCGCTCGCAGAGCGCTATCACAACCTGATCTACCGTGTGATGCATGACCTGCACCTCGGCACGGAAGCGGACACGGACCTGTACGGCGAAGCCGCGCTGGGGCTGATGCTCGCGGCGCAGCGGTACATGACGGACGAGAGCCTGCAGAGGTACCGCTTCACTACGATCGCGTACAGCCGCATCCGCAACGCGCTGCTGCGCCAGCGGCACAAGGAGCGCAAAGCGCCCGTAACGCTCAGCCTGGATGCATGGCGGGAGGACGGCGGCACGCTGTATGACGTACTGCCGGACAGCCGCTGCGCAGATCCGGCGGATATTGCCATCCGCCAGGAGCGGGCTGCCGCGCTGCAAAAGGCCCATGCTGTCCGCAGCTGCAGGGTGTACCGCTTCCCCGTCTGCGCCGCCCCCGGAAGGGAGGCGGCATGATGGGCGTACATACCGGCGTTTATGTGGTGTACTACCTGTACCGCTCACGGTACTCCTTTGTGGCGGACCACTTCCTGAACGATGGCCGGCACATGGTGGACCTGGGCAGCCTGGACAAGGCGCTCACCTTTCCCTCCGAACGACAGGCGCGCCGCTTTATCGCGGACGATCTGGAGCGGCCGGAAAGCGGGCCGTATTTCGTGTCCGAACTCTCGCTTGGGGAGCTGCTGGAGTACCATCCGGAGCTGTATGAGGTGCGGCGTGCGGCTCTGAACGGGGGGGCGGCGTGAGTACAGTAAAGCAGCTGCAATACCGTATTTCGCGGACAAAAGAAGCTTTGGAAAAAGAAAAACGCCGCAACAACGAAAAAATGGCGCGTGTCGGCTGGAGATCAGGGTTCAGGAAACAGTATACCGGCCCGAGCTGTACACGGGAGGCCGCGCTTTCCGAACGTCTGAAACGATATGAAGCGGAACTGGAGATGCAGCAGAAAGGGGGACGCCGTGGATAAGCTGTTTACCCTCAACACCACTTATGATCTGGTGGATTGCTGTTTCCTCTTTATGAGCCGCCCGCTGACGACCGGGCATTGGTATATCGGCGTCGGGCATATCGTGGACGGCGGGGCGTACCATCTTTACGACGTCCTGCTGACGGATAGGGACGTTACGGTGCTGCCCCATCCACACAGCGCGCCGGCATGGGAGATCCCGTATGAAAGGATCGCAGAACTGCCAAAGCCGTATCGTGGTTCAGAAGCGGAGCTTCCGCTCCCATCGTTCCTCCTGTCACAAATGGACAGGCACCTGCTGCCGGTGCATGACGAAGCAGTACTGTATCCATACCGTGTGCTGTCCTGCCTGTCTGCAGACTCTGCTGTAGCGGAATATTTCCTGCAGAAAGAAGAACTGGCAGCTGAACGCGGGGACAGGCGGGATACCGTTTTGATGCGGCTGGACGAGCTGCAGGAGGACATGGAGGACGCATGCACGCGGCTGCGGCTCAGCCTGACGCGGCTGAAGCTGTTGTACCGCGCGCTCTGCCGGTGGAGCCGCCGGCATGGCGGCGCACGCTTCCCGCTGGAAGCGCATAAGGATAAGATCTGTGACTATTTGAGGGAGGAAAAGGATGTTTAAGCAGAAAAGTTTTGCAGAACCCGGCTGTATCGGCTGTGAAGCGCATCTGGACTACGGCTCCAGCCGCTATTGCAGCGGTTTCAAGAACAAAAAGCGCCGCAAGCCGTTCCGTAAGAAGGACCCGGCGTATAAGGCGCCGGAGTGGTGTCCCAAACGGAAAGCACCGCGCGAGTACCGCATCTACAGTTATGCGGATGAGCGATCCGCCGTGATGGCACGGCTGCTGGAGGCGGACGAAGCGGGAGACAGGGAGCTTGTGTTCCCCCTCGCACACCGGTACCGGCTGCGCGCGGAAGGGAAAACCGGCTTATCCCCGAAAGCTTTCTATGAGCAGGCGAATGCTGGGGACCTGTCCTCGCCGCTTCCGGATGAAAGCATCCATACCGGAGACGTGGTGGAGATCGACACAGGGCTGGCACAGTTCTTCTTTTACTGCGCCGCCCCTCACGATTTCCGCACGGCGTTCTTTGATGTGAGACGGATTCAAACCGGTAGAATCGATGAGACGGAGGTATCGTAATGGCAAACCTCATGCTCTATGCAAAGGGAAAAGGCGATACGCGCTTCGGCGCGGTGGACATGGCAAACGGCGCGTTCCCCGTGCCGCTGATGTACGCGACGCTTGTCCCAGAGGTGAAGCTGGAGACCCTGAAGCAGCGGGCCGGCCTGCTGCATCGGATGCATCCGGATACTGTTTTCCAGGTCCGCTATGCCGGCACTGCAAAGGTGCTGTTCCAGTCAGGAGGCGAAGCGGAATGAAAGCACTGAATACGGATGCGGTTCGCAAGCTGTACCGCGGTAAGTATGTGCCGGCAAGCGAGCAACCGGAGATCAACGGCAGCCAGATCCGCGGGCTTTCTTTCCGTATCTCGCTGGCGTTTGCGGCGATGGCAGCGGTCTCGGATCGCGAGACCGTGAAGCTGCTGGAGGCGACCACGCACGATTTCGAGTTGCTGCGTGATCTGGAATGCGAGGATGCGTTTGTAAAGGGCTTCCGCTGCGCGATGGAGCTGAAGCTCCCCGCCGAACGGAAGGGGGAAGCAAAATGACAGGGATGAAGCAAAATACTCTGGAATTTATCCTTTCCCGCGATGACCGTTTCCGCTACCAGCTGCTGGATCGGATGCGGCAGGACTGCCTGTACTTTTTGAGCTATGGCAGACGAGACCCCAGGTATCTTTGGGCGAATGACGCTGTAGAGCAACTCGTGTACATGAAGGCGGTCTGGAACAGCTTTCCTTCGGATGGGAAGCCTGAATGGATGACGATGGACGAAATCCTGTCACTGGAAAAACGGATGCTGGAAGGAGATGCGCATGCTGAGAGATAAGATGCTGGCCGTGATGGAGGAAGTAAACAGCGAGGCCGCGGAGCGGCACGAGCTGGTGCAGACGATCGCGCTGGCGCTGCTGAGCGGGAGCAACCTGTTCATTCTGGGCGCGCCCGGGCAGGCCAAGAGCTTCGTGGTGAACGAGTTCCGCAAACGCATCACGGGCGCAAAGCAGTTTGAACGCCTGCTGTCCAGGCAGACGGATGAGGAAGCCCTGTTCGGCCGCCTCGACCTGGCCAGCATGATACCGGGCGCGGTCCCTGCGCAGGTGCTGGAGCAGGACGGTACTTACCGGATGCTCCGGCAGGAGCTTGCGCAGGCGGCGGAGGATTTCCGTGCGGATCCGGCGGATAACGCCGCGGCTGCGCGGATGCAGAGCCTTACGGAAAAGCTGGAACAGTACCGGAAAGGGCTGTCCCTGCTGCACGGCGGCACGCCCATGACTATCACGGCGGGCAAGATACCGGACGCGCATATCTGCTTCCTCGATGAAATCTTTAGTGCGCCCGTAAAGGCATTACAATAAAGCTGCTGTAGCAAAGCAGTAGGCAAGGAGCCTGTGCCTATCATCATCCGACTTACCCTGAGGGGAAACCCATAGGGGGACCAGAGCATGTCGGAAAGGCCATAAGTTGACCAGTCATCAGGTCACGACTGAATGGTTGGATGAAAAGATGGATATGAGGATAAAGCCCTGATTGGTTGAACGACAGTCCGAACGGCCTCACTCGTGTCTACAGCGGAAGATGACTATAGCCGCTGTATCGCAGATGGTGCTTTCCACTTGAATAGGAAGGCATCCAAGGCTTACTTATCTGTGACGTACCGCTGTCAGCGGAAAAGGACGGAAATCGTATCCGACAATCCATCGTGCTGAGTTATTGTATTGCTAAACGGGGATTGCCTAAACCGGAACGCCTGATACGGCTATATGCATTGGCATTGAATATCCGGCATGGCAACGGAGCCTTCATAGTAGTCTGAGGGCGGGAAAGCCGTCCACATGGCGAAGGAAGGCAGCTTGCGAACCAGTACAAATACTGTGAAAGTGTGTGAGACACTATGAGAAATCCTGTAAATGTACTAAACAGTCTATCAAGGCACAGCAGGGATATTAATTATCAATATGAGCGCATTTATAGATTGTTGTACAATCCTGAAATGTATTGCATCGCTTATCAGCGGATATATACCAAACAGGGCAACATGACGAAAGGATCGGATAACCGTACAATCGATGGAATGACCTTAAAAAGGATAGACAGCTTGATTAACTCGCTGAGGAATGAGAGCTATCATCCATCGCCTGCGCGTAGAACATATATTCCTAAGAAAAACGGTAAGAAAAGACCTTTGGGAATCCCGTCATTTGATGACAAGCTATTACAAGAAGTCATCCGAATGATTTTAGAAAACATCTATGAAGGTCAATTCGAAGATACTTCTCATGGTTTCAGACCAAACAGGAGCTGCCATACAACACTGTCCTGCATTCGAAGATACTATACCGGATGTAAGTGGTTTATTGAAGGGGACATAGAATCTTTCTTTGATATGATAGATCATAATGTACTTATTGACATTATGGCAGAACGCATCAAAGACAGCCGTTTCCTGAGGTTAATCCGGAAATTCTTAAATGCCGGCTATATAGAAGATTGGAAGTTCCACAGGACTTACAGCGGCACACCGCAGGGTGGCATCATCAGTCCTATATTGGCAAATATCTATCTGGATAAGCTGGACAAATACATGAAAGAATACGCTCAAAAATTTTCCATTGGTATACGAAGGGCGCATAATCCCGAATATACAGCAATTCAACACGCGCTCAGAAAATGGGAATACCGCCTCAAAAGGGCGGCTACAGTTGAAAAACGGCAGGAAATCCTCAACCACATCAAAGAGATCGAAAGGCACCGGCGTACTATCCACAGC
>OJRZ01002040.1_pt1 | contig 13616 bp, 10 predicted proteins | sample 1599291 | NCBI WGS metagenome assembly OJRZ01 (sample SAMN04168657, study PRJEB22393) | human gut metagenome | biome: human gut microbiome; feature: stool | host: Homo sapiens | collected 2014-03-20
ATTAAAAATAGCGCAAAAGGGCGGAGAGAAATCTCTCCGCCTTTTTAAGTGCAAATATGGAATGGCAGTGCCAAATGGGCTAGGTCAGCTGATCCAGCGGTGGAGCGCCCCCAACAGGCGGTCCATTTCTAAGGGTTTGGCCACATGTTCGTTCATGCCGGCCTGCCGGGCGCGGTAGGCGTCGTCGGCAAAGGCGTTGGCAGTCAGGGCGATGATGGGGATAGTGGCTGCGTCAGGCCTTTGTCCGGTTTCCGCCAGACGGCGGATGGCTGTGGCAGCTTCATAGCCGTTCATCACCGGCAGCTGGATGTCCATTAAAATCAAAGCGAAGGTCCCTGGCGGGTTGGAGGAAAAGAGATCCACCGCCTGCTGGCCATCGGTGGCGTTGACGGTGTCCAAGCCGGCCATGCCTAATAGCTCCTGGGCGATTTCCCGGTTGAGGTCGTTGTCCTCCACCAAAAGGAGCTTTGTCCCCACTGGGAAGGGGGGAAGTTCCACCGCTGGATCGGTGCTGGCTGGTTCGGATGCCCCTTGCTGGGCTAGTTTTAAGAAGATAGTTACCACAAACCGGGTGCCTTCGCCCAGTTTGCTTTCCACCCGGATGGTACCGTTCATCATCTGCACCAGGTTGTGGGTGATGGCAAGGCCGAGGCCGGTGCCCTGGACCGCATTCACCCGGGGGTCTTCCGCCCGTTCAAAGGGGGTGAACACCTTGCCGAGGAACTCTTGGGACATGCCGATCCCATCGTCCTCCACCAGGAATTCAAAGCAGCCGACCCCGCTCTTACCGGAGAGCTTTTCTTCCACTTTCAAGGAGATGTGGCCGCCTTCACCGGTGTATTTTACCGCGTTGGACAGCAGGTTGAGGAGGATTTGCTGCACTCGGGTGGGATCCCCGCGGACGGCATCGCTTTGTACGGAGATAGCCAGGGAGAGCTGCTGGCCTTTGCCCTCGGCGTCAGGGCGGATCATCTGCACAGCGGCGGTCAGACAGTCGCTGAGGCGGAAGGCACTTTCATTGAGGCCGATTTTGCCAGATTCAATTTTAGACATGTCCAGTACCTCGTTGATCAGCCCCAGGAGGAGGTTGCCGGAGGAGCGGATTTTTTCCAGGCAGTCCGCCAGCCTGTCCCGGTCGTCCAGCTGGTGCTCCGCAATGGCGGCCATGCCTAGGATGGCATTCATAGGGGTACGGATATCGTGGCTCATTTTGGAAAGGAAGTCCGACTTGGCCAAGTTGGCCCGGCGGGCCCCTTCATAGGCTTCTTCCAACGCCTGTTTGGCGGCTTTTTCCTCGGCTTGGCGCTCCAATTCCCGTTGCTTCTCCTCGCTGACATTGCGCAGGGTGACGATGGCGTTTTTTTCCTGTGCGTTGTCCATAGAAACTGGGTGGATTTCCAGACGAAGCCAAGGTGCCCCCCACTGCTGGAAGGGCCCTGACGGAATTCCACTTCGGTGTGCCCGCTGATCTCAGAGAATCGGGAGAGCAGTCGTCCCCGGTCACAAAGCTGGGCGACCCGCGGGCGGTCCTGCTCTTCGGCTAGGGCGAGCAAACGCTGGAATAACCCCCCGGAGAAGCTGCCAATGCGGGGGAAGGGGAGGCCCTCCCGGGCTTGGGACAGACGCACAGCGTAGTATTGGTCCTCCAGTTAGGTTTACATAGAAAATGCTGAGGTAAACGCCGCTGATGGCCTGGAGCGCCGATTGGTTCATATGCAGGCGGGTGCTGTTTTCCAGCAGGGTTTCCTTCATGGCATGGATGTTGCGGATGGTTCCCACCACCCGGGTGAGGCGGCCGCTGTGGTAGATGGGCCGGCTGCTGATCCGGTGCCACTGATAGTAGCCGGGGGCGCTGTCTGGCGTGACTACCCGCATTTCAAAGGATTCCCCACAGCCGTTGCAGATATTGTCCATGGCGGCGGGGGCATCTTCTGGGTGGATAAAGGATTTGTCGGAAAGAAGCTTGGAATACCCGGAGAGCTCCCGGCGCTTCACCCCTTGTCTGGGGCGAGGTTCATAACTGATGAAGGTATCGGAATCGGTCAGGTATTCAAACATGATGTCGGCGCTGGACTCCATGGCCACCCGGTACATCTCCTGTTCCTGGTTCAGCTGCTGTTGTAGGATTTTGCGCTGGGTGATGTCGATCAGTGTCCGCTGGATGATGGAATCCCCGTCTTCGGTAGATCCGACCACCATATTGGTGCCCTCCAGCCAGTGGAGCGAGCCGTCGCCCCACCGGACACGGTATTCCCGGTCCTGCCTGTCCCCGACCCGGTGCAGCTGAAAATAGGTCTGCCGCAGCATCTCCTGGTCCTCTTCTAGAACAGAACCCAGTAAACCGCCATGCCAATCCCGCAGGCCCTCCTCCATGCTCTTATACCCCAAAAGGGAGAGGGCCGCCTGATTGAGGGAGATCAGTTCAAACTCTCCGCCGGCACGGCGGATGAACCGGATAATCCCGCAGGGGACGGTGTCGTAGATGCTGGTCAAGAGCTGGGATTGTTCCCGGATGCGCTGTGAATCCTCCTCCGACTGGGTCACATCCAGGTATAGGCTGTTGACCATCCAATGGCCCTCTGCATCTTGGGCTTTTTTGCCGCTGTCTATGATCCATTTTAAAGAACCGTCCTTGCAGCGCACCCGGTACCGGGTGGAGTAGGAGAGGCCGCCGTCCCGGAAGGCTTCGGCGCAATCAGCGAGGGCGCGCTTCAGATCAGGGGGATAGACGGCGCCCACGGCAGTGCCGCCGGTAACGGTCAAAAATTCCTCCACTGTGTAGCCGAACAGGGCAGCCGCCTCTTTGCTGACAAAAGCATAGGAATAGGCGTCATCGTCATTGCTGATTTTCAGCCCCCCTGCAATGGAGGACATGACAACCTCCAACTGCCGATTCTGCTGGAGAGCCTGCTGTTCCAATTCCGTCAGGCGTTCCTGGACAAAATGGTAGGACTGCCTGCCTGTTTTTTCGGGGAAAAGCTCGTCCCCCACCAGCTCCTGATAGGGGTTGGAACAGTGGATGTGGACGCATCGGAACTCCTCTTCCATCCGCTGATAAACAAAGGTCACCCGCTGGTGCACCTTTATAAACATTTTGGTTTCGGGGTTGGTGGCAATCCACATCCGGCCGGTGACTATATACAGCCCGGGAACCGGTTCCAAAGCGTCATACTCTTCATCCCAAATCCGGCAGGGGGGAATATTCCCGGTGAGCTTTTGGAAGAAGGCATCCACCGAATCCTGACCGGTGATGTATTGCTCTTCTCCGGTGCCAAGCCAGGAGAACTGCGGCGCTAAAAAAGCGGTGATGCCTTTGGAATTGCCATCGCAGTAATGCATATGCATCAGACGGCTGGTGAGGGCTTTGGCTTCCTCCAATTGTGGATTGTCGGTCGACGGTGTGTTCAATTTTGTCCCCAGCCTTTCTTGTGTAGCCTTAGAATCCCTATGGTTTTATGATATCCGATTGTGTTTTCACCGTCAAGGAAAAGGCCTTTTTACAGAGGATCCGGTTGTTGTACGCAAAAAGGAATAGTGGGGTCACTTTAGATTTCTTGGGACGCAGGCGCAAATTTGGGCCAAAGCAAAGGCCCGGAGCGCGAAATGGCTCCAGGCTTTACCATAAATACAAAGGACGGTTAAAATCGATATTTTCAGCGCGGGAACCAAAATAAAGCGCACCCACAAAAGTGAGTGCGCGATCTGTCTGCGGTGACTCGCCGCTGGGAAGCGCTGACAAAATAGATACCTGCTATAAGCGCAAGCGGCAAGGCAAAAGAAAAAGCTGAACCTGGAACGCGGATTGCGTCCAGGCTCAGCCTGGTGCCGCTGGCGGGACTTGAACCCGCACACTGTTGCCAGCCAGGGATTTTAAGTCCCTTGTGTCTGCCGATTCCACCACAGCGGCCAATTTATCACTCAAATATCATACAATATTTGGGTGATGAAGTCAAGGCAAAAGAAAAAGGAGGCGGATTTCCGCCTCCTTTGCATAACACCAGCTAGATAGCGCCTGTCGTCATCAAAATAACCTGTGCGAAGATCACCGAACCAAAGAAAATGGCAAAGAAGGAGACACAGGCGGTCACAACAATGCCCACGCCTTGTTTTACAAATTCATCCAAATCCTTGCCGATAGAAATACCTGCGTAGGCGAGAATGGGGGTGCACAGAGAGAGCAGATTCATTTTATTCAGTTCTGCCACATAGTATTCCGCAATGGGGGAGAAACCGGGAATACTGATCAAAATAGAAAGCAGGCTGATATAAATAATAGTGGGAAGTTTTACTTTGATGGTTTTGCGGGCCAGGTCATCCACCAAGCATCCGGCCACAACCACCAGGAACATCATGATCAATCCAGGAGCGGCTTCCAAAGGAGTGATGGGACGGCCTGTTTTGGACGAGGAAATATAGTTGCCGATGGAGGCGAATACCGCACTGAGGAACAGGACTTTGATTCGAGTAATCCAAGTTTCAGACATAACACAATCCTCCTTTATTCCGCTTTGTTGTTGGCCGAAGCTTTTGCAGGTTTAGGCTCCCGTTTGCAGATCCGATACATAAAGTTAGCCAAAGGCAGGGCCAGGAACAAGGTGACATACATGCCGGTGACACTGCCAATTACCTGTCCTCCTGCGGTGTACGCCTGAATCTGATCAGCATATTGAGGATATGCTTCTACAATAGCGCCCATACAAGCGGCCATCATAGAAGAGGAACCAACTGCTGCACCGATAGCCAAAGAATAAGGATGGAAGAAGCCTAAGCTGCAGAAGAGAGAGGCCATCAGGCCATTGAAGATAGTGCCCAACAAGGTGCCGGTGATATAACCACCCATAACGCCCTGGCCTTCAGGAGAATCCAGGCCGTACATGTTGCCGATGATGGCGATGGCGTCCTCACGGGAGGTGGAGAAACCGCAGCCCACGGCTTGGCGCCCCATTTTAAAGATCAAAACGCCGACGGGCACTGCCAACAAGGGGACAGCGAGCTTTTTGGTGACCGCAGTGACCAACAGAGCGGGTCCGGCGGAAAATACCGTCTCCAGATTAGGACCAACAGTAGAAGACATTTTGGCTGTCAAATACATGACCGAAATGGTGATGTAGGGAACGGCGGTGGTCATCATCTCCATCGTGATCAGTTTCATTTTCGCCAGAATGATACCGATGATCAGAGCATACAACATGGGAAGGAGAGTAAAGCCAACCGGTCCGAATTTGAATGGCTTGGAGCCGATCAGCTCACTGACCAAGACCATTCCAAAGCAGAAGGCATGAACTTTCCAGTCTTTCAAATACTTCATAATGCAACCCCTTTTCTCACACAGTATTTCTCCGGGCAAACGGTGCCCAGATAGAAACAATTGGTACGATTAGACGGATACGCTTGGCTGGTTCATCGTGGGTAGGTTGGGCGCCTGTCTTTGGGTTTTCCAGTAGCTACTCTGTATCTTTATAGTATCATAAGCACTATATATTTTCAATGAAATATTTATGATTTGTTAATATTTTTTATGAAATAAAACAAAGGATTCTTAATATTCTTTCGTAGGCGGACAATTCGTACAAAAATGTGGCAAAGTTACAGGCAGCCTTACTATATCGAAGGACAGAATGATACAATTTTTATCATATTTCCTGTGATAGAGTGAGAAAAAGTGGGTTGGGCAAGATGACAGGGAGAAAGAGCTTCACAGCCTGTGGGGGAAATACAGACCAACCAGAAGGATGGGGATCTTAGATGGAACAGGGGTATAAAAAAAGCGGCTGCAATTGCAGCCGCTTTTTTTGGAAAAAGAATATTCGATTAGATAACGCCGGTCATCATCAGAACAACCTGTGCGATCAGTGCGGAACCAACATAGGTACCGATGAAAGCAGCAATAGCAGTGCACATGATACCCAAGCCCTGTTTCTTGAACTCATCCAGGTCTTTACCGATGGAGATACCGGCATAAGCCAGAATGGGGGTACACAGAGACATCAGGTTCATTTTGTTCAGCTCAGCGCAGAAATACTCAGCGATAGGGGAGAAACCGGGGATGCTGAGCAGCATGGAGATAGCGGAGATGTACAGAATGCTGGGCAGGTTGATCTTAAATTTACGCAGGGTGTCATCCAGGATGCAGCCTACAACAACGCAGAACAGCATCATAGCCAGGCCGGGAACCGCCTCGAGGGGGGTAACAGGAGCGCCGGTTTTGGAGGAAGAAATATAGTTTGCAATTGCAGCGAAGACACCGCTGAACAGCAGTACCTTACCCCTGGTGATCCAGGTTTCCATCATGCTTGTTTTTTCCATAGTGTATAATCCTCCTCTTATTTCGCAGCCTTGGCAGGTTTTTTCTCGTGTTTCAGAACTCTGTACAGCCAGTTGGTGACAGGGATAGCCACGAACAGGGACATGTACATGCCATCGACGCTGGTCAGCACCTGGCTGGTGGCGGCATAAGCCTCAATCTGGCCGGCCATTTCGGGGTGAGCGGCAACAACGGGAGCCAAAGCAGCGGACATCATGGAAGCGGAACCGGTACCAGCAGCCATACCCAGCGCATAGGGGTGGAACAGGCCAGTCTTGTCCAGCATGCTAGCCATCAGACCGTTGAAGATGGTGCCCAGCAGGGTACCGGTGATGTAAGCGCCCATAACGCCCTGGCCCTCGGGGGAGTCCAGACCATACAGGTTGCCGACGATGGCGATGGAGCCCTCACGGGAGGTGGAGAAGGAAGCACCAACAGCAGCACGCCCCATTTTGAAGACGCAGACAGCGATAGGCAGCGCCAGGAAGATGGTGCCCAGGTTACCGAACTCCTGCAGGATCAGAGCGGGACCAGCGTTCAGAACAGCTTCCAGGTTGGGGCCGATGGAAGAGGCCATCTTGGCGGTCAGGTACATTACCGAAATGGTGATGTAGGGAGACGCGGTGGCCATCATCTCTCTATCGATCAGTTTAAACTGAGCCAGGATGATACCGATGATCAGAGCGTACAGCATGGGGAACAGGGTGAAGCCAACCGGTCCAAAGCTGAAAGAATGCTTACCGATGAGCTCACTGACGATCACCATGACAAAGCACAGCGCGTGGACTTTCCAATCCTTGAGATACTTCATGACATAACCCCTTTTTCTTTGTTTTGTTTGAAGGCAGGTCCTGCTCCGCCTTCTCAATACTGTGTGTGACCACAAAGAATAGTAGGCCTTCTCAACGATACGAATGAGGAGAAAGCCTAACATTCCTTGGTCTCATGTCTAAGATATTAACACAATGTAAATACAAATGCAATCTTTCCGGGGAGTGCGGCAGACGATTTTGATATTCTAAACAGCTTTTTCAAAAAATCCTAACGAATTTGCATAAAAAAAGTGGGGGAATCCCTGCAAAATAATTGCAACATAAAGACGGTGTATGTGAATATTGATCATGATTGCTAAAGGAATTTGTCTAATTTTCTAAAAAATATAAATTTTTTTGCATGACGATACTATTTTTGCAGGGAAATTGCCCCTGCCGTGCCATCCATTTCTAACAAATCCCTTGATTCCTGGTTGCTTTTTTTGCCTTGGGAAAGGTGGATATAGATAGGATGGCAGCTTATTATTGATATTTTCGATATTTCTCCCCTGGAGGACAAAACATTCGTTTTTGTCTCTGGCTAAACTCCATAGGAATCTTTAAACAAATTGGCTATAATGGTTAAATCATCGGCTGGGTACTCCTTTTTCGTTGAAATCGAACCCCCTGTGTGGTATATTATAGATAGTCTTTTAGTTGGAATTGGATTGCAGTTGTGCAGTATTGACAATACAATTGTGCTTTTTTAGCAAGTTTCCCAATGAATCCCGTTGGAATGATCTAGCCAGCTGGACGATTGGGAGGAGATACATTATTTTAATGGAGTGAGGGCTACCGCTTTCCGGGGCCCCGCAGAACCAAGGGAGGAATACCATGCCAGTTTCCCGCCAGGAATTGAAGGAGAGGGCTTTTGCAGCCATTGACCAAAACCGGGATAAGATCATCGCCTTGGGTGATTCCATCTTCGCTGAGCCGGAATTGGGTTTTAAAGAGGTCAAGACCGCGGCCAAAATCAAAAAGGTATTTGAAGAACTGGGCTATGAATATCAGGACGGCGCCGCCATCACCGGCGTCATTGCACCCCGCAAGGGCAAAGAATCCAAGATGAAGGTCGCCGTCATGGGCGAGCTGGACGCCGTAGTCGCCCCCGGGCACCGCTGTGCCGACCCCAAGACCGGCGATGCCCACTCCTGCGGCCACAACTGCATGATCGCCGCCCTGTCCGGCGTGGCTTATGCCCTAAAGGACACCGGGATTATGGAAGAGCTCTCCGGCGACATTGTGCTGATGGCTGTCCCCGCGGAGGAATACGTGGAAATCGGCTACCGCAACGAGCTGAAAAAAGAGGGAAAAATCTACTTCCTGGGCGGCAAACCAGAGTTCATCCGCCTGGGTTACCTGGATGATGTTGATATCCTGTTGATGCAGCACTCCGCCAACTACGAAGGGGAGCAGAAACGGGCTTATGCCGGAGGGGAGACCATCGGCTTTTTGGGCAAATTGGTCCATTACATCGGCAAGGAAGCCCATGCCGGCGGTGCGCCCCACCTGGGGATCAACGCCCTCAACGCGGCCCAGATCGGCCTGATGGCGGTCAACGCCCAGCGGGAGACCTTCCAGGATAAAGACCACATCCGGGTCCATCCCATCATGACAAAAGGCGGCGACCTGGTCAACGTGGTCCCCGCTGATGTCCGCATCGAGACCTATGTCCGCGGCGGCAACATGGAAGCCATCTTGGACGCCTCCGCCAAGGTGGACCGGGCCTTTAAAGCCGGCGCTGACGCGGTGGGCGCCAAGTGTGAGATCACCAACCTGCCCGGTTACCTGCTCCCTTATGAAAGCGAGGAGCTTAAAGACGTGGTTTGGGAGAATATGCACGCCCTGATGGGGGATTCCGCAGTGCGCAACGGCTCGGGCGGCTCCACCGATGCCCAGGACCTGTCTCAGATCATCCCTGTGGTCCACATGCGGATCGGCGGCGCCAAAGGCATTGGCCACGGCGCCAACTACGAAATTGTGGACAAGGAGATGGCTTACATCACCGCGGCTAAGATTCTGGCCACCACTGCTATCGACCTGCTAGCAGAGGGCGCTGTCCTCGGCCAGAAGGTAAAAGACAACTTTAAAGCCCCCATGACCAAAGAACAGTACCTGCGGGATTGGGGCGGGTTGGACCTGTAGCCAACCGGAACACAGCGGGGAGGGTTTTCTTTGTTTTCGCTGGAGAACCCTCCCGCCAGTGAGAACCGCAATAGGTCATGGCAGCTCCAATCCAAAATAGATATAGACTGCATTCATGCAACAGCCCCCAAGGCGAGAAAGGAAAATACCCCATGAAAATCATCGACGCCCATCTTCATCTTTTCCCCTCTGAACCCAAGACCGACGCTATGGCACAGGGAGTGGGCCACCAAAATTCAGTTGCTCATCTCCGGCAGGCATTTGGGGAGTTGGATATCGTCCACGGTGTGGTGATGGGCAACCGCAGTCTCGAAGTGGGGTACCACAACTATCCCGCCGACCTGTTCCACTATTGCGTGGGGCTGGACAGCGTTTTGATGGATCAGGGGGATCGGGTGATCCCCGATTTGGCCGCCCAAGTGGAGGAGCACTTAAAGCGTGAGGAGTGCTGCGGGGTGAAGCTTTACCCCGGGTACAACAAAATCTGGCTCTCTGACCCGGTGTACCAGCCGGTCTATGAACTGGCTGCCCACTATGATAAGCCGGTGGCCGTCCACATGGGTTTGACCGCCCACCCCAGAGCCCATCTAAAATACTGCCACCCCTTGGCCTTGGACGAGGTGGCCGCCGACCACCCCGAAACCCAGTTCGTCATGTGCCATTTCGGCAACCCGTTTTTGGAAGCGGCGGCAGCGGTGGTGGAGAAAAATGCCAATGTGGCCGCCGATCTCTCCGGCCTCTTGGAGGGAAGGGTGGACCTGCCCCGCTACTTCCGGGAGCAATCCGGGTATGTGGGGTTGCTGCGCACTTGGCTCACCGCCATCTGCCAGTGGGATGATATCCTATATGGCACCGATTGGCCCATTGTCAACCTGGGGGAGTACATCGCCTTTATCAAGGGCATTGTGCCGGAGGAGCACTGGGAGCAGGTGTTTTTCTGCAATGCCAACCGGATTTACCGGCTGAATCTGTAATATTCTATTGATTTTATACGGAAAGGAAGTATTTCATGAGCATGACCAAAGAGCAACTGAAGCAGAAAGCCTGTGAGGCCATCGACCAGAACCGGGAGAAGATCGTAGCCCTGGGACGTTCCATCTTCAGTGAGCCGGAGCTGGGCTACAAGGAGTTCAAAACCGCCGACAAGGTGAAGAAGGTCTTTGACGAGCTGGGCTATGCGTATCAGGACGGGGTGGCCATCACCGGCATTGTCGCCCCCCGCAAGGGCCGCAAATCCAATATCCGGGTGGCGGTCATGGGTGAGCTGGATGCGGTAGTTGCCCCCGGCCACCGCTGTGCGGACCCCAAAACCGGCGCTGCCCACTCCTGCGGCCACAACGCCCAGATCGCCTCGATGGTGGGGGTGGCTTACGCCCTCAAGGACACCGGCATCATGGAAGAGTTGGATGGCGACATCGTGCTGATGGCCGTCCCCTCGGAGGAATATGTGGAGATCGAGTACCGCAACGAGCTGAAGAAGGCTGGAAAGATCTGGTTCCTGGGCGGCAAACAGGAGTTCATCAAACTGGGCGTCATGGATGACATCGACATGATGGTCATGCAGCACCTCACCACCCCGGAATATGCCTATGAGGGCAAAAAGGTCCTTTGCGGCTGCGGATCCAACGGCTTTGTGGGCAAGCTGATCCGCTACATCGGCAAAGAGGCCCATGCGGGCGGCGCGCCCCATCTGGGCATCAACGCCCTCAACGCGGCCAACATCGGCTTGGCGGCGCTGGCTGCCCAGCGGGAGACCTTCCAGGACAAAGACCACATCCGGGTACACCCCATCATGAACAAGGGCGGCGACCTGGTCAACGTGGTCCCTGCCGACGTACGGCTGGAGACCTATGTCCGCGGTTCCAATATGGAAGCCATTCTGGATGCCAGCTTTAAGGTGTCCCGTGCCTTCAAAGCGGGCGGTGATGCGGTGGGCGCCCAGTGCGAGATCACCGACCTTCCCGGCTACCTGCCCACCATCGAGGCCATGGAACTCAACGAGCTGATGGCCGGCAACCTTTCCGGCCTCATCGGTGAGGAGAATGTGGCGGTCACCGGCCCGGCCAATTCTGGGTCTACTGACCAGGGCGACCTCTCCTACATCATGCCCACCGTTCAATCCTTCTTTGCGGCGGCCTCTGGCATCGGACACAGCGAGAGCTATGAGATCGCCGACGAAGAGCTGGCATATATTGTCCCCGCTAAGGCGATGGTGATGACCTGTATCGACCTGCTGTGGGATGGCGCGGCCAAGGGCATTGAGGTGAAAAACAACTACAAGCCGGAGATGACCAAAGAGGAATACCTGAAAAAGTGGGGCAATATGTAGCCCTCAACCAACCGGAAGAAGGGGAGGGGCCGCACCTGCGGCCCGCCCGTCTTGATACACGCGGGGCACCCCCGCTTGAGACAAAGAGAGGAAGTGCTGCAAATGAGCGTATCCAGAGAAGAACTGAAAAGAAGAGCCTGCGAAGCAGTAGACAAAAACCGGGACAAGATCATCGCCTTCGGCGAATCGGTCTTTGCAGAGCCGGAACTGGGCTTCAAAGAGTTCAAGACCTCCGCCAAAGTGAAAAAAGCCTTTGAGGAGATGGGCGTCGCCTACACCGATGGCCATGCCATCACCGGCGTCATCGCCCCTTTTAAAGGCAAGGAATCCAAGCTGAAAGTGGCCCTGATGGGCGAGCTGGACGCAGTTGTCTGCCCCGGCCACCGCTGCGCAGACCCGGTCACCGGCGCTGCCCACTCCTGCGGCCACCATGTGCAGATTGCCTCCATCATCGGCTGCGGCCTGGCGCTGAAAGACAGCGGCATCATGGATGAACTGTCCGGCGACATCGTGCTGATGGGCGTCCCCGCCGAGGAGGGCGTGGAACTGGAATACCGCGCCGGCCTGATCAAGGAGGGCAAGATCCACTTCCTGGGCGGCAAACAGGAGTTCATCTATGAGGGCGTGTTTGACGACATCGATATGATGATCATGCAGCACACCATGGTGGACGAGAATGTCAAGGCCACTGCCGGCGGCGCTGTCGGCAAGGGCTTCATCGCCAAATACATCCGCTACATCGGCAAAGAGGCCCATGCCGGCGGCGCGCCTCACCTGGGCATCAACGCCCTCAACGCGGCCCAGATCGGCCTGATGGCCATCAACGCGCAGCGGGAAACTTTCCAGGATAAGGATTCCGTCCGGGTCCATCCCATCATCACCAAGGGCGGCGACCTGGTCAACGTAGTCCCCGCCGATGTCCGCATCGAGACCTTCTGCCGCGGCAACAATGAGCCCGCCATCCTGGACGCCTCCAAGAAGGTGGATCGGGCCCTGAAAGCCGGCGCCGACGCCGTGGGCGCTCAAGTGGAGATCATCGATCTGCCCGGCTACATGCTTCCCTATGAGCATCTGCCCCTGAAAGAGCTGGTCACCGAGAACCTGGAAGCCCTGGTAGGCAAAGAGAATGTGGGCCCCGGCGTTGGTTACACCACCGACGCCAACGACGTCGCCCATATTGTTCCCACCGTCCACGCCTGCATCGCCGGTGCGGCCGGTGTGGGCCACAGCTCGGAATATGAGATCACCGACAAAGAGAACGCTTACATCGTCGCCACCAAGATGATGCTGATGAGCTGCATCGACCTGCTGGCAGATGGGGCTGAGCGCGGTCTCAAAATCAAGGAGAGCTGGAAGGCCCCTTACACCAAGGAGCAATACCTCAAGGAGTGGGGAAACCTGTAAGAGCAGCGCCAATACGTAGGAAAAGGGACCGCTTTCGGCGGTCCCTTTTTGTTGGAAGGAGCCTGTGGCAGCCAGGCGGAGCCACCTTATAAAAAGGGGGAGAACTCCCGGTTGGTTGGAATTCATAATATTAATAAAAATACTGGTGAAATGGGCCATTCCCTGGGCAGAACCGGAAATTTTGGAAAAAACCAGTTGCCGAACTTCCAAAATTCGTTTATACTTAAAGAGCATAAGGGGCTGTTTTGTCCGTCCTGCACATACAGTTCCCTCAATTTCCCTCTTCTAGAAAGAGGGGTGCTGCACTTTTAAGATGGAAAGGAAGATTGTTTATTATGGCGACTAGAGAAGAACTCAAACAGAGAGCTTGCGAAGCCATCGACAAAAACCGTGACAAGATCATCGCTTTGGGCGATGCGATTTTCTCCGAGCCTGAGCTGGGCTACAAGGAGTTTAAAACCGCTGAAAAGGTGAAAAAAGCCTTTGACGAGATGGGTTATACATACACCGACGGCCACGCCATCACCGGCATCATCGCTCCTTTGAAGGGCGGCGAGTCCAAAGTGAAGGTCGCCATCATGGGCGAGCTGGACGCCGTTGTCGCCCCCAACCACCGCTGCGC
>OJRZ01002044.1_pt1 | contig 13580 bp, 10 predicted proteins | sample 1599291 | NCBI WGS metagenome assembly OJRZ01 (sample SAMN04168657, study PRJEB22393) | human gut metagenome | biome: human gut microbiome; feature: stool | host: Homo sapiens | collected 2014-03-20
CAGATGCCGTGCCGCAGCTGCCGGAGCGGTGCTTAAGCCGCAAGGCGGGAATTGTACGGTGTTGCCTTAAAACAACCCCTATGCGGCAGCCTCTATCCACCGCGTTTGAGTAACAAAAAAGCCCCTGCCGCTTGTAGCACGGAACGCCAAACGGCTTCCGTTTTCACAAGAGACAAAGGCGTAAAGCTCTCTGCGGTACCACTCTTAATTGGTATAGTACTATACCCACTCAACAGGCTTCCAACAAAGCCCTGTGCTGTAACGGGCACCCCCGGAACCGCCTATTCACCTTGCTTTCGGCAGAACTGCTCTGGAACCAGTTCGCGGCGTACCTGCCCGCTGCCTTGCACCAACCGGCAGCTCTCTGGGGGCGGCAAAAGCCGTTACTAACTTTCCTTCGACACATTTGATTTAGCTATGTGGTTGATTGTACCGCAATTTTTTGCCTTTGTCAACACAAAAACAACAAATTACACAAATAGAGAATTTAGCAGGCTAAAGTCCTGCGTTCTTTCGTAAATACAAGGTCATGTTGTCACTTGCACCACAGCGGCAAAAAAGCTATACTGAGTAAACAGAGCAATCATTTTTGTACTCCTGGAGGAATTGGGAATGATGAAGTTGAATACCATGCGCACCCGGCTGGACGGCCTTGTGATTTTCCGCGGTATTTTGCAGGCCAACATTGTGCCTGCGTTCCGCGCCATGCTGGCCGCTGCGGGGAGCGAGGATTTTGTAAGCGCTGCAGCTGATTTTGAAAACCAGCTGTTTGAACGCGGCGGCAGCTGGACCCGCGTGCTGCTGGACGCCGTTTTGCAGGATGAGAACATCTGCATCCGCAAAGCTGCCAGCGGCGGCGCCGGGCAGGCCGCTGCCCGCTGCATGGACAGCGAGCTGGAATTTTTGCAGCAGCTCAGCCGCGTTACGCTGGTTGATTTGACCGGCGGCGAGGAATCCCTTGCCTTTCTGCCCCGCTGGGAAACCGAGGAAGTGGATTTTGCCGCCGCTTACGCTGAGCGCCTGGCTGAAGTTGGTCAAAAGGGCTACGGCATGTTTGCCCGCCACCACATGTTCACCATTGAGGATGGCAGCCTGATCCCGGTGCGCTTCCCGGATCCGCAGCGCTTAAGCGAGCTGCCCGGTTACGAGCACGAGCGCGAAAAGGTAATTGCCAACACCAAGGCTTTGCTGTCCGGCAAGCCTGCCGTGAACGTTTTGCTGTACGGCGATGCGGGCACCGGCAAATCCAGCAGCGTGAAAGCCATTGCCAATGAATTTGCGGCGGATGGTCTGCGCCTTGTGGAAGTGAAAAAGAACCAGCTGTATCAGATTCCGGCCCTGTTGGATAGCCTGGCCCAGAACCCACTCAAGTTCATTTTGTTCATTGACGACCTGAGCTTTTCTGCCAACGACGACAATTTTGCCGCGCTGAAAGCCATTTTGGAAGGTAGCGTGGGCGGCCGCAGCCAGAATGTTGTGGTGTACGCCACCTCCAACCGCCGCCATCTCATCAAGGAAACCTTGAGCGACCGTTCCGGTGATGACATCCACGAGGCAGATACCCGCCAGGAATTGATGAGCCTTTCGGCCCGATTCGGCCTGACGGTCACCTTCCAGCGGCCGGATAAAGTTCGGTTTGAAGAAATTCTGCTGGATCTTGCCAAGCAGTACGGCGTGCAGATGCCGTCTGATCAGCTGTTCATCAAGGGCGAAGCCTTCGCCATCCGTGCCGGCGGCCGCAGCCCCCGTGTTGCCCGCCAGTTCATCGAGCTGCTTTCAGCAGGAGTGAGACTGTAAGGGAGTAAGAGTTAGAAGTTAGGAGTTTTTGGGATGCCTGCGGCATGATTTTGATATCAGGCCGTGGGCATTTTGTTATACATTCTTTAATTTTAGCTATGCTTTCGTCTTAAGCTGCGTGCCTTCCCCTATTTCTTAACTCCTCCCTCCTAACTCAAAATTACGCTCTCTCGCTTACCAGCTTAAAGCCTTCTTCGGTCAGTTTGGCTTTAATTTGTTCAATTTGGGTGTGGTCGCGGGTTTCAAGGCCGAGCTTGAGGAAGCAGCTGGTCACGGTCATGTTGGGGTCGGCCAGGTCGTACTGCACGCTGACCACGTTGGCCCCCATGCCGGAGATGATCTCGCTCACGCGGGTCAGTTGGCCGGGCTTATCCTCCAGGGCAATCATCAGATTGGTCTTGCGGCCGCTCATGATCATGCCGCGGGTGATCACGCGGGAAAGGATGTTTACATCGATATTGCCGCCGGAGATCAGGCAGACGGTCTTTTTGCCCTCGATGGGCAGCTTGCCGAACAGCGCGGCGGCAACCGGCGTGGCACCGGCACCTTCGGCCACCAGCTTCTGGTTTTCCATCAGGGCCAGGATGGCGGCAGCAATCTCATCCTCGCTGACCGTCACGATGCCGTCCACATACTGTTCGATCATCTTAAAGGTGGTTTCGCCGGGGGTCTTTACCGCAATGCCGTCCGCAAAGGTATCCACATGGTCCAGCGTTTCATACGTATGGTCGCGGTACGCATTGTACATGCTGGCGGCACCGGCAGCCTGAACGCCGTAAATCTTGATATCGGGGCGCAGGCTCTTGATGGCAAAGGCCACACCGGCCAGCAGGCCGCCGCCGCCCACGGGCACCACAACAGCTTCCACATCGGGCAGCTGATCCAGAATTTCCAGGCCAATGGTACCCTGACCGGCAATGACCAGCTCATCATCATAGGGGTGGATGAAGGTCATGCCTGTTTCTTTCTGCAGTTCCACAGCGCGGTCATGGGCGTCATCGTAAGTGCCCTTGACCAGCTCCACCTGGGCGCCCAGGCGTTTGGTGCTTTCCACCTTCATCAGCGGCGCGCCGTCCGGCATGCAGACAACGCTCTTGATGCCCATGCTGGTGGCGGCCAGTGCCACGCCCTGTGCATGGTTGCCCGCCGAGCAGGCGATCACGCCTTTGGCGCGCTCCTCTGCGGTCAGCTGGCTGATTTTGTAATAAGTGCCACGCACCTTAAAGCTGCCGGTCACCTGCAGGTTCTCGGTTTTCAAGTACAGGTCACTCGCGCTGTTCAGCCGCGATGCCGCAATCAGATCCGTGCGGCGTGCAACGTCACGCAGAACAAACGCGGCATGGTAGATCTTATCCAGTGTAAGCATTGATGTTCCCTCTCTTTTTGCTGCCCTGCATATAAATGACAATGCAAGCGGCGGTCCCCGCATATGCCGCGGAGCCGCCGTGTTCTCTGCTTCGCCTTTGAAGTCTGTGCATCATTATAGTTGAGTGTGTTTAATTTGTAAAGTGAATCATTTTCATGTGTATGGCTGTCACGGACAGTTTTCGTAAAGAGAGAGTTAGAAATAGAGTTAGGAGTTTTAGTAGGTGGAAGCCCGGTGCGCTGCACCGGGCAAAAAAGATATTAGGCCGTTGGCCATCTGTAAGTAAGCATTATAAAATTAAAGCATTCAGAGATTCAGTTACAAGGTCGGTCGAAATATACGGATTGTATATTTTAATATATATTATCCATTCGCAAATTTCACGAAACTCTTGCCATGCTCTCTACTCATTTTTTGAGCCGCGCCACGCGCGGCGGTCCACCTTCATTATTCATTCATTATTCATTATTCTCTATTCTTTATTTATTATTTATTGTTCTCTATTCTTTATTTATTCCTTCAACTCGTCCCTCCTAACTCCTAATTCCTAACTGCTTTCGTTTTTCTGCTGTCAAACCTGCCAAAACATGCACCGTATTCTTGTGCTTGTATACACTTTTTTCGGCCTGCAGAATCGGCTATAATGTATGTATACAAGGTCAGCGAAACGGTTGGCACCCCGCCAGTCCGCTGCCGCTGCAAGCAAAACAGGAGGATTCCGCCCCATGGATATTCGTTATTCCTGCAATCAGCGTGACTTCAAGCGCTATACCACCGAGGAAGTCCGCAATGAGTTCCTGATTACCGATCTGTACAAAGCAGATGAGATGGTTGCCGTTTACAGCCATGTTGACCGCATGGTCACGTTGGGCTGCATGCCGGTCAACGAGGTCGTGTCCATTGATAAGGGCATTGACATTTGGGCAAACTTTGGCACCCACTATTTCCTGGAGCGCCGCGAAATCGGCATTTTCAACATTGGCGATGGCGCCGGTACCATTACCGCAGACGGCGTGGCCTATCACCTGGGCTATAAGGACTGCCTGTACATCACCCAGGGCACCAAGGAAGTTACCTTTGCCAGCGATGATGCCGCCAAGCCCGCCAAGTTCTATATGGTCAGTGCTCCGGCCCACTGCCGTTACGAAACCAAGCTGATCACCCTGGCTGACGCTGCCAAGCGCCCGCTGGGCACCCTGGAAACCTGCAACAAGCGCACCATCAACCAGTTTATCCACCCCAGCGTGCTGAAAACCTGCCAGCTTTCCATGGGCATGACCGCTCTGGAGCCGGGCAGCAACTGGAACACCATGCCCAGCCACACCCACGAGCGCCGCATGGAGATCTACACCTACTTCGAGATTCCCGAAGGCCAGGCCGTATTCCACATGTGCGGCGAGCCGACCGAAACCCGCCATGTTGTGATGCACAACTATGATGCTGTTATCAGCCCGTCCTGGAGCATCCACAGCGGCGTTGGCACCTCCAACTACACCTTCATCTGGGCCATGGGTGGTGAAAACATGGAATTCGATGACATGGATAACATTGCTACGACTGATCTTCGGTAAAGCCTTTTTATAAAGAAAAAAGAATAATTAAAAGTGATGGTATTCCTTCATTATTCTTTATTATTTATTCTTTCTTCATTTCCAATCTCGTTCCCCTGCCGCTCTATGCGCGGCTTTTGAATTACATAACATCACTTTCAGGAGGTAAGAAATATGTCTGTCTGCACCCCGAAATCTTTTGATCTGACCGGCAAGGTTGCCCTGATCACCGGCGCTTCTTACGGCATCGGTTTTGCTATCGCCACCGCTATGGCAAACTGCGGCGCTACCATCGTTTTCAATGATATCAAGCAGGAACTGGTTGATAAAGGTCTGGCCGCTTACAAAGAGGCTGGCATCACTGCCCATGGCTATGTCTGCGATGTTACCAACGAAGACGCCGTCAACGCCATGGTCAAGCAAATCACCGAGGAAGTCGGCCACATCAACATTCTGGTCAACAACGCCGGTATCATCAAGCGCATCCCCATGTGCGAAATGACCGCTGCACAGTTCCGTCAGGTCATCGATGTTGACCTGAACGCTCCCTTTATCGTTGCCAAGGCCATCATCCCCGACATGATCGAGCAGGGCGGCGGCAAGATCATCAACATCTGCTCCATGATGAGCGAACTGGGCCGTGAGACTGTTTCCGCTTACGCGGCTGCCAAGGGCGGCCTGAAGATGCTGACCAAAAACATTGCTTCCGAGTACGGCCAGTACAACATTCAGTGCAACGGCATTGGCCCCGGCTACATCGCCACCCCGCAGACCGCGCCCCTGCGTGAGATCCAGCCGGACGGCAGCCGCCATCCGTTTGACCAGTTCATCGTTGCCAAGACTCCCGCTGCACGCTGGGGCAACGCCGAGGACCTGGGCGGCCCCGCTGTCTTCCTGGCATCTGAAGCTTCCGATTTCGTCAACGGCCTGATTCTGTACGTTGACGGCGGCATCCTGGCCTACATCGGCAAGCAGCCGGGTTGATTGGGTGTCGGTTTGTCTCCCATAAAGGTCTGACCTGATCATAAAAGATTTTCCCCCGTTTTGCAGCAGGCGTAAATGCCACTGTGGAACGGGGGATTTGTTTTTTATGCTGATGTATGGGCATTTTTAACAGGCCAGCAGTTGGATTATTTGAGTTACGGAATATTTCGCAGCTCGTCCGCGGGCGCACAATGTGCGCCTCTACTCGTGTGGTAATTCTAAGGCAACACCGCACAATTCCCGCCTTGCGGCTTAAGCACCGCTCCGGCGGCTGCGGCACCTCGCTCGCCGTATCGGCACTTAGAATTATGCGGTATTGCCCTTATTTAATATTGGAAGCGATTACACAAGAGCAGCATAATTTATGTTCCGATACCGATATAAAAACTTTTTCACCATTCTCCGACTCAAGTACCTGTTGTCAATTCTAATATTATTGTATGATATATAAAATAAAGAAGCCACAGGCACAATACCTGCGGCTTCTTTCGTGCTTCTTTCTACCTCTTAATGTATAACCGGAGGTTTTCTATCCAGCGCTTCATTGTTCAGCAGCAGCCCCAACACGGCAAAGCGATAGGTTACAATTTGCCCGTGGTCCATTGATTTGCGAATATCCTGAATCCGGACAATTTTTTTCAACGTTTCAAGCTGATCTTCCATCAGATAAAATGTAACCTGCTTATTGATCGGCTTTGCGCCCCGCTTTCCGGTTTGTTCCGGCAGATATTCTATAATATCTTTGCTTTCTGGCAACACATAATAGCTGCTTCGCTTGCCCTCCGGAATCGCAGCATAGTCTTCCGATCCAAATACAACGCAGTGTTCTGGTTTCACGCTTGCTGCTTTGTTGAGCTCACTGATCAATAATTGATTGGCAATCGTTCCCACGCGAAGCCCCTGATAAGCGGCTTCCAATTCAAAGCATTCATATATTTCCGGCCGGAAACGAATCAGAACTCTTTCTTTTTTCATTGTGTCCACCGGCATCAATCGATCGATTCTATGATGTTTTTAAGCTTCATCGAAATCTCGATGATTTCATTCAGCGCCGCAACATCTGCATCACGGGATTCTTTGGATACACCTTTCAGCGCTTTTGCAAATGCCTTACTGCTGTATGCCTTATTCAATTTTTTGACCATTTGGGGAACACTTTTCTGGATCATGCTGCTCTTGGTTTCTGCAACCTCGTGTTCCTTTCGCGCACGGTCCCTGGCGGCTTCTTTTTTGCCCTCGTAATCGATGGCGGAAATTTCTTTCGGTTGGCTGCTTACCTTAGCTTTGCCGTATTCATCCGCTTTCCCTTTCAGTTCAGCGAGACCATCATCAAAATAAAGAATCGCCTTTTTATAAGCAGCTTCGTATTCTTTGGTCGTTCCCTGCCGCTGTGCATCGTATAGCAGCTCTCTGAATGCGTCATGCAGATTGTCCCGAAGAACCTCTACATAGTTCTTTCCCGCATCTTCTGTATCGCTGCTATGGCAATCTACTTCCTGCAATTTGGCAAACCGCTCCGCGATTTCATCCTGTATGTCCTCTTCAAACCGCAGATAAGTCTCACATTCGCTCCTCGTTAAAAATTTATCATTTAGAAGTTCTTTTAGTTTGCCCTCCAGCTTCTCTTCGATCCGCGCATCCCGCTCAATCGTGCGTGGATTTACGGTACTGACGCTTTTTGTCGCGCCAAGGGCTTCTTCTCTGCTCATATTATAAGGTTCTTTTTGCAGGCAGGTGATAAATTCCGCAATCGCCTGGCGGCGAATTGCTTCATCACTGAATCCGCCGCGGACCTGCAGGTTTGCGCTGTACAGTAGCACTTTTCTTTCATTTTTAGACAAAGGTGTTATCACAACATTGCAATTCACAATATTCCATGTTGCATCGCCTCTTTCTTGCAGGTAATTCAATGCACGAAACCGCCGTTCGCCGGAAAGCAAAACATATACCATTCCTTCTTCGCGCTGTTCAGGGAATACAACAAGGTTATGCATCAACCCATTGCGCTTAATATCTTCCGCCAAAATGCGGATGTCTTCATCGTCATCCATTACACGGAAAATCTGGTTATCCGGGTTGGTTCGGATATTAACCAACGCAATATATTTATTATCGTATTCAACTTTTCTGTTTTTAGCGAACAAACTATTATAGATGTTGCCCGCCTCGTTATTGTTTACCTCTGCAAGAATACTTTTGCCGGGGAGAGCAGGGGACGTTATGTTCCCCTTCATCTTCTTTTTCATTGCCATTTCAGTTCACCCCCATCTTTGCAAGCTGAGCCTTTAGTTCTTCGTAAGCCTTGCCATAGGCCACCGCAACCGGCTGTGTTTTTGCCATATAGCATACGGGAAGATGCTTCGTAACCGACATATTCACACTAAGGCCGCTGGGAATCTCCGTTTTATAAAGAGAAGCCCCTAAAACCTGTTTGCACTGGTCGCGGATAATTTTTGTAGTAGCTGCCTTTTTCACTACCATCGTAAGAATTACGCCAACGCCTTTCAGATGGCTGCCGGGGGTATTCCGCAGCTCATTGCAGAGCGCATAAGTACGGAACGCCGATTCCTGCGAATTTGCCTCACAAAGAGAGGGAATCAGCACATAATCCGCCGCATTGATTGCATTCGTCAGCAAGAGTGAATCACGGGTCGGCTGGGTATCAATAATGATGTAATCATAGTCCTCCCGGACCTGATTTAAAAAGTAATAGAGGAATTCTCCCATATTTGTCAGGCACTTCGGGTCGCCCGGCTTGAAGTAGGTCTGTGCATCCTCAAAAATTCCCGGAATACGCTGGTTGATCCGCGGCGTCTGCGCGCTGCAGGGGATCATATCTACATTTTCGTATTCCGTTTCGGTGATATAGTCCTTCGTCTTGGTATAACGGAAGCCATCAAACATATCAAAAAGAGCTCTTCCATTATAAACGCCGCTGGTAATTCCATTGCCGCCGCTCAAAGCGCTCGTCAGGTTTCCCTGCGGGTCTGTATCGATGCAAAGAACTTTTTTACCCTCATCGCCCATCAAATAGGCGAGGTTAGAAGCAGTGACCGTTTTTCCTGCTCCGCCTTTCTCGATGGCGATCGTAATGATCTGTGCTGCCATTGGCGTTCCCTCATTTCGTTGGTTGATTATAAAGTGGAAAGACTTAGGTACATGTTGTCATAAAGTAAAGTTTTCTCTTTTGTTGTAACTATTATGCGGCGACTTGCGTACCTGTTGCTATTTGATATTGCTGGCAATCTTTTCTTCTTTTCCTTCTGTTCTTTCCTGTAAAGTGTTCATCTTAATAAGCTAATTATAGCATACCCGCTCGTCATGTCAACACGAATCCTGGGGATAATGCCTTCTTTTCCTCTTGATTTACCTGTCACGACTCAAGTACCTGTTGTCATTTTTTCAATTCGTTTGTTCCCGCGCTTTTTTGAAACAAAAAAGAGGTCTGCTTTTGCAAACCTCTTTTTCATTCTTATACTTCCTTACGTTCTATTACTCATCAAACTGCGACCAATCAAACTTGAAAAGATCCGTTCTGTCGTCATCCAGTAATGCTGCGCGTTTTGTGCCGTCAGCGATGATTGCGGCAGAATTTTCTATAATGTCATTATAAACCACCGTGCGGTAATACTGCGCAGATTTTCTTTCCTTTGCGCGTTCAAGCATCGCTTTATATTTAACGCTCATTCCCAATGCCCAAGTTTTTAGCCCGTTATTATCTTTGATAATCCGGTTCAACGCTTCCAGCGTTTCCTCTGCCTGGTCCCGCTTTTTTGTGTTGGTCAATATTTTTGACGTATATGTGAAAATATCGATGAAGATGTTTCGCTCTTCCGGTGTCAGCTTTTTTTCATAGGTCTGATATTGCGCCTTTACCGCCAGTTCATTGCGTGCCAGGCGATAGGTTGTCGTCAAAATGGTTTCCTTCAGCGGCTGATTGTACTGTTCCAGTGCTTCTTTGCTGACCGAGCTGCGGCGCTTTCTTGGTTTTCTGCTTACTTCTGTATCAGCGCCTTTATGCTCCTGATGGAACGCTCTGACGCTCTTCATTTCTTCCCGGTTTTTGTACTTGATGAAGATATAAAGGAACTCGTATTTCCGAACCCCGCGGCGGCGCACCGGCTCATAGTCAAACCACAGGTCTGTCATCTCATTGATCTCGCTTTTGACCATTGCTAGAACGTTCTTTTCAAAGTCAGAAAATACTTTGTATTTTTCCGTCAGCGGTTTATCGCGGCTGAACTTTTGCGCGGAACTGTCTCTGCTTTTGCCCTTGCTTCTATTGATTTCATCACGGGTAGGCATGGAAAGCATACCCTTGAATTCTTCCATATCAAACCGCTTATATTTGAACCCTTTCAGTTCTTCCCGCTTATTGGGGAACTTTTGCAGAACTTCTTCTGTTACAGGTTCAAAAATCAACCCATTGTTATAGGAATAATCTCTGTTTCCGTTGTCATATGACAAAATGATCTCATACACACGCATAGAATAGGTGCTCTGCATCATCAGCAGGTATTCAATGCTATAGGATGTATAATTGCTTGTCAGCTGTGCAATGTCTTTCCAGATATCTGGGTTAAAGCGCATGCTGATCGTCTTTTTCTTCATATCGACGATAGAACCACGGTTCACCCACGACATCGTTTTGTACTGATCATTCCCAAGGGGAACCCAGAACATCCGGTTTTCCAGGTTTTCAATGGTTTTGCGCAGATAATTTGCATAACCGCTGTCCAACGCATTGACCCCGGTAAGCTTTGCAAAATCGTCAAACGAAATGGTATAGTACTTCGATGCATCCATATCATGGCGCTGATCGATCTTGGACAGCATCATAAAAAGGATTTTCTGTTCGTTGCGGGGCAGGGAATACTTTGTCCTTTGAATTAAATCGTTGCTTTTCGTGATGAAAGAGCCAAACGCCACATTGTCACTTTTCCTGGGCACAAGCTGCTTTTTCTTGCCGTCCGCCTTTTCATCTGGCAGAACTTCACCAATGATAACATCCGGTGATTCTGTCATTGTATTCTTTTCATCTTTATTTTTCATACGCTATGATTGGACATTGGATGCCGTGCTCCGTTTTGTCCATGCCTTTCTTTAGGAACTAATAGCCCGCCTGTAATAAAACCATACATCACAGAACTGCTAGAATATTTAGAAGAAGGTACACTTACTCATGATAGTATCATACTACAGTATCTTCCTGCAAAAGTCAATCCTATGGCTGCGCTGCATGTATTACAGTGATGAATCCTCGTGCGTAAAGCAGGGGAGGGGAGAGGGCTGGCTGCACAAAATATGCCTTGAAGCAAACCTGCGTTAAAGCACTTTCAAACAGTCTAAAACAAAAAACAGCACGCACCACATTTCCATTCGCCACCGCAAGAAATAGCATCACCAGGAAATCTGTTTCACAATTCACTTTTACAAGATATTGCACGAATTTTTTGCCCTTGATTCTTGTTTTTTGCATCTCGCTTTTGTGTCCTTTCCGATATAATAATAAACAAGATACTATCGGAAAATGAGCACCACTGCAATGCAAGCAACCAAACTTCAAACCAATCATCTTACGGCCCCATCGGCATGGGTACCGGGCCGCTGTTTTTATCCTGGCAGTGCACCAATGGCATGCGCCAGACGGCATATGAAATTGAAGTAACCGCCAACAACAAAACCGTATGGCAGAGCGGCAAAGTACAAAGCAGTGCCATCCTTTTAATGATCGGCGGGCTGTTGCGCTGTTTTGAGGAAAAGCTGTCCAACGTGCTGTTTTATTTCAGCTCCGGGTTTGCAACATGGTACACTTCCGACCGGCTGTTCCTCGTTATTGCCTCCATTTACCGGTTGAACAGCAGCCTTGTTCCTTATTTTACTGAGCGCACACCCTCCCATATCCTTTTATATATCACCTACTTTTTGGCGGTATATGCACAGACAGAACGGCGCATTTTTCGTATGGCTTTTCTTCTTATGGCGCGCATTAGTGTTCGCTCCGCTATGCGGGCATCAATTCCGTTGTTTTATGAGCAATCACCCTTTTGTTCTTCTTTTTCTTTAGAATTATATATTTATAAATTTATATCTTATATTTTATTATATATAGAAGAAACAGAGGTTTCTTCTGGTGATAACGGAGCTTCTTTCATAGAATGGCGGAGATTTTTTCTTTTGGCGGAAGAGGTTGTTTCCTCTATTTTGCATGGAAAGAATCTCTGCTATACAATGAAAAAATCTCTGTTACCGTGTTGCGTGAACGGGCATAAGGAACAGGCTGGCAACCTGTAAGAAGCAATCGAAACGACAAGACCATCCCGATGGCACCTGAAAACGGCGGGAAAATGGCTGTGGGCGAAACATGAAGAGGCAGACAGAAGGACTTTTTTGCGGTAAAAACCTCTGGTTTGCTTTTATAGCAGGTAATTCCTTTAACTTAAGCAGCAGGGGAGAGGCACAAAGGCCGTTTTTTGCGGTAAGAATCTCCGTTTGCAAAAGAATTTGACTGGAAATTGGTACGGTAGAAATCTCTGGATGGAAGGAAATGCCCTCTGCAAGCAGAAAAATAGAAAAAATAGATAAAATTTTCTCGGTAAGAACCTCTGCTTGGCGAAGCGTGAGAAAGCAGAAAAGAAAAAGAGCAGAGGTTACCGTTTTGTATGGGATCGTAGAAAAGTACGTTAAAAACCTCTGTATTAGGAGGAGGTGGGTGACGAGGGAGTACGAGAGAAGAAAGATGAGGGCACTATTTTTTACGGCGTAAGAACCTCAGGATAAAAGAAGTCTTGGATAAGAACATTTGGTAATACACAAAGCAGTACGGTACTTCTTTTGGAGGCTGCAAAAAAAATCGCCGTAAAAACCTCGGCTTTGGGGGCAACAATCAGGCTTTATAAAATAGGGGCGGGGAAAAATCACTTTTTATGTTCAGAAAAGTCAAAAAGCACAGTTTTTGACCTTGATAGGGAGACAAAGAAGAGAAAATACGCGAAAGAAACATGCCGAATATATATTGAGAAAAACCAAAATATGTAAGAGGTGAAAAAAGAAAAATATATAAACGGAGAAATTTACGGAGAAAAAAATCAGATAATAGTTGCAAATAAATCGGCGATGATACGATACAAAATGCGGAGCAAATAGTGAGATCAACGATACTTAAAAGAGATTATTAACGCGAAAAAAATTAAAAATCGCGGAAGAAATGGCCGAAAAAGTGTTGGACAGAACGGGATGATGGAGGGAAAGGAAGCGGCAAAAAAAGGTGGTTAAAAACCAACCTATTATAAAGCAGAATGTGAAGAAAAAGGATGATAGGGTGGAGTAGATGGACTTTACGACACCAAAATTTTCTCGGTAAAAATCTCTGCTTAATTCCAGAGAAGCGGGCAGACAGGCAGCGCGAGAAAGCGATTCCTGAAAAAATGTGCGGTAAAAATCTCCGGTATGGGATGCTGCTTTATGAGGAAGCAAGAAAAAAAGACAAATGAAACGTTTTGAAATAGGCGAAAACAGAACAGCTGCAATAGAACTTTTAGCAACAGCGACAATGCTTGGGTTATAGGTATAGCAACAGGTACCGAAGTCTACAAAACTGTTGCCGTAAAACTGGGAAGCAAATAAAAAGATGTTTGTAGATAAGAAAAGGAAAAGCAGAGGAAAAAAGAATGAACTATATTAGTCTTTTTAATAAATGATATGTTGGAAATTTTCTGAACCCTGTTCCAAGAAAAAACTCTGATCCCGATTTGCTTTGCCCCGCATACAAACTCGGCCGCAAAAAGAAAACAGTTCAAAGAATGGCGAATAGAAACTTTCTGGCTTCATAAAGGCAACACCGCACAATTCCCGCCTTGCGGCTTAAGCACCGCTCCGGCAGC
>OJRZ01002068.1_pt1 | contig 13473 bp, 20 predicted proteins | sample 1599291 | NCBI WGS metagenome assembly OJRZ01 (sample SAMN04168657, study PRJEB22393) | human gut metagenome | biome: human gut microbiome; feature: stool | host: Homo sapiens | collected 2014-03-20
GCAGAGGTTCAGGCCCTGGTGACCAAAACCGCATTCGGCAATCCCCGCCGGACTTCCACCGGGTTTGATTTCAACCGCACAGCGTTGATTTTGGCGGTATTGGAAAAGCGGGGCGGCTACTTCTTTGGCAACCTGGACGCTTACATCAACGTGGTGGGTGGTCTGCGGCTGGACGAGCCCGCGGCAGATCTGCCGGTGGCCTTGGCCCTTGTCTCCAACCTGACCGACCGGGTCATTGCGGAAGATGTAGTCGCCTTTGGCGAAGTGGGCTTGGCTGGGGAGATTCGGGCCGTCAGCCGGGTGCAATCCCGGGTCAACGAGGCTTACCGGCTGGGGTTCCACAAGATCATTCTGCCCCGTGCGTCGATGAAGCAGCTGAAAACCGACGACCTGCCGACGGATTTAGAGCTAATCGGGGTCAGCAGCCTCGCCCAAGCCTGTGCGGCCCTCAAAGGATACCCGCTCGTCCTCCACCCGGGAAAAAAAAGCGCATTCCTCATCCGCACTGGTACCCAGCGGGGTGATTTGATCCAAACTGCAATAGCCGTCCCGTTGGTGGCGGCAGTGTTTTGCGCACGGAATCCAACTCATTCTACTCACCTCATAGTGGTTAGTGTGCGGCTGGATTCCGCAATTATTCCAAGGAAATCCTACAGTATATTCCCCCCCATGCGAGAGAGAATAACAAAAGTGACAAGCTTTGGTTATTTACTTTGGTATGGGGGTTTTTTTGATGCGGATGAAGTTGTTTCTCACCCTGTTTACCGTGGGGGTGATCCTGTTGGCGGGGTGTTTGCCCCAGCTTTTTTTGTCCTCCCTCTGCTCAGTGCAGTACATTCGCCCAGTGGAACAGCCTTACAGCAGGCGCTTGAGCTGTGAAGGGGTGGTGCGGGCTCAAAAGTCAGCGGAAGTTTACCTGGACACCCCGGTGATCCCCATGGAAGTCCCTGTCTCAGTGGGGGATTGGGTTGGGGAGGGGGATTCTCTGGCGGTGATCGATGTCTCCCTCACCCAGACTGTGCTTGCCCACAGCGGTGCTGTGGCGGTGGAGAAAGAAGCAAAAAGCGGCCTTTCCCAGCAGTTGGAAGATTTATATGCCTTGGCGGAAAGTTATCAGATCGGCCGGGATCAGGTGGATGCCCTCGCCCAGGGCTACACCTCTGGCTACCAGCAGTCCCCCTCGGTTGAGGTAGGCTATATCCCCAGCGCCATTGCGTCCCCTATCCAAGGGATTGTGGCCAAGGTCAACCTTCAAGAGAATATCCTTTCCGGGAAAGGGCAGATGGCATTTTCCGTTGTGGACCCCAGCGGATACCAGGTGGTAATCTCCATCCCCCAGTCCCAGGCGGATGATGTCTACGAGGGCTGCCAGGCAGTCATCCGCTGCAATGGACAGACCAAAGAATACAACGGGACCTTAACCAAACTCTATCCCACGGCGGAGAACAGCGGGGCAGGGGAGGCGACCGTCACAGCAGAAGTCCTCATTGAAGATGGGGACTCCTCCCTGCGGGATGGGTACGCCGCCAAAGTGGACCTTCTTTTGGAGGAGGAGCGCCAGGTGGTGATGGTCCCCTTTGAATCGGTGCGCCAAGACCGGGAAAATATTGAGTATGTTTATGTGTTTGAAGGGGGGAAAGCCATCCGGCGGGATATTGAAACCGGGGTGGAGACAGCGGAGGGTGTAGAAGTCCTTGCGGGGCTAGCTCCCGGGGAAATTGTCCTCTTTGACCCGGATGAGCCGGCGGTCTCCCACAACTTTGTCTATTTAAGGGGGGAAGCAAATGCTGATGCTGATTGATAGCGTGCGCTGCGGCCTGCGCAACCTGGGGAGGAAGCGCTTCCGCAGCGTACTGACCATCCTGGGGATCTCCATCGGAGTGGCGTCGGTGGTTTTAACTGCATCCATTGGGGAAATTGGCCGCTCCCAGATCAACATGGAGATTGAAAAGATGGGGGTCGGCTCTATCTTAATCAGTGTGGACGGGATGCGCCATCCCTCCGCCGCCCTGCGGGAAGAGGATCTTCCCAGATTGCAAGAGCTCCCCTCGGTGGAGAGCACCCTCCCAGTGCTGATGAAATACACCGATGTCTACATGCGGGGCCTGGTCTCCAAATGTGTGGCCTGGGGCGTAGGGGATGGAGCAGAGGAAACCGTCTCCATGGTGCCCATCTACGGCCGGCTGTTTGATCAAGCGGATATGGACAAGCAGAACAAAGTCTGTATTGTAGACCAAAACTTAGCTGAAGCCTTTTACCACCGTTCCAATATTGTGGGGAAAACCATCGAGGTACAATACGACAACAAAACCGAATCCTATGAGATTGTAGGGGTCGTGGAGTCCGGAGGGAACCTGATGCAAAACATGTTGGGGGAGTATGTGCCATCCTTCCTATACCTTCCATATACCACTATGCAAAGCGCGTCTGGCCAGGACCACTTTGACCGAATCGCTGTCCGGGCGGCGGAAGGGGAAGACCCGGATCGGGTGGGGGAGGAGATTATCACCCAGCTCTGCCAGACATCCGGCCGATCCGAAAGCATGTGCACTGTGGAGAACATGGCAAAACAGAAGGAAGGGCTCAACCGGATTATGGATTTGGTCACCTTAGTTCTCTCCGCAATTGCGGCGATTTCCCTGGTGGTAGCGGGCCTTGGCATCATGACGATGATGCTGACCTCAGTCAATGAGCGCACCAAAGAAATCGGGATCAAAAAATCCATCGGCGCCAGCGAAGGGATCATCCTGCTGGAATTCCTCATCGAGGCGTTTACCTTGTCTCTGGTGGGAAGCATAATCGGGGCCGGTGTAGGCCTTGGCATTGTGCTCATCTGCTGTGCCATTGGGGGGATTCCTATGGCAATCAATTGGACCCTAACCTGGGCGGTCATTGGTTTTACAGTGCTGCTTGGGGTTCTATTCGGCGTATACCCAGCGGCAATTGCCGCAAAGCTTCGGCCGGTGGATGCCCTGCGGTTTGAATAGAGAATGAAAGGATGGGATGTATCCCATCCTTTTGTGTATATCCAGAGCGAACTCCAACGACGACCCACCAGAAATATCTGCCCGTTTTATTGGAGAGAATGGACTTGCGGAAAGAGGCTGCCTGTGGTAAAATAAAGGGGCGGGACAACTTCGCAAAATGCGTCATGTTTAACGGCTTTGCTTAAATTGAAAAAGGGGCTCCGGTGTGCTATTTCCAGCATGCCGGGGCCCTTTTCTCAATTTCGTTACAACGGTTATTTTGCGAGGTTGTCCTAGTTTGGTTCTATTGATACTCCTAGTAGCCAGTTTAGGGATTTATTGTAAAACTGAGCTAGTGTACCAAGTTGTTCAATATTTGGTTCTTGGTACCCTGTTTCGATTTTGGTAATTGTCACTCTGGATATACCTGTTATCTCTGCAACTTGTTGTTGTGTATAGCCCGCTTCAAGGCGGGCTTGTTTGATTCTTTTAGGTAGGTTTTCTTTGTACATGGCCTCGCCTCCTATTGTTCTATTTTATCACATTTGTTTAAGATTATACGTTATAATTTGGAACATTTTATAGTTTCATTTTTGAACATTATGTGATAGAATGGAACATGTAGAAATTACCAAATATCCCGCAAGCCGGGTTGGAAGGAGTAAAAAAGGTATGAGTATGGAACTGGTAGGCATGATGAGCAATAGCTTTAAGAACAGCGATGGGGAGATCATCCACTATGCGAAGCTGTATGTAGTGCGTGAGCCTGACACCCGGGAGGCTGAGTACACCCAGGGTATGGTAGCAGAGCCGGTCAAGGTACGGCCTGAAATGCTCAAAGGCTTGCAGCTGGGGGACAAGGTCAATGTCCTGTATGATAAGAATGGTCGAGTAGTTCAAGTGGAGCTGCTTCCAGAATAAATTTCTTACAGTCGAGGAGGTGGTCAGCGTGAAAAAGGTGTTTAGCATCTTGGTGGCGCTGGCCACTTTCTTTTTGTTCAGCAGTGTGGCCTTTGCGGATACGGTATTTTTTAATGATGATTTTTCGTCCTGGGAGGGTGGCAATTGGAAGGAAGTAGAGACTTTTTCTCCTTCTGATTATTCGGTTAGACTTAGTTTTGATTTAGATTCCCCGGATATTTCATTTACTGATACTTCTTCTATAGGCTCTTCAATCACAAACACTTTTGGTTCTAGATACCGTTGTCATCTTTTGTCTGTATCTGTACTTGATAAAGCTATTCTTTTGAAAAAGGATAATATTTATAAAGCATCATTTTCTTTTACTTTTTCTTCCAGTTCTTATTCTGTGCTTTCTACAGATAGTTGTAGGGTTTCAGGTGTCCGCCATGATATATTAGCCAAAAAAGTTTCTCTATCTGGAAATAATGTCAATGTGCAAATTATATTCAAATGCACCGAAGATTATTATTTTTCTAGTAGTGTAATTTTTGAGAATTCATCTAATCGGGTTTGCAACCTTATTGATTTAAAAGTTTCTTCTGCATCTTTATCCCGTTTATCTGATTATGTTGAACCTGAGCCCGAGCCTGAACCTGATCCGAATCCAGATTTAGGGGATATTTCTATTTATGATGATTGGGATATTGTTTCTACTTCTCCAATTATTAGTGGCTCTTCTGATACTATTTCAGGACAGCTTTTGTTAAATAATTCGGTTATTGTTAATTCATCTTTTTCTGCTACTGGGACAACGACTGCCGAATTGGATGACCCAAGTAAAGCCCCTTTTAATTTTAACGGTATGGATATTAATTTCCGATCGCTTTTTACCCAGACCGCTGGTAATATTTATCGTCTTTCAGGCTCTATTAGTCTTACATCTTCTGGTGTCCCTAATATAAAGAGTTATCAAATTGCTGATGGTACTGTTTTGGCTTTTAAATCTTGGATTACTGATTCAAATGTTCTTTTTTTTGATATTGTGTATAAGGCAGATACTACTAGGACTTTAAGCCTTTATTTTCGTATTAATTATTCTATTTCTTCTTCTTTTGGCAAGTATGATTCAATTATTTTTTCTGGTAATGCTGTTTCTCATATTTCAGAGCATCAAACATCTATTGAGGAATGGCTGGAAGCGATCTATAGCGCTTTAGTCGGTGAATCCGGTGAGGGCGGCGGTACTAGTAACCCGGAGCTAGACGAATCGGTTTCCCAGGCCGGGCAGCTGCAAGGTTCCTTGGATGAATTTGAGAGCAGTATCCAAGGTGATTTTGAATCCTCGTTTAATGATTTGAATTTGGGTGGCTTTAAGCTGCCTGTTGGCATTTTGTCGGCTATGTCTTGGATAGGTACTACCTGGACAGGCTTTTTTAATGGCATGGGCGAGCTGCAATATATTATCTTGTTCCCTTGTTTTGTGGGCCTGGCCCTTCTGCTTATTGGCCGTGCCGGTATGGCTATGCACATAGTCAGCATGAAGAAAGACAGGTCAAAAAAGGGCGGTGAATCCTGATGCTTGATTTTTTGAAGCAGATAGTTTCTGTCATTTCGGTGGTTTTTGATGGTATCTTGTCCACTTTGCAAGCGACTGTCACCCTGTTTTTGAATATCCCGAAGTTTGTAGTCTTTATTACTTCTTCGGTGGCCCTCTTGCCGCCGGTGCTGGTGCCGTTTATCGTATTCGGGGTAACTGCTTCGGTGTTGCTCCTGATCTTGGGGAGGAATTGAAATGCAAAGCTTGATGGATTTTTGGGTTCAGTGCTTCGGTTCCTGGATTAGTTTTCTTGGCAGCTTGCAAATTGTGTCTGGTGTCTCCCTGCTGGCGTTCTGCGCGGCGCTGATCATTATAGCGGTCATGATCAATAGTTTTTTGTTAAGGGGGCGGTAATGTGTTCCGGCGTTTTTTGGTAGCTTGTGTGGCTTTGGTATTGTTAGCAGTCCCGGCCATGGCAGACGATGGGATAGGGGAGGAGGTGCTTCCAGATGATACGGTTTCTGTTCCAGTGGTTGACCTACCCGTTGAGGATGATGTATTGGAGGATTTGCCGGTGGGTTCAGAGGAAAATACTCCACCTGTAGTAGATGAGGTTCCCCCAGGGGATGGGGAGGAGGTTCCGCCTGAAACCTTGCCGCCTGTGGAGGATATCCCCCCTGTGGATGAGGTTCCGCTGGAGGATGGGGAGGCCGGTTCTCCTCCGGAAGATATTCCGGAGGATGACCTGGACAGTGTTACCCTTTCTGATATTTACCGTTTGCTGAGCGATTCTGGCCAATTTGAGCCAAGTTCCAGCGATGAGCAGGAAGAAGGGGCCGCCGATGTTGCTTTGTTTGCTTTGTCTGGTGACCTCCCTTGCCCCTATGTGGACTGCCGGGTTTCTGGCTTGGGGGATGTGCGGGTTTATTTCCCCATTAACCGCCAGTATGATACCTTTGCTGTGGATGCTTCTGGGCAGTTGATTAATGTGACGGATTCTACCGTATATGGGTATGTGGTCAGCTCTGGCCCCTACCGGGTGCGGTTTGATTCCTTTTCCGGTGCCGCTTACCGCCTCCTGGATTCTTCCAATTCCTGGCGGGATGCTACTGTTTCGGATGTCACCGGTTCTACGGTGTCCATTTTGGATGAGGGCAGCCCTTCGCCGCTTTTGCCGGATACCCAGGTTTTAGCCTGTCTGATTCTATTTTTGTTGGGGGTGGTTGTGGTATGTCTGTTCATGAGGCATTAGTCCAGCTGTTGGGGGAGATTCCCCCCCAGTATGAGATTCTTTATTGGTTTATGTCGTTTTGGATTCTTTTTTACTTGATTTCCTCGGCGTTTTCCATTTTGGCTAGTATTATTAACTGGATTGGTGGCCGGTCATGACCGGTTACCTTTCCAACCTGCAATTGATCTGGAATTTCCTTTTGCAGGTCCTTAAAGTGATTTTTGATCTGTACACCAAGGAGCCGGTTTTTATGTCGGTTTTCTCCCTTTGGGTATTAGACCGCGTGTTTGGTATCTTCGACCTTATTAAGGGCTAAAGATAAATTTTATAGAAAGGGGTCTGTCTTATGAATCCATTTATAATGCTTGAAGTGGGTGAAACTCCTCCAATGTCTGCTTTGCTTTCTAATCTGGCACTGGTGGTTACGGAGGTTTTCAAGTGGGTTACCCAGGTGGCGACCACGATTACCAATACCCCCATTTTGCTTCTGACTACTGGTTTCCTGGTGCTCGGCGGCACCATCGGTATTTTTGGCCGTTTGCTTTCGAAGAATTAAGGAGGTTTTGCTATGTCTGCGCTGCTCACTGATCTTGGCTTGGTTGTAACCCAGGTATTTACCTGGGTCGGTACGGTTGCTAGTACCATTACCGGTACCCCGCTGCTCTTGCTGACTACTGGTTTCCTGGTGCTCGGCGGTGCCGTTGGTATCTTTGGCCGGCTGTTGTCTAAAGGTTAATGGGAAAGGCCGGCCGCGTGATATTCATATCGCGGCCGGCCTTTCTTCATGAGGTGATGGAAGATGTCTGATTTTGTTGTATCTCTATTGGATTTGTGCTTGTGGCCTTTCCGGTCTACAGACTGCCTTTTTGTGTTTGTCCCTACAGTTTGTTTGACGATCTCTTTTCTTTTTGCCCTGGTTTCCCGTTTGATGCTTAGGAGGTGAGGACAATTTTATTTTTCTTCCAGTTTATGCTTGGTATCCTCTCCTTTATGGTGGTTTACCATTTTCTTACAAGGCGTTTCCTCAACCCTTATAAGCTTATTATGGTTTTTGGCAAAAAAGGCTCTGGCAAATCTACTTTGCTTACGAAACTTGCCCTTCAATATCAGAAACAGGGTATCCCTGTTTTCTCTACAGAAAAAATCCCTGGCTGTTATCTCATAGATTACAAAGATGTTGGATATGTAGAATTCCCCCCCAACTCTGTTCTCCTCATTGATGAAGTCGGCATGATCTGGGACAACCGCAATTTCAAAAACTTCGACACCAAGGTCAGGGACTGGTTCAAGCTCCAACGCCACCGTAAAGTCACTGTCTATCTGTTCTCCCAGACTTTTGATGTTGACAAGAAAATCCGTGACCTTACGGATGAAATGTACCTTGTCGAAAAGAAATTCCGGGTTTTCTCCTATGCCAAAAGGATTGTCAAGAGGACAGTCCTCAATAAAGCTTCTGCTGAGGCCCCTAGCAAGATTGATGAGAACTTGGAGTTTGATTCCCTTTTGCTGTTCTGGTGCGGTTCCCGGCGGTTTACCTTTATCCCTAAGTATGCCAAGTATTTTGATTCCTTTGTGGCTGACAAGCTGCTGGAAAAGGAATTTGAACAGGTACCCTTGCTCTGCCCAGTGAAGCAAAGGCCCCGGTTACGGCTTCCCAGCTTCCCCAAACGTAAAGGCTAACCTTTTCCCTTGTTGGCCTATAGCTCCCCCTGGCGATTCCAGGGGGAAAGGCGGCTTTCTGCCGCCTGGGGGGTTCGAGTATGGCTTAATATGTCCTATTTTTCCCAGTGTGGTTTCCCATGCTGGATGCGCTTTTTTCTGGCTTGGTCGGGCGTCGCCGCCCGGCTTACCCCCAGTGGGTAGCACGGGGGTAACAAAAGCCACCAGTTTCGCGGAAAAACCGCATTGTGATGCGGGTTGAGAGGTGTTTTTTGATGAACGTAGTAATTGACTATTTGACCATGTCTAGCAAAATCCATTCCGACCGTACTTTTTTGCAGTTGCTCGGTGTCCAGGACTATGATTTTATTGAGGTGCAAGGCCGGTATGGATGGGAGAAGCGGCACTTTTACCGTGGCATCTCGGCTTACTACGGCGGGCGGGATGATTTCTGTCTGGAACTCTCTGGCACTGGTTGCCGGACGGTGGAGGAAATTTCTGGGAACCGGTTTAACTGGTTTGGTTTCCTCTCGGCGTTCAAGGAGGATCTGTTCGGTATGGATGTGAATATCAGTCGTTTGGACATCGCCGCAGACGATAGGGAAGGGGCCTTGAACTACCGGACTATGACTAGGCATTGTGCGACAGACCGGTATATTTGCAAAGCTCGGTGGAGGACATGGACAGATGGCGATGAACAGGTTATCTATTTTGGTTCCCCTGCGTCCGATCGGCGGCTGCGGATTTACAATAAGGCTATGGAGCAGGGCTTGGGCGAGGATGACCATTGGCTCCGTGTAGAAATGCAGATGAGGAATAAGGCAGCGGTGTCCTTTTACCTCAACTGGATTCAGGCCCAGGGCGATATAGGCGGGTGCTATGCCGGTGTCCTCAATGATTACATACGGTTTATCAAGTCCCCAGTGCAAGATAACCATTATGACCGGGTTTCCATTGCCCCCTGGTGGCGGAAGTTTGTAGGCGGCGTTGACAAGTGCAAACAGCTCTACTTGGATGGCGGCCATTTTGATATGTGGACGGTGCAGCACTTCTTAGAACGCCAGGCGGCCAGCTCCTTAAAGCTCTGGCTCCAGGCTAACCATGGGGATATGTCTGATATCGTGGACATGATCGAGGGCGCCAAGCTCAATAAGCGCCAGCAGGATTTGCTAGACCGTATCTTGTCCGAAGAAGTGAAGTCGGGTATAATGATAGGGTAAGAGGCTGCCTGCGATAAAATAAAGGGGCGGGACAACTTCGCAAAATAAAGATTTAACGAAATTAAGGGGAGCGCAATTTTCGATGTGATTCTAAAACTTAAACTTAGCGGTCTGGGATTACCATAAGGCTTTAGGCGGTGTTGGAATTATCAATCATTTCACTCCTTATCATAGAAATTGGATGATACCCAATCATCTTTTCAGGTAAGTTCCATGTACGCTGTATCGTCGCCAATCTGATCGCATCGGATGCAAACATCATCGTCAGCTGACTTTTAGGAATCATGGAGGGTTTCACATGTCCATTCAAGAATATCAAGATGCACCGGATTTTCTGCGGGATTTTTTATTTTATCTATTAACCATCAAAGGGCGGTCGCCCAAAACCGTAGAAGCTTATTACATAGACCTGCGGATGTTCTTCCGGTTTTTGCTGCAATACAAGCATATGGCCCCGACCGATCAACCGATCCATGAAATTTCAATTGATTCCATTTCATTAGATTTTGTTAAAAATATAACATTATCAGATGCTTATGCCTTTTTAAATTACACCCTGACCGAGGCCGATAACAACGCCAAAACAAGGGCGCGCAAAGTTTCCAGCCTGCGCTCTTTTTTCCGGTATATGACCGCCAAATCCCACCTGTTGGAAAAAAATCCTGTGCAGGAGCTGGAAGTTCCTTCTGTAAAGAAATCCCTTCCCCGGTATCTAACCTTAGAGGAAAGCCTGGAGCTCCTCAGCAGTGTGGAGGTGAAAGATTTTGAATCCGCTCGGGATTACTGTATGATCACCCTGTTTCTAAACTGTGGGATGCGTCTTTCTGAACTGGTGGGCATCAACCTCTCCGACATGAAAGAAGAAACACTAACCATCACCGGCAAAGGCAACAAAGAACGGGTGGTTTATCTCAACGACGCCTGCCGGGCCGCGATTAAAACCTACCTGGCTGTTCGGCCAGTGGATGGGGTGAAAGACAAGGACGCACTGTTCCTCTCCAGCCGGAAAAGCCGGATCTCTGGCCGGCGGGTGGAGCAGATTGTGGAGAAAGCCTTACAGTCGGCCGGGCTCTCCGCCAAAGGGTATTCCCCTCATAAGCTGCGGCACACAGCGGCGACGCTGATGTATCAGCACGGTGGAGTCGATATCCGGGCACTGAAAGAGGTCTTGGGGCATGAAAACATCGCCACTACTGAGATCTACACCCATGTATCCAGCGCACAGGTGGAAAATGCCATCAAGAGCTCTCCCCTTTCCCAGGTGAAAAAAGACACAAAAAAAGCGCCACAAGGCGCTTAGTGGGAAGAATCCCGGAAGATGGAATCTTCCCTTTTTTGTTGGGAAGCATAGGGCAGGATCAGGAATTTTTCCACAATGGGATAGCTGTTGAAGGACGCCACTAGGGAGAGAAATGCCGGCAAGATGGTCACCACAAAAAATGCCGAGTAAGGGTAAAAGTACAGGCAGGCCAACAGCAGATTCCCCACAAGGAACAGAGTAATCAGGTTGGTTCGCAGTGCCACTAACGACAAAATAAAGGCGTTTTTCAAGATATCCCAGAGGGGCAAATCGAGGGTCACAATCATCAAAGGTGCATAAAAATTCACAATAATGAGGACCCCGATCACTGCCCAACAAAGGTATAACGGGATTTGAAATAGCGGGTTATGTGCTGTGTACGGAAGGCATAGGGTAATCACCACCCCGACTATGCCAAGCGAGCCGCAGAAAAAGAGCCCATAGATAAACCCCTGTTTCCAGTTTTTGCGAAACGTTCCCCAATAATCCGAGACCAAAAATAGTGGCTTGCCGATGGCAAAATTGCGGGTGACATAGGCCATAGCACAAAGGGCCGGCCCAATGGTCACCACTGGAATACAGCTGAGTAAAAAGAGAAGATTCAAACCAATCAACTTCCAAAATTTGTGAAAGAAAACCTCGATAAAGACAAAAAAACGCCTTTTTTCCAGAGGTTCCCTAGGGGAGGACAAAGAATTCCCCAAGAGACCATCTCCTTCCTGATTTTAAAACATCCCCTGACATTATAGTGCAAAATAACTAGAAAACATTTGAAATAGCAGGCTTTCTAAGGCGGAAGTACCAGCTAAACAAGCTGTAAAGATAATATACTTTACACAGTAATCTCCCACAGAAGTACCTTCGCTAGGCATTTGTAGGGGATTGATCACCTGAAAAAACATGCAGCTGAGCCCCAAAGACTCCTTACAACAGAACAGGAGAACCAAGGTTGAAAGAATAGTCCCCGGCAGCAGCAGAACAATCAGATACCCCATGGCAGAACTGCCGTAAATGCTTAGCATCGTGGAGGCGGACAGCCCAAATCCCAACCCTTTAAAGAAGGGTACCAGAGCAATCAGCGGCTGAGAGATGGCACAAAACCCGCAGAAAAACAAGAGTGCCGCCGGCCAAAAAGAAGAAAAAAATGTGCTCAAAAATGTTTGGCGCATCTCCTGCCCTTCCCGTCGGGAGACAAACCCGTTGAGGAGGATCAGCAGTTGATCCAAGGTTTCCCCCTGGAAACTGCCAATAAAGGATGTCCCAATCCAGACACCAAAAATGAATAAAAATCCAAACAATAAAATCAACCAATTCTCCCGGATAAAAAATAGGAAATACCGCTTGTAATAGCCAGCCTTGCGCCGTTTCCCATCCAGGCCAAAACTGCGTGTCCGATTCATTTCGCATCCCACCTCACTGTTTTTATCCAATCCTATGCGGGTGAGATGAAAAATAGACTAGCCTTTGCAAAAAGCGGACGCCCCAAAAGGCGTCCGCTTTTCCAATTATCCCTTGAAAGCCTTGTAGGTTTTATTTGCGCCGACTGCGGGTATTGACGCCCAAAATTCCACCCACCCCACCGCACAGCGGAATGACTGCCAGGCGGATCAGGCCGGCGGTACCAAAGCCTTCCCCACCCACGCCAAAGAAGGCGAGGACACAGAAGAGGACCGCTCCACAGCAGATGCCCAAGAGGAGTCCCTTCTCCCGGACGATCTTGGCGGAGCAAAAACCGCCGCAAAATGCGCCCAGAGCTACGGCAAAGACCGCCAGCGGTTCCACCAGCGATTGGGGCAGGTCTTTGATGGACATGGCCAGGGCCAGGGCCATCAAAATCACCGCACAGACGGCGGCACCAACGCCGCAGCCGACCAATAAAGGCCGCACAAATTTCAAATAGCCGACCGGCTCATTTTTCGGTTTGTTTTTCGCTCGTTTCAACCCAACCCCTCCTTTATTCCAGTTACAGGATATTCAAAGGGGTCACGCTTTATTCTGCGGCACAGCCTATTTTGCGCTGTTGTTCTGTTGGACAGCCCAACGGGTGATGCGGATCTTGCTGCGGTCGCTGCCGGTCTCGATGACGATGGTCTCATCTTTGATATTGACCACCCGGCCGATGATGCCGCGGATGGTGACAATCTCATCCCCGACCTCCAGTTTGGAACGCATCAGCTGAATCTCTTTCTCCTTCTTTTTCTGGGGACGGATCATGAAGAAGTACAGGATGGCGAACATGGCGGCAATCATCGCGAACTGGGTGAACATCGCCATGGAAGCATTGGTCGGGGTTTGCAGCATAATTTGTGTCATGGTTGTTTTGCACCTCCAAAAAATATACAAGAAATATTATACAGAAAAAAACGGCTGCTTGCAAGGGAGAACTGAAAAAATCCCCGATTTTACGCCAATTCTCTGGGCTGTCAGATGCGGCGGCCCAGGATCGGGACATATTTCTGATAAAATTCATCAAAGGTATCGTTATCCAGTGCCTCCCGGATGCGTTCCATCAGGGTATTGTAGAAGTAGAGGTTGTGCATGACAGCCAGACGCATGCCCAGCATCTCCCCTGCCTTGAGCAGATGACGGATATAGGCACGGGAATGCTGCCGGCAGACCGGACAGTCACAGTGCTCATCAATAGGACGGTCATCCCG
>OJRZ01002117.1_pt1 | contig 13242 bp, 7 predicted proteins | sample 1599291 | NCBI WGS metagenome assembly OJRZ01 (sample SAMN04168657, study PRJEB22393) | human gut metagenome | biome: human gut microbiome; feature: stool | host: Homo sapiens | collected 2014-03-20
CCGGCCATCAATCGGCTTTTCTGCAGTTTTGGGAATCAGCCAAACACCGGCCATCTTCACAGCGCCGGAGATACGCCCACCGGCACAATAATAATTTACTCTACGAGGTGTCACGCCCCACTTCTCGGCGGCCTCTTTTAATGTCATATAGTCCATTTCGCACCTCCACAAAGTACATTATAGTTCCTCATCTCGAATAATGCAAGAAACATAATATGAATTATAAAGTTTAATCTTACTGCATTCTCTGAACTTAGGATACTCATTAGAATGGGGGTTAAGATAACGATATAGATGCACTTCACCTTGCCCTCATACTGCGGCAACAGGGCTTTCAGTGCTTCAAGATTATCGCCGTGGATGATCATGTTCTCACTGCCGTTGTTTTCGATATGCTGCCCCTGCTCATCAAAACTGTATTGCCGCTCCAGCACCCGGAAGGGAACTTCCTGATGATGGTTCACGACTTTATTTTTACCGATCCATTCCAAGGTTGGCATGGCGTTTTTCTCCAATCTGAAAATTACAAATTGCGGACAAAAAGGACGCATTGTTGTGGCAAGCAGTGCAAGCTGGTACCAACTTGCAATTTTTGAATCCGATTTCTAAAAATCAAATTCAAAATGCTTGTTGGGCTGTGCCCAAACCCCTTGTGTTCTGCATCCAGTGGATGCAGGCTGCACATTTTTGAAAAATGCTTTTTAATCTGAGTGCCGATGCCTGTGGTATCGGCACTTTTTGCACAGATGGATTCCCGGAAGCAGAAAATAGTGCTATGCAGCACATCCGGGATTGTGCTATACTTGATTTACATAAACTTGTTTGTCCTAAAAAGTTGGAGGTGTTCATGGCAACACGAACCATTTGTTTTCCCATATCCGGCTATCCCTATTGCAGAGAACAGCCGGTGACATTCACATGGATAAAAGGCAGCAAGCGGCAGAATATCCGTGCCGTCCATGATGCCGTCCATATAACAGACCCGGATGTTTCGATTCTGGAAATCAGCTCTGCATCCGTTCAGCCGGAGGGTGAAGCTGTTTCTTCTTTGCGGCTTTTGCTGCATCTGGATTCTGTTGCGCAGGATGTACCCATCAGCACGGTTTTTGAAGCCACCAAAGTGTTTGAACATGGTGGGCCATTCGCTGACCTTCTGACCTGTGAGCCACCCAAAGTCCATAAGGACACTCGGCTGCGAACCAGTGGAGAGCTGCTACGTTACTCTCTGGAAGGAAACGAGTATCCGACAGAGCCGTACATGGATTCGTTCTTTGAGTGGCTCTACTGCCGTGCGTTGAAGCAGTTCCCGGAAAAGGCGGAGCCGCTGAGCAGATATAATGCTTTTTCTGATATTGCTGCCGCAGCGGATTCTAAAAAGTATTATGGCGATTCCTCGCGGGCGGCTGCGATTTATGTGGGACTTGCAGCGGCAGGAAAACTTTCGTGCATCGATTCCTATGAATTATTTATTGCTGAGGTCTATACGGAGCCGAAACCTTTGCCCAAGTCTGGAAAATCTGAGGCTGCTTCAAAAATGACACCCGAAGTTTCTGCACCAGCAAAGGAGACTCCGGCAGACGAATTGCCGCAGCCCGATAACGCAAATGCGGAAGTGATTCCGGACGCTGCGCAGATGGAGCATATCCTTGAGCTGCCCAAAGTGACCTGTCTGCTTCTCTCTTTGGCAAAAAATGCTGGTCTTTCTGCAAACAATTCCAGTGAGCTGACATATAAGGGAAAGGAATTCCTTCTTGACGCTTATCAGATAGCGCTGAAAAATAAAACGCTCCAAATCAATATCCAAAAGAACAAAATCACATTTCCGATGGAGGAACCGGACAGCGGATTTCATGCAGTTGGTGTGTTGACCCGTTCGCCTGCTTGGGAATACGGATGGAAGTTTAACTATCTGACTGAGAATACATCCGGTGCAGAAAAGTCCGAAGTTAAAGAAAAAATCCCTCCGAAGCCTTTGACCGCATTGGAGCATCTGGAACGCTGTGGGTATAGAATCGTTCAGCAGGTCGTACCGAAAAAACTTCCGCCGATTGCCGTTCAGCGGATGGCATGGAAAACAGGCGAAGCTCTTTGCGACCCGGTAGTGGTGGATTTCTTGCAGTTTATTCGGACACATATGCAGAGTGACGGCTCTTTTTCGTTCCGTATCCCAAAGGGTACTTCTAAGAATTCGTTTGCCACACTTTCGGAAATCGCTCAGACGTGGGATAAAATGGGACTTTTTGCATCCATTGTGATCTATCCGCAGAATATCGTCTATGAGCTTGCGCAAAATGAGACTGTCCGGCATTTCCTGAGCGGGAAGTGGCTGGAACTTTTTGTAGAGCATCAGGTTCAGCAGATTTTGAATCGCTATCAGGAGGAGCAGGGTGCAGAAGTTTCGCTTTGCTCCAATGTGATTCTTTCAGAAGCGGCATCCGCAGGGAGCACGCATGAACTGGATGTTGCGTTTTCCATCAACGGAAAATTCTTCTGGGTGGAAGCCAAATCGTCCAGCCGAAGTATTGATTATGGAAAATACGCTTCTCTATGCGAAAAGCTGAAAGTAACCTCCGACCGACTGCTTTTGGTCAACAGCGATTTGTCCGTTGAGGAGTGTGAAGGCGTTTCTTACTTCTGGAATTATCGTGTTGCAAATTGTGCAACGATTACGGGGGAATTGGAAAATATGGTTGCCAAACAAATTGAAACTGCCGGAAAAGCCGTTCCAAGTACAGACTGAGCAATAAGCAAAAAAGACCCTGAGAACCCTGCCGGATAAGCGGCAAAGTTCTCAGGGACTGTTTTATCGGATCTGCTCGACTTGCTTGGAGTCCTTTTCCTCCGCAAAGAACAGTTCCACATTCTTCTGCGCTTTTACGATGTCCTGCATCTCATCCCGCGCCTTGCGGTACTCCGGGTAGAGTGCTTTTTTCTTGGTGAGCAAAGCCGAATACTCTGCATTCAGGTCTTTCACTTTGGGCAGCTTTTTCAGGCCGGATTCATTGAAAGCGGCTTTCGCCGCCTTATGCAATGTAATCTCCTCCCGGTGCGCTTCCAAAAATTTGGAACTGTACCCGGATTTGCGGTAAGCATCGTATACAGGCCGGGTCTTGGCATAGTTGACGATGTGCGCCCGGAGGACGGCGATTTCTGCCATACGCTTCTCGGCGGCCTTGATGGAATCGCCCAGTTTGTGATAGCGAGAAAGTGCAGCATCAGCACGCTCTTTCAGGTCATCCGCACTGCCGATTTTCTGCTCCTGCAAAAAAATCAGCGTTTTGGACATCTCTTTCAAGTTGTACTTCTTCGCCCAGCGTTCGTAGCCGCCACCTTTGCCCTCGGCAAGTTTTGCTTGAATGTCAACCAGCAACTGGAACGGCTGCTCTTTGGGAGGTTGCTTCTGATGTGGGCGGTGTTCGGCTTTTCCGGCAATGACTGCTTTGATTTCATCCTCGCTGTACCCGGCACCCAGTGTCTTTAACCGGATAAAGCGTTTCTGCCGTGCGCCTTTAACGGAAGTGTATTTGCCGCGTTTGATTTCATAGCCCTGCTGTTCCAGCTTTTGCAGAAAATCTTCGTAGTCGGTGGGCTTCTGCTGCAAAATCTCGTCGATTACACTGCACAGCCGGTCGCGGTTGCTTTCCTTTGGTGGGTAAATGATGCGCTTCTGCCGTTCCCGGTAAGGCTTCTTTTCAATGACTGACAGCTGATGCTCCAGACAAATCAGGTCGCTCAACCGCTGCACTGCCAGACCGGAAAAGAAAAAATCCCGGAATTTTCTTGTGCCGTCCAGAGTGGTCGAGTTATAGATAATGTGATTGTGAATGTGTTCCCGATCGGTATGCGTTGCAACGATAAAAGCGTGTTTGCCTTTCAGAAACCGGGAGGCCAACTCATAACCGATGCGGTTTGCTTCTTCAGCCGTAATTTCACCAGGTCGGAAAGATTGCCGTATCTGATAGGCGATAATGTTACTTTTTTGGCTGCGCCCGGTGGCCTGCTCGTACAGCTTTTTTGTGAGCATGAACTCCTCGTCCACAGTAAGCGGGCTGCATTGATAGCTGCTGACAAGTTCGCCTTTTTCAGTCTTGTCAGGATTCTGTGCATAGTTGGTGCGGTCTTTCAGGCAGGCGGCAATAGATTTTCCTTTGTGCTGATGCAGTGCGATCAGACGAGTAGCAGCCAGAGCAGATCACCTCCTAAATGAAAAAGCCGCCCGAAGGCGGCAAGAAGATTCAAAATCAAATCAGGTCCCGAAGCCAACCGCTGAATTTCTCAACGCCCTCCACCATTGCAGTTGCGCCGACAAAAAGGACAAAGCAGAAAAATTCAGCAACCAGCAGAATCAAAAACTGATTCCAAGTCTGGCGATAGACGGTATAGATGCCGCAGCCGAAGATATACAGCATCAATGGTGCAACAATATAGCTGGACAAGGTAAGCAGCCACTTTGCCATCAGAGCCAGAAAAGCTACAAACAGAGAGATTGGGGCAAGCACCATCTTGAACAGAATCCTCATATCAAACACCAACCTTTCCTTTCGCCCCTATTATAAAGGTATCGGCCCCTGCCTTGCAAGGATGTCAACCGTTATGTAAGCCCGCAGCCTCCCACTGCGGGAAAATGTTTAGAGCTCAGCCAGCCGGGAAAGAATCTGCCTGCCAATGTCGATTAGCTCATCCAACCGTTGCCGCAAGTCTTCCATGTCGGCGGCGTAGACCCGACCATTTTCATTGGCGGCTTTAGCGTACTGGTTCAGGTTGTTGCTGCACATCTGGAGCAGATATGCCATGCGGCGCAGTTCTTTGAGGTCAAGATGCAGGCAATATCCGTCCAGCGCCATCTTGCGCAGATAGGAGCCGATGCTCAGAATGCCGCTGGATTCCATTTTGTACCGAATCCGTTCCAACTCCGGCTTGCTGACCCGGAAATGGAGCTGCTGGTCGCGACGGTTGCTCACCGGGCATCACCGTCCTTATCCAAGTAAGATTTGAATGGTCGGACAGGCTCCACTTTATCAGCCTTTTCTTCCAGAGCTGCCAGCACAGAGGGGCGGGCATCCGGCTTTTCTTCCGCTTCGGGTTCTGTCCGGCTGGACTGATGCTCCATGTTCAACAGCGCATCCAATTCTGCAAGGCGGGCAGACTTTTCGGCCAGTTCCTCCTCCTGTGCAAAGGGCTTTGCCACTTCGACCTCTGCGGCCTGCTTCTGCTGTTCAAGGTTTTGCAGAGCATTTTCGGCATCTGCAATACGGTCAGCGAAATTGTCGATGGCATTGTCCAGACGGACGATGTTGCCGCGAGGGTCATCGCCCAGCGGTACCGGATAACTCAGCTCGCCGCGGAGAACGATTTGATGCTCATTCTTGAAACTGTCAAAGCGAATATTCAGCTCAAAGCCGCGATAGGTGCCCAGCAGCATCATATCCGCATTCGGCATCTCCTTGCAGGCGAGCATCAGCCGCTCACCAGCGGCTTTTTTCTCATCGAACACCATGCCCTTGATCGTCATGCCGCAGAAGTTCTCCTTATCCTGCGGGTGTGCGTCTGCGATTTGGGCATCGTTTTTCAGAGCCGCAATACGGTTCTTCGCTTTCTGAATTTCCTCCGGGTAATGCTTGAGCAGCTTATCTTCCAGACGATATTTCTGGTTCTGGTAATCCGAGCGCAGCACCTTGAGCTTTGCTACCTGCACATCCAGATCCATCTTTTCCCGGATGCGCGGGTCGCCTGCGCATAGGGCCTTGACCTCGGCATACGAAAGAGCCTGCTCATCCACATCATCACAGGAGCGCATCGGAGATTTGCTCGTCATGATCTGCGAAATAAACTTCTGCTTGTTTTCCAGCGTTTGCCAGAGGTAGGCGTCGAATGTCCCCTCCGTGACGTAATTATAGACGTAAACTTGTTTGTTTTTGTTGCCCTGACGGATGATTCGGCCGTTGCGTTGGGTCATATCGGACGGTCGCCAGCCTACATCCAGATGATGCACGGCCACCAGCAGGGTCTGGACATTGGTGCCTGCGCCCATCTTTGCAGTGCTGCCCAGCAGGACACGCACCTTGCCGCTGCGGACTTTGGAGAACAAATCCGCTTTCTTACCTTCAGTATCAGCGTTGTGGATGAACTCGACCTCCGATTCCGGCACCCCGGCGGCAAGCAGCTTTGTGCGAATATCATCGTAGACATTGAACGAGCCGTCTCCCTTGGGCGTGGACATATCGCAGAAAATCAGCTGCGTCAGATTATCCTCTTTGGTTTCGTTCCAGATACGCAGAACATTGTCGACGCAGGCATTCAGCTTGCTGTCCGGGTCATCCGGGGTGAGCGGATTCATCAGCCGCTGGTCAAGGCCGATTTTACGTCCGTCCGAGGTGATCTTCAGCATATTGTCCACCGAGGGGTCAACCGCACCGCTATGCACCTCAGCAGCACGTTCGCTCAGGGATTTCACCATGTCCTGCTGGATCTCCGATGGTTTGACCACGACAGTTTCAAACTTGGCTTCCGGAACAGGCAGATGCAACTGGTCGGAAGTCTTGATGTCCGCTGCCTCCTTGAACATATTCATCAGCTCCGGCAGGTTAAAGAACTTGGCAAAACGTGTGCGCGCACGGTAGCCGGTTCCTTCCGGCGCAAGCTCAATGGCCGTGGTGGTCTCGCCAAACGTAGAAGCCCATGCATCAAAGTGGGTCAGTTGTTTCTGCTGGAGAGTGCTGTACTGCAAATAGCGCATCAGTGTGTACATTTCCGTCATGGAGTTGCTGATGGGCGTTCCCGTTGCGAAAATCACGCCGCGCCCGCCAGTCACTTCATCCAGATAACGACACTTGCCGAACATATCGCTGGACTTCTGTGCTTCGGAGGTGGAAAGGCCAGCAACATTGCGCATCTTGGTGTAAAGATATAGGTTCTTGTAGTTCTGGCTCTCGTCCACAAATAACCTATCTACGCCTAATTGTTCAAATGTGACCACATCATCCTTGCGGTCGGTGGACTGTAGCTTTTTCAGTTTCACCTCCAGTGTTTTCCGTGTCTTTTCCATCTGTTTCACGGTAAAATGCTCACCGGACTGTTCCTTGGCCTCTGCAATGGCTTTTTCGATTTCCTCGATCTGATCTTCGATGATCCGTGCCTGCCGTTCCGCAGAAAGAGGGATTTTCTCAAACTGCGAGTGGCCGATAATGACGGCATCGTAGTCGCCGGTTGCGATGCGGGCGCAAAAACGCTTTCGATTGGCGGGTTCAAAGTCTTTCTTGCTGGTAACGAGCAGCTTTGAATTGGGGTATAGCCGCAGGAACTCGCTGGCCCACTGCTCGGTCAGATGGTTGGGCACCACGAACAGGCTTTTCTGACACAGGCCCAAACGCTTGGATTCCATTGCCGAAGCTGCCATCTCAAAACTTTTGCCGGCACCCACCTCGTGGGCGAGCAGGGTGTTCCCACCATAAAGCACATGAGCAACTGCATTGCGCTGATGTTCCCGCAGATTGATCTCCGGGTTCATACCGACAAAATGGATATGGCTTCCGTCATACTCGCGGGGCCGGGTACTATTGAACAACTCGTTATACTGCTTCACCAGCAGATTCCGCCGCTGCGGGTCTTGCCAAACCCAGCCTGCAAAGGTATCCTTGATGGCCTGCTGCTTCTGCTGGGCAAGCATCGTCTCCTTCTGGTTCAGGACACGCCGCTCTTTACCATCCTCCTCAATGGTATCATAAATGCGGCAGTCCCGCAAATTCAAGGTGTCCTCCAAAATCTTGTAGGCGTTGGCCCGGTGGGTGCCGTAGGTTTCGGTGGACATGATATCATACATTCCGGCGGCAGATTTGTTGCCGATGCGCCATTCGGACGTAAATGGAGAGTAGCGGACTTGGATCAGGTTGTTATAGCGGATGCGGTAGGGCGGCTGAAAAGTCTCCATCATAAACTGCTGCACAATGGCGGGATTCAGCCATGTGGCACCCAGTCGGATGTCGATTTCTGATGCTTCAAGGTCCTTCGGCTGCGCTTTGGTCAAAGCCTCCACATTGATCTTGAACTCCGGGTGGCTTTCAGCGGCAAGCTGAGCCATGCGCAGTTTATTCCGCACATTGCCGGAAAGATACTCGTCCGCAGTCTGCCAGCCTGCTTCCGGCTCATCTGCATCCGCAGAAGGGTCTTTGAAAATCACGCCTTGCAGCTCTGTGGTAATACGCTCATAATCGCCGGGAGAGCCGAGAAGTTCCGCCATATAGGGCAGATCAACACGGCCATGTTCTCCAATGGACACTGCCAGTGCTTCGCTGGGGGTGTCCACGCTGGTGACGGTGCGCTCCGGGCGAATCGTTCGCTTGGTGAACATATCCGCCTTGCTTTTGAGCTGTTTATTCTCATCGAGATTTTCCAAAGAGCAGAGCAGATAGTAGGAAGAATCATCCTCAAACAAACGCCCATTTTTGCGGTCGTTGAGCAGACCGTATTTTGCGGTAAAAGCGTCATAAGCTGTGTTCAGCTTTGCTTGGGTTGTCTTAATGTCCTCATCCGGGTAATCGTCCAGCTGCTCCTGAATCAGCTGGTTGACGATCTGCCGCAGTTCCACCATGCCGGTGACACGGGCTTTGGCATTATCGGACAACTCCACCTGCGTCATAATCGAATTTTCTCGGTAGTACACCTCACCGTCCACCACGGCATAGGAGAAATTCTTTACATCCGGGTCAGCGGGGAGCGTCTTGCGCTCGACTTCTGCATCCGCAACATCTGGTGTTTCCACCTCGACTTCAACATACTGGCCCTCAATATGCTGTACCGCTTCGGTAAGCTGGTCGGCCAGCACTGCGCCCTCAATGGGCGCAACGGTCAGATCGTGTCCGTATGGGGTGCTTTCGGTGGTCAGCTCGCCCAGCACCATCTCCGGGTGGTCTGCGAAATACTGGTTGATGGCAAAGCCATCCTCGGTCTTGCCCAACTGCACCCATGCAGGTTCGATGTCCGCAGGGCGGTCACGCTTCTGCAAAAAGATAATATCGCTGACAACATCCGTGCCTGCATTTGCCTTAAACGCATTGTCGGGCAGACGGATAGCCCCCAACAGGTCAGCACGCTCTGCCATGTGCTTGCGGGCAGTGCTGTCCTTGCTGTCCATGGTGTAGCGGCTGGTGACGAACGCCACCACACCGCCCGGACGCACTTGGTCGATGGCTTTCGCAAAGAAATAATTGTGGATGGAAAATCCCAGCTTGTTGTACGCCTTATCGTTGACCTTGTACTGACCGAAAGGCACGTTACCCACCGCCAGATCGTAGAAGTCACGGCGGTCGGTGGTCTCAAAGCCAGCAACAGTAATGTCTGCCTGCGGGTACAGTTTTTTCGCAATACGCCCAGTGATGCTGTCCAGTTCCACGCCGTACAAGCGACTGTCCTGCATGGTATCCGGCAGCATTCCAAAGAAGTTGCCCACGCCCATAGACGGCTCCAGAATGTTGCCGCTGCGGAAACCCATACGCTCCACCGCATCGTAGATACTACGGATGACGGTGGGGCTGGTATAGTGGGCGTTCAGGGTGCTGGAACGGGCAGCAGCGTACTCATCCTCGGAAAGCAGTCCTTTCAGTTCGGCGTATTCCTTTGCCCAATTATCTTTGCCGGGGTCAAAAGCGTCTGCCAGACCGCCCCAGCCCACATACTGCGAAAGCACCTGCTGCTCCTCGGCGGTGGCACCCCGGTGCTCCTCTTCCAGCTTGAACAGGGTACGGATAGCTTCGATGTTCCGGGCGAATTTCTGTTTGGGGCCTCCGACACCCAAATCATCATCCGTGATGTGGAAGTTCCCGGCAAGTTCAAGTGTGGATCGTTCCGGTTCAACTGCATCCAGAGTAGGTGATTTTGAGCCAATCGTCTGGATCACAATATCATAAGGCATACGGTTTTCTTCAGCGGGGTATATGGCAACCGTTTTTACAGTATCATCTGGCTGCGTAGTAACCTGTTCGTTCTGCCGCAAGCCCTCCTCGAATTGTTGCTTATTGACAACTTCGTTATCCCATGACTGCCCGTGCGCACTGGTGTCGATGCGCACATCCGTTTCACCCACATAGCCAACTTTCCCCTCAATAGTTCGAGTGGGGAGTTCGACCACAACATTGTCACCGACCTTGTAATCGGGCAGGGGGGATTCCATCATATCCTGCTCCTCGTACAACTCCCGGACAAGCGCCAGCGGTTCCTCCCGGAAAACTGGTATCCGCATTTCTGCCAGTGCCACATCTTGCAGGGTCACGCTGCCCTTATCGAAGTTGACCGTATCCACCCGGAAGGAATGCCCCTCCATGTGGACGATAGCACCCAGCGGAAGATAATCTTCCCGGCGCAGATACCTGGTTTGGTAATGGGTGCCGTCCTCATTCAGCCCGGCAAGATAGACGGTCTCGCCGCGCTGCCACAGCTGTTTGGCACGGTACACCCATTGGTCGCTGGGGAAGCCGGTGACAGGAACGATGCCCAGTGCTGTTTCTTTTTCCAGAAGTTTGCCGCCCAGAAGTTCGCAGACTTTTTGTGCATCATCTGCGTAAAACTCAAACTGCCCGTTCTGCTCAAAGCCTACCAGCGCATCCGGGTGCTGTTCCTTCAGAGCGTTGTACTCGGTGGCGGCATCCAACGGTAGCAGTGCTGGGCGTTCGTCTGCTTTGCTGTGGTAATGCTCCAGTTCCTCGTCCGTAACGCTGACCAGTTCGGAGAAATCCAGTGCTTCCAACTCTGTTTCGGTCAGATCTTCCAGACTTTCGTACTGTCGCTCGTCGATCAACACCTCGCCCAGATACCGCTCCACACGGTATCCCACCAAATCCACATTAACTTGAATGGGAATCTCCTCGTCTGTGGCGTTGGTGTAGGCGATGCCGATCTTGGACAAATTGGAGAAGTCCGGTTCAGAATCATATCCCTCCAGACAGAAATCCCGGATCAGGTTTTTGGCATGAGTCAAGGTAGCATCTGGTTCTACGGTGATGGGCACAGGGGGCGTGTAATGCTCCTTCTCCTTGTCCGTCAGGTAGCGGTCGGACTGAATCATCAGGTCGATATACTTTTCCACCTGTGCCCATTTCAGGGTGATTTTCTGGTGGTCAGGATAGTGGTCAAATTCCAGCCCCTTCCAGTCATGGTTGACGAATCCCCTGCTGCCGTCCAGAAAATCATGGGAGTGCCCACCAGTGCCGTACTCTTTTGCCAACGCTTTGGCACGGAGATTGCGGTCTGGCTGGGTCTGGTACAGTGCCATAATGCGCTGCTTACCGCCCTCAAATCCTGAGCCATGCTTACGCAGTTCGTTCTCAATTTCCGCTTGAGATAACGAAAAAGCGGAGGGCGTTTTTTCGCTCTCCGCTTGGTCGATTTTTTCAATTTGCTGGACTTCGGTGGGAATGTGGGCATCAAAGAAACTTAACTGTAAATCAGTTCGTTCAGCACCAGTTCCTCGGCCTGCGCTTTCAGGCTGTTCATGTGCTGCACCCATGCCATCTGATTCTGCTCCTTGTCCGGGACCGGGTTCTGTTTCAGAAGCTGCGCCATGGTCTGCTGCATCCGGTTCTCTGCCGTCTGCTCCACCTCCATCAGGTGCGGGTACAGGCTCCCGTTCAGGAGCATCGTGTGGTACAGCACCGGGCGTTGCTCCTTCAGGTACGTCCGGCGCAGCCTGCCGTACTTGCCCAGCGGCTTCCGGGGCTGGTTCAGGGTCAGGTTCGGGAGAAGGTAATCCCCGGTCTGCGTGTAGTTCAGATTGCTGTTCGTATTCATATTGGCTCCTTTCTGCATTACGGCGGCGAATGGTTGTTTTTACGGTGCGCTCAATGTTCCGCAGCACCTCCCGGCTCATGTCGCTGACTGCTGCGCCGAGGGCGTAGACACTATCCGGGGTAGAGAAATTGTAGATTGCCTGAAAATCGTCCTTGTCGAACCACCCTGCCGGCTCAAAGCCGCAGCGTTCCAGCAGCGTGTAGGTGACGCTGATGGCGGCGGCAGACTTGAACTGCATCTCCACCCCGGCTTCATCATAATCCATCAAGAGCGAACCGTCAACGATGGCACGGATGTCGCCACCGTTGTTGTCCCAATAGGAATCCACCAGCTTGCCCGTCAGGTCAGAAATCTGCCGGCTGAGCCTTTCATGGTAAACGCCGTACTCTCTGGCAATCATTTCCGACACAGGCTGCATCAGATCGGGGCCGAGCTGCCACACCTCCGGGTCACGGGAATTGCGGCGCACCCCGGTGTCGCTCACATCAAAGACATAGTGCAGACGCGGCACACTGCTGGACTGGTCTAACAGTGCGATGCCCTTGGAGCCGCGCCGGACATAGCGGTTCATGCGATTGTTCCAGATGTCGAAGCTGGCGCAGGCAGTGGCATCAGGCCGCTGGGCGTAGATCATGAGCTGGTCTGCAAAGGGGTACTTGTACAGCCGGGATGCGGTGGTCAGGTAATCCGTCCAACTTTCCCAGTACCGGGTTAAGCCATTTGCCGTGCGCTGGGCAAGGGCGAGATATTCTTCGGTTTTGCTTGGCATAGCGTTCCTCCCTTCAATCTCGTTGTAAACAAAAAAGCGAGCGGCCTTTTCAGGTCACTCGCTTATGGAATCTATGGTAGTTTATAGCATGAATGGAAGCATTCTATCAAGCCCACTTTTTGCGGGTTATGAAAAAATTTCGGAACAATGCCCTATGACATTATCCCAGTTGACAACCATCGACAAACTGAAAGTCGTCATCGTATTCCTGTTATATAAGGTTGATCGTCGTTTCATCAAAATTCTTAATACTGAACATTGTGCACCACTCTACATCATCCCGAACCGGCTCAAAGTGCAGTGCTGAGCAAGCAGCATAAAGCCTGCCTTGTGATTTTTCTCCAGTCATAATCACTGTTGGTCCGTCAGCTCCACCGATAATGCCTACGCAAGCATTATTTTGGGTTTCCGGCGTGAAGGAGTCTCCCTCCACAGCAATTTCCATAGGCTTATCTCCATCGCAGCAATCACAAATCGAGATATCTTCCTCCGATTCAGGGAAAAGCGTATAACGCATGACGGTAAAATGTGTCGGATAAACCCAGCGGTCAGAACCGAAACACTTTTGAGGAATTGTTTGTTGCTCTATTTCCTGCACGGTCAATGTATAGTTTGTTCCGCTGACCGGATGGAGGAAAGAAAACGAATCACCGGGAGCGTGTGTCTGGAAATGTGGTCCCGGCACACGGCATGGC
>OJRZ01002184.1_pt1 | contig 12936 bp, 9 predicted proteins | sample 1599291 | NCBI WGS metagenome assembly OJRZ01 (sample SAMN04168657, study PRJEB22393) | human gut metagenome | biome: human gut microbiome; feature: stool | host: Homo sapiens | collected 2014-03-20
TACCAAGTGACCCCCGGCGTTTTCATCGTTTGTCTCTTGAAAATCCGGCAAGCGTTTGAAATACATCATAAACGATATTTTATTGGAGGAACGAAACATGAAAAAGAAGCTGCTGGCCCTGCTGCTGGGCCTGACCCTGTGCCTGTCCCTGGCCGCCTGCGGCAGCGATGCCGCTGAGACCGTCACCCTGACGGTGGCCGCCTCTCCCACCCCCCACGCCGAGATTCTGAACCAGTGCGTGCCCATCCTGGCGGAGCAGGGCATCGAGCTGGTGGTCAACGAGTACAGCGACTACGTGGTGCCCAACACCGCCGTGGAGGACGGCGACGAGGACGCCAACTACTTCCAGCACCTGCCCTATCTGGAGGAGTTCAACGAGACCCGCGGCACCCATCTGGTGAGCGTGGCCGGCGTCCACATCGAGCCCATGGGCATCTATGCGGGCCGGGTCTCCTCCCTGGAGGATCTGCCCGACGGCGCCGTCATTGCCGTTCCCAACGATGCCACCAATGAGGGCCGCGCCCTCCTGCTGCTGGAGGCCCAGGGCCTGATTACCCTGGACGACAGCTCCAACCTGACCGCCACTCCCAACAACATTGTGGACAATCCCAAGAATCTGGAGTTCCAGGAGCTGGAGGCCGCCACCATCCCCAGCGTGCTTGCGGACGTGGATCTGGCCGTCATCAACTCCAACTACGCCCTGGGCGCCGGCCTGAACCCCACCACAGACGCTCTGGCCATCGAGTCCAGCGACTCCCCCTATGTCAACGTACTGGTGGTGAAGGAGGGCAATGAGAACAACGAGGCTATTCAGGCCCTGGTGGATGCTCTCCACTCCGACACCATCCGGGACTACATCACCGAGACCTTCGACGGCGCCGTAGTACCTGCCTTCTAAGATCATTTCCTTTCAATTCAGCTGTGCCGGAGAGGCTTTGTCTCTCCGGCACAGCTTTTTGAGAATTTCCAATGTTAAAATCGTGTAAAATTTTTCGTGGAAACCAGTAGCATTTCCAGACGCTCCGTGCTAGAATATGGCTTGCGTCATACAGCGCAAATTCTGGGACATATACGAGGTTTTCTGACATGGCAGGCAAGCAGCAGACTCATTATGAGATCGATATGTGCAACGGCCCTATTCTCTCCAAGATGCTGCGGTTCTCCATCCCGCTAATGTGCTCCAGCGTACTGCAGCTACTGTTCAACGCGGCGGATATCGTGGTGGTGGGCCGCTGGGCCGGGGACAACTCCCTGGCGGCAGTGGGGTCCAACACCGCGCTGATCGGCCTGCTGACCAACCTGTTTGTGGGCCTGGCCGTGGGTGCCAATACCCTGGCGGCCAAATACTACGGCGCCCGAGACAGAGACGCGCTCCACCGGGTAGTCCACACCTCCATCCTGCTGAGCATCATCAGCGGCCTGGTGTTGACAGTGGTGGGCGTCTTCGGTGCCCGGACCATTCTGATCTGGATGCAGACCCCGGAGAACGTGTTGGATCTGGCCACGCTGTATCTGCGGATCTACTTCCTGGGCATGACGGCCACCATGGTCTACAACTTCGGCGCCGCCCTGCTGCGGGCGGAGGGCGATACCCAGCGGCCGCTGTACTTCCTCTCCCTGGCGGGAGTCGTCAACATCGTGCTGAATCTCTTCTTCGTCATCGTCTGCAAGCTGGACGTGGCAGGTGTGGCCATCGCCACCGTGATCTCCCAGTGCATCTCCGCCTCCCTGGTGCTCCGCTGCATGGTGAAGGATACCGGCCCGCTGCACCTGGATCTCAAGAAGATGCGGCTCCACCCCCAGGCCATGCGGCAGATCCTCCGCATCGGCCTGCCCGCCGGATTCCAGGGGATTCTCTTCTCCCTGTCCAACGTGGTGATCCAGTCCTCCGTCAATACCTTCGGTGAGGTCATCATGGCCGGCAACTCCGCTGCGGCCAACATTGAGCAGTTCGTATACGTGTCTATGAACGCCATGTATCAGGCCACCATTTCCTTCACCAGCCAGAACTACGGCGCCGGTAACTACCACCGCATCCGCAAGATCATGATCCGCGCCCAGGGCTGCGTGCTGGTGGTGGGGCTGGTGCTGGGCAACGCCGCCACGCTGGCAGGTCGGGTACTGCTGTCCATCTACACCACCAGTCCCCCGGTCATTGAGGCCGGATTGGTGCGGATGGGCATCGTCTGCACCACCTATGCCCTCTGCGGCATGATGGACGTGATGGTGGGCGGCCTGCGCGGCATCGGCTACTCCATCATGCCCATGCTGGTGTCCCTGGTGGGCGCCTGCGGCCTGCGGCTGCTGTGGATCGCCACCATTTTTCAGCTGCCCCAGTTCCACACCATCCAGACGATCTACTGGTCCTATCCCATCAGCTGGGCTATTACCTTCGGCGTCCACGTGATCTGTTTCCTGTGGGCCATGAAAAAGGTCAAGCGCCAGCTGCTGCCGGAGGGCGCGCCTGCGCCGGTGGAAGTGCCCCCCACTTTGGAAGAGGAGACCGTTTCGGAATAAGAAAAAAGCGGCGGGAATCCGATGGATTCCCGCCGCTTTTCCTTTTACAGCCCTAGCCGCTGCTTGACGGCCAGCACCGCGCAGGCCACCAGGAAGATGGTCAGCGCCAGCTGTCCCCACAGCAGATTGTAGGAGATATTCTCCTTGTCCTTGCGCCGCCCCTCCAGCACGGAGAGGGAGTTGAAAATTCCCACCACGCCGAAGGCAACGGCCACCAAGTCCGCCGGCAGCTCCAGCCCCATCGCCAGCAGGGCCAGGTACAGCACGAATCCCAACCCCGTGGCGATAGCTCCGTTGTTCATCTGTTTCTTGGTCTGAAACAGCAGACCCTTTCTCTTGTCGTTCATCTTGCTCCCGCTTTCGTATCAATATCCGTTGACGATGACATCCAGAACCTTGGCGGCCACGCCGCCCGCCACAGAGGACCCGCCGCCGCCGTTCTCCACCAGCACCACAAAGGCGTAAGGCGTCTCCTCCCCCCGGAGGAAGCCGGCGAACCAGGCGTGGGGCGTCTGGCCCTCCCCCACCTCAGCGGTGCCGGACTTGGCGCAGATGTCCATATTGGGAAAGCGGCTGGCGCCGTAAGTCTGGGTCACGTTGTTGGCCATCAGGTCCGCCAGCGCAGCCGCCGTATCGGCAGAAATCAGCGTGCCGGTCCTGGTGGTGAAGTGTGGCAGGGACGGCAGACCCAGGGCGCTCTCGGTCCGGAGGATCAGATACGGCTCCGCCGCCTTGCCGCCGTTTGCGATGGCGCCCATGTAGATCATCAGCGCCGCCGGGTTCACCTGGTCGTGGTACTGCCCCACGCCGGCCCAGCCCAGCTGACCGTCGGTGATGTTGTCAAAGTCAAAGGAGCCCTTTGCCGTAGGCAGGCCGCTGATGGAATAGCTGCCGGTCAGGCCCGCCTGCTCCGTGTACTTCTCCAGAGTGCCCGGCCCCAGCTCCTGGGCGATCTGGGCGAAGGCCACGTTGCAGCTGTTGGCGAAGGCGGAGGCGATGTCCTGCTCCCCGTGGGTGCCGGAGCAGATGATGGTCTCGTCCCCCATCTGGACACTGCCGGAGCAGGTCCAGGTCCGATCCGCCAGGTCTGGGATATCCTCCAGAGCCGCCGCCAGGGTCACGGTCTTGTACACGGATCCCGGCGTGAAAGTAGAGGACAGGAAGCGGTTCAGATAGGCGCCCTTGTACCGGTCGTTGGTGGTGATGTCCTCCGGCACGTTCAGGGGGTCGTAGCTGGGGGCTGAGACCATACACAGAATCTCTCCGGTTTCGTAGTTGTAGACCGCCACGGTGCCGGACTTGCCGCCAAGCGCCTCATAGGCGGTATAGTTATACCGGGCGTCAATGGTCAGATACAGATCGTTCCCCCGCTGGGCGCCGAAGGCGCCGTTCAGCAGGCTGTACCCGGTCAGCTTGTCGGCAAAGGCGTTCAGGGCCCCGGTGCCGATATTGCCCTGCAGGTCCCCCACCGCATGGAGAGTGGCCTTGCGGACGGTGGCATTGTCGTAATAGGTGCGCTGTCCGTCCACCACCTCGGAGAGCACGTCCCCGTCCCGGTCCAGCACCGTGCCGCTGGCAAGCTGGCCGCTGCTGTTGTACAGGTGGCGGTTGAAGGCGGAGGACGCCCAGCTGCCGCCGTCCAGGAAGTATTTCACCAGGAAGAATCCCAGGCCCGCCGCCAGCAGCAGCGCCAGCGCCAGACAGACAAAGGCCCGCCGCTCAATTTTCTTCATGGCGTTCCTCCTTTTCCGTGCCGAAGGGGTCCCCTATCGGCTCCGCCCGCCGGCGGGCCGCCTGGGTCAGGCGCCGCTGGTGCTTGCGGGCGATGGCAAAGCTGGCGTTCTCCCGGGTATCTGTGGCCTTCAGATAGGCTAGGAGCCCCCACGCGGACATCATAGCGGAGCCGCCGTTGGAGACAAAGGGGAACGTGACGCCGGTGAGGGGCAGCAGGTCCACGGAACCGAACACGTTCAGGCAGGTCTGAAACACCAGCAGGGACGATGCCGCGCAGGCTGCGATGGTGTAAAAGCTGGACCTCCCCACCCGGCAGGCCCGTGCGGCGAAAAACGCCAACGTGATGATGGCGCCTACTGCCAGCACGGCGATCAGCAGCCCCCACTCCTCGCACAGCATGCCGAACACCAGGTCTGTGTCCGCCGCCGCCACGTTATGGAGCCAGCCGTTGCCGGCCCCCATACCCAAAAGGCCCCCGGAGGCGGCGGCGGACATGGTGCGGGTCTGCTGGTAGCCGGTGGTGGAGGCGGCCTCCCAAGCGTGGCCCCAGGAGGCGAAGCGGCTGAGGATATAGGGCTTGAACTTCAAAATGATGCCCGCTCCGAACACAGCGCCGCCGCAGATCAAAGACAGTGTGGCGAAATCCCCGGACCGCATATAGGCGATCACCAGGAAGGTGACGAAGAAAATGGCCGCGGTGCCGAAGTCGCTCATCAGGCCCAGCAGGCCGATACACACGCCTGTCAACACGATGAAGAGGGTCAGGTTCCGCTTGTGGAACAGCCGCTCCAGTGTGGCGGCGCCGGCGAAGATATAGCAGATCTTGGCGATCTCCGACGGCTGGAAGGACATGCCGCCGATGGAGATCCAGTTGACGGCGCCGTATTTGGAGTTGCCGATCACCAGGGTGATGCCCAGCAGGCCGATGGCGGCGGCCGCCATGAGCCAGCGGTTCTTCTGCACCCGGCTGAGGTCCCGCAGGAACAGTCCCAGCACCAAAAACAGCGCCAGCCCCAGCAAAATAGCCAGGAACTGCTTGAACAGACTGCTCTGGGCACTGGAGGCAGTGATGGACAGTGACAGCGTGGAGAGGAAGAAGGCGATGGTCTCCATCTCAAAGCCCACGCAGCGAGTGGCCCGCAGGGCCGCGTAATAGAGCCACATCAGCACCGTCAGCCCCAGGAAGGCCAGGGGGATGGCGATGGTGGCCTCAGTCCCGGCGGCCACGAGCAGCTGCAGACAGGCCAGCACCTGAAACACCGTCAGCCACAGGAAAGACGGCCAGATGGCGGCGGGGCGCTCCGCCCGGCGCTTCGCCTCCTGCTCCTCCCGCTCCGCCACGGTCTGAGGCAGGAAGATCAACGGCACGCCCCCTAAAGTGATGGTATCCCCCAGCTTCACGGGAACGGAGGACGCCACCTTCTCCCCATTCACCGCCGTGCCGCCCTTGGACCCCAGGTCGTACAGCGTCCAGTTCTCATCTTCGCCCCGGCAGAGAGCAGCATGCTGCCGGGAGATGCTGGGATAGTTCAGATAGATGTCCGCCGTCTTGCTCCGGCCCAGGATGTTCTCCCAGTGGGTCAGGGGCAGGGACGTGCCGTTTGGCAGGCTCAGCTGGCCCCAGTTCTCCGGCGTGTGGGGAATCCGCAGCAGAGAGCGGACCGCCCGGTACAGGATCAGCACGGCCAGAGCCGGAAACAGAAAGCGCACAAAGGCCATATACCACTCCCCCGCCAGCGGATGTGCCGCCAGCAGGGCCGTCAGGTTGTCCAGCAGCCCCTGCAGAATCTCCATGGGTCCGCCTCCTCTCTTGAAACACAATTGCATAGTTTGTTATTATAGCATTTTCTCCGGGAAATGTACAGCCCTGCCTTCACCGGCATCTTTCCACTGGGGCGGCGCTGCAGGCGGGATTTGTGCAGGTTTTCCAGAAGTGTCAGCGTTTTTTCGGAGTTTCTCACGGGGAATTTCCCTTTTACTCTTGACCTCTGTTGAAAAATCCTTTAAAATATAACATTGTCTGCAAGACCTTCAACGCGGTTTTTGGAGACCATTTTTTCACGGATTTTCCATTTTACTCTGAAAGGCCGATCGATATGAAACATCCCTATAAGACGCGGGAGGGCGGCGCCACGGTGACGATCTTTGTCCCTTACGACTGCAAGAACCACTGCCCCTTCTGCATCAATAAAGGCGAGTATGCGGATATGACAGGTTTTTCCCTGGAGAAGATCTGCCGGAGCATCGAGCGGATGGACGCCATCACGCCCGACTGCGACTTCGTCTTCACCGGGGGTGAGCCCTTCGCCAACCTGGAGTCCCTCCAGGTGATGCTGGACAAAATCCCCACTACCCACAAGGTATATATCAACACCACCCTTCCCGTCTCCGAGCACCAGTCCGAGGCGGACATTCTGGCATTTGCGGAGCGGAACAGACACAAGATCACCTGCATCAACGTCTCCCGCCACATGCAGCACTATGTGGTGGAATCCAACGACGGCCTGCTTTCCAAGCTGCCGGTGCCCTTCCGGGTGAACTGCGTGCTGTACAAGAACTATCCCGCCGAGCAGCTGGTGCCCTATATGGAGCGGTTCCGCAAGCTCCCGGGCGCCTCCATTCAGTTCCGGTTCGACTACACCGCCACCACACCGGAGAACCTCTATGAGGAGGAGGGGGACAAAATCCTCCAGGATCTGAAGAAGGTGGCCCGGTACACGGGACTGGACGGCTGCCGGATGCGCTGCGGCTTCCATTTCGACTACAAGGGAATGGAGCTGACATACCACAAGACGCTGCCTTACTCCACCATCGTGGAGACGGACCCGGTGAGCGGCGTCACCTACGACATCCTCTACGACATCCTCATCAAGCAGAACGGCGACATCCACTCCGACTGGGACGGCACGCCCCTGGATGTGGACGCCTATGAAAAGGTCGTGTTTGAGCCCTACGATCTGCGGTGGCTGGCTCGGATCGCGTAAGCAACAGGGGCGGCGGAGCATTCCGCCGCCCTGTTTTGATGAACAGGAGGAATGATTGATGAAACCCATTCAAACAGCCGGCGTCATCGGCCTGGGTTCCCTTGGCGTCCTGTACGCCACGCTCTTCACACGGGCGCTCGGCAAGGAGCAGGTCCCCGTTCTGGCAGACGGCGCACGGATCGCCCGCTACCGGAAGCAGGGCTTTTGGTACAACGACGCACCCTGCGACTTCAATTACACCGATGCCGCCGCTCGCACAGAGCCGGTGGACCTACTGCTGTTCGCCGTCAAGTTCGGCGGTCTGCAGAACGCCATCGAGACCTGCCGCCACCTGGTGGGACCGGACACGCTCCTGATCTCGGTCCTCAATGGCATCTCCAGCGAGGAGATCCTGGGAGATGCCTTTGGTCCGGAGCATGTGGTCTGGTGCGTGGCGGAGCGGATGGCCGCCAAGAAGGAGGGCAACCGCGTCGTCTGCGACCCCATTGGGGAACTGGCAGTAGGCGTCCCCGCCGGGGAGGACACCAGCCGCCTCCAGCGGCTCACCGCGTTTTTTGACAGCATCGGCTTCCCCTATGTCGTACCGGCGGACATCCGCACCCACATGTGGAGCAAGCTGCTGTGCAACACCGGCTGCAACCAGGCCGCCCTGGTGTTCCAGTGCGATTACGGCCCGCTGCAGGTGCCCGGAAAGCCCCGGGACACCATGATCGGCGCCATGCGGGAGGTGGCCGCCGTGGCCAATGCAGAGGGTGTCCCGCTCTCTGAGAAGGACGTGGCCGCATGGGTGGACATCATTGACCACCTGCCCTCCAACGGTGAGACCTCTATGCGGCAGGACGGCAAAAACCACCGGAAGAGCGAAGTGGAGCTGTTTGCAGGCATCATTCGCCGGCTGGCCGCCAAACACGGCATTTCCGTCCCTGTCAACGACTGGCTGTACCAGCAGATCCAGGAGATGGAGCGGAACTACTGAGCCTGTCCAGCAAAGGGACAAGTGCAGGTCTTCTGTCCTGCACTCCAATGATTCCGTCCCGCTGCCTGCGGACAGGCACGCTGGAAAGCCCCGGCACGAAGGTGCCGGGGCATCTTTTATTTCCGTATCAGCCCCAGCCGGTTCAGCCGGTGGGAGCGCCGCAGGTACCAGATTCCGCACAGGAAAATCTGCACCACCGTGGAGGCAGGGGTGGCCAGCCCCAGATGGAACAGAGAGCTGTCCGCCGCCCGGCTCACCAGCAGCGCCACCGGCAGCCGGACCCCCAGGGCCCCGACCATTCCTTGCGCCATGACGAACAGCGTCTTCCCGCAACCGTTGAAAAAGCCCACAAAGCAGAACAGGAAGCTGGTAAGCAGGCAGTCAATGGCGTAGGCCTTGAGATACTCCCAGGCGGCGGCGATCACCGCCGGGTCGTCCGCGAAAATACCCGCCAGCACATCTCCGTGAAAGAATGCCGCCCAGCCCATGAGGAGGCCCGCCATCAGGGAGGACAGCACGCCGTACAGCAGCGCCCGCCGGGCCCTGGTCTCCAGCCCGGCGCCGATGTTCTGCGCCACGAAGGCGGACATGGACTGCATATAGGCAGAGGGCACCAGCATGACGAAGGCGCACAGCTTCTCCGCCACGCCCACCCCGGCGGAGGGAATGGTGCCCATAGAATTGGCGATGGCGATGATCACCAGGAAGGTGATATTCACCAGCAGGTCCTGAAGCGCCACCGGGCTGCCCAATTTCAGAATCCGTCCAATGATGGCACCGTCGAACCGGATGTCCTGCCGCCGGAGTATGAAGGCCAAGTGCTTTCCACGGATCAGCAGCAGGGACAGCGCCACGCTCATTGCCTGGGCAAAGACTGTGGCGATGGCTGCGCCAGCCACATTCAGGCCGAAGCCCCCCACCAACAGCAGGTCGCCGCCGATATTCAGAATACAGGCAATCAGCACAGTGATCAGCGGTACCCGGGAGTCTCCGATCCCCCGGAAGATACTGCCCAAAAGGTTGTAGGCCACAATGAACACCGCGCCGCCGGAGCAGATCCGCACATATTCCACCGTGCCGTCAAAGGCATCCGCCGGGGCGTGCATGAGCATTGCCAGCTGAGGTGCCGCCAGCTCCAGCGCCACTGTGGCAGCCACTGCCACCACCAGAAACAGGCAGATGCCGCTGCCCACAGCCGCCCCCGCCTCCTCCGGCCTGTCCTCACCGATCTTCTGTCCCAGCAGGACCGTGATGCCCATAGCCAGACCTGTGATGACGATGGTCACGGTCTGCATGATCTGGCTGCCGGTGGAGACGGCCGAGATGTCCGCCGCAGTGCCGAATTTGCCCACCACCTGCAGGTCCACTGCGCCGTACATGGCCTGCAGCAGCAAAGCCAGCAGCACCGGCAGGGCGAATTTCAGCAGGGTCGACAGGATCGGCCCCCGTGTAAAGGTCTGTTCTGTTTCCATGATGTCCCTCCTCAACTCCGGAAAGGCGCGAAAAAAAAGCCGGACAAGAAACCGGGCGCCCCCCAGCATCTTATCCGGCTTTGTGACTGCGGCCACAAGCCCTCCGATGAACAGCCAATACTTTACCATGCCACCGCGGGGGTTGTCAAGCCCCGTTTTTCCGCCTGCGCAGAGGTTTTACCCCCGCTTTACCATTTCAAGGTGGCAGGCCGTTGGGAAAAAGACTACACTGACAGCAGAGTCCTGCCCCGGCCGTGTCCGGGCGGAGAATATCCGAGATCGGAGGAATGTCCCATGCTGCCCTGCCAAACCGGCTGTCCGTCCTACCGGGAGGGCTGCCACAAGACCTGCCCTCAGTGGCGGCTGTTTCAGGAGAAGCAGCGCGCCCAGCGCCAGGCCAAGAAACAGTATCTCCAATTTTACAACGCTCTCTGTGCCCAAGTGGTCCGCCAGTGCAGGGCCATCGAGTACCGCCGCATAGCCTGGTGAGGGCCAGCCCGCGCCCGGTGTCTCAGTCCTTTCCGTGCATCCTGCCGGGGACGGCGACTGGGCAAGGCTCACTGCGCCTCTTCACGGCCTCATAATAATCCACACAGTCCTCCGCGTCCCTGTACTCGATCATGTTGCACTCCAGCGCCGGAAGCGGCGGGATCAGCAGCGACAGCCAGGCCGTACGCCGCCCGCTCTGATCCGTACAGAGAATCAGCTGTTCGCGCATCTCCGTGTGAAAATACCTGACAAGAACTCTGCCCGGCTCCGCTTTCTGCTTCCCTGCCTTTTCCGCGGCGTCCCGCCGGATGGCCTCCAGCAGCTTCAGGGTCTCCCCGACCTCCTCGGAGATGGAGTCCGCCCCTCTGCCCTCGATCTCAGCCGCATCTTTCATATAGGCGGTTCCGGGCTGCGCCAGCAGGTATTCCACTGTCCCGCCCCTGGCCACGCAGTCGGTCAGGATGCGTCTGTATGCATGGGTGAACCCATAGCCGGACAATGCCAGAAGCTGGATCGCCCGTGCCTCTGCCAGCTGCTTTTTCAGTGTTCGGCTGTGCTCTCCCGGGGCATAGACCCGCTTGATCCCGTTATTCCGGTGGTCGATCCGGATCTGCAGCCGTGTCACAAGCGCGGACAGGAAGCCCACGGTGATCACGCTGGAGATCACCGCCGACAGGATCGTTCCCGCCAGCCACTGCATCCCATCATCCATCTGCCTCTCTCCTCTCTGTCTCTTCGGAGCTGTTGTCCTGCTGTCCTCACGCCATGCTGCAGTCCACCGCCACCTTGATGACACCGTCCCGCCGGTGCTCGAACAGGTCATAGGCCGCCGCGATATCCCGCAGAGGGACAGTGTGGGTGATGAGGGGCGTGGTGTCCAGCTTTCCCGCCGCGATCAGGTCCAGAATCTCCTGGCTGTCACAGCCGTCCACGCCGCCGGTTTTGAAGGTGAGATTCTTCCCGTACATCTCCGGCAGGGGCAGGAGCTGGGGCCTATCGTAAAGCGCCACCACCGTCACCACCGCATTGGGGCGGGCGCACTGCCAGGCCAGGCGGAAGGTCTCCTCCGCCCCGGCTACCTCCAGCACCCGGTCCGCGCCGCCGTGGTCGCTGTGGGCCTGTGTGAAGGCCAGCACCTCCTCCGGCCCCACCGTCAGCACCTGGGGATAGTGCTCCCGGACAAACCGGAGACGCGCCGGGTCCTTTTCGCAGACGATGACCTGCTTAGGCGCTTTCAGCAGCACGCACAACAGAGTGCAGATGCCGGTGGGGCCCGCTCCCAGGATCAGCACCGTGTCCTCCCGCCCGATCTCCGCGATGCGGGCCGCCCAGAAGCCGGTGGCCAGGATGTCGCCGGCAAACAGTGCCTGCCGGTCCGTAACGCTCTCCGGGATTTTCGTCAGACCCTGGTCCGCGTAGGGCACCCGGACGTATTCCGCCTGTCCCCCGTCGATCCGGCAGCCCAGGGCCCAGCCGCCGCTGGGATCCGTACAGTTGTTGACATACCCGTGGCGGCAGAAGAAGCACTCGCCGCAGAACGTCTCCACATTCACGCTCACCCGGTCGCCGGGGCGGACCGTCTGGACGCCGGGACCCACCGATTCCACCACACCTACCATCTCATGGCCCACGGTGATACCGGGCACCGCCCGGGGCACGGAGCCGTGCTTGATGTGCAGGTCGCTGGTGCAGATGCTGGACAGCGTCACCCGGACCAGCGCGTCTCCAGGTTCCCGCAGCACAGGCTTCGGCTTGTCCGTCAGCCGGAAGGTTCCTTTTTCCAAATAGGTATAAGCCAGCATACCATCTCTCCTCTCTGACTCCTATGATACGGCGGAAGCACGCCCCTGTCAAAGGCTTCTCCGCCGTTTCCCATAAAAAAGCCGGGGCTGCGACATCCGCTGCAGCCCCGGCGCTCTTCTTTTCAGATCACAGATTCTCCCGCAGCGTCTCCAGATTCTGCTCCATCAGGGACACGTAAGTGGCCCCCGCCTCCAGTTCGTCCGTGGATACATTGTGGCAGGTGTGGAACAGGGCCGTCTTGACGCCCGCGGCCTCCGCAATGCTGTCCGCCACCAGATGATTGGAGAACTCAATGTACCAGACCGTGGGGATCCCCTCTTCCCGCACCTTGTCCGTCAGGAAGGCGATGGTGGCTGCCGAGGGCTCTGTCTGGGTGCTGCACCCGGGGAAGGCAGCGTAGTAGTCGATGTCGAATTCCTCCGCGAAGTACCGCAGGGGAAATCGGTCCCCGAACACCATGGTCCGGTCCTCCACTCCGGCGAAGAAGTCCGCGAATTCCCGGTCCAGGGCCTCGATCCGGGTGGCGTAGCCCTCCGTGTTGGCGGCGTAAGTCCCGGCATTGGCCGGGTCCAGCTCCGCCAGCCTGTCCCCCACCGCCCGGGTGATGGCGGCGGCATTTTTCGGGGATGTCCACACGTGCTCATCGTAGCCCACCACTTCTCCCAGGCCGGGCCCCTCCGCATGGTCGTGGTCATGGCCCTCGTGGTCTTCCATGCCCTCCACTGTCTCCTCCTCCAGCAGGTCCACACAGTCCACCATCCGCAGGGCCTCGCCCTGCATGTCCACGGACTCCAGAATCGTCTCCACCCAGGCGTCGGATTCGCCGCCCAGATAGAGGAACAGATCGCACTCCTGCACTGCCAGAATGTCCGCCGGGGTGGGCTCGTAGGAATGGCTCTCTGCTCCCGGCGGCAGCAGAAGCCGCACCTCTGCCAGCTCTCCCCCGGCGGCCCGGGCGAAA
>OJRZ01002185.1_pt1 | contig 12933 bp, 10 predicted proteins | sample 1599291 | NCBI WGS metagenome assembly OJRZ01 (sample SAMN04168657, study PRJEB22393) | human gut metagenome | biome: human gut microbiome; feature: stool | host: Homo sapiens | collected 2014-03-20
AAATTGGCGTCCTCATCGCCGCCACCATCCTTTTGGTGGGGATGCTTCTGTTCCTGTTCTTCCCCGCCCAGCTGCTGGGGATCTTCAACGACTCTGCGGAGATGCTGCGGATTGGAGTCCCCGCCCTGCGGATCATCAGCACTAGCTTCGTCTTCGCCGCAGTGAGCATTATCTTCTCCACCCTGTTCCAAGCCATTGGCCGCGGGGTGAACAGCTTGCTCATCTCGGTGCTGCGGCAGCTGTTTGTCATCCTGCCGGTGGCCTATTTGATGGCCAACCTGTTCGGGCTGGAGATGGTGTGGTATGCCTTCCCCATCGCTGAAGTGGTGTCGGTGGCAGTGAGCATCCTGTTGTTTATTCGGGTTTATAAAGCCCGGCTGGCCAACCTGGCCTAGGCAGCCGAATGTAAGATACAAAAAGCAAAAGGGAATCGGAAGCTGCATCGGCAGTTTCCGATTCCCTTTTTTGGAAAAAAGTGCATCCTCAGTTGCAAGGTGGGGAGCTCATTCCCCTTCTGGAGGCACCGAGCCGGTGAGGCAGGGCAGCATCGGGATTGCCCACAGGTGCAGCTGGGCCAGTTGGAGTTGTCCCCATGGGGTGGGGTGTGGGTTGCGGAAAAGGGCCCCCATCCGCGGGTAGAGGCAGCACAGCTTCTCGATAGGTCCTAGGGAGAACCGCTGGGCCGCATCTACCAGGATGACATCTTCCTGGGCCCGGATACACCGGTTGATCCGGCCCAAATATTTCTGGGCCAACCGGAATAAGGCGGGTTCCCGCCGGCAGGAATAGGGGTTGTATACCGTCATGGAGAGCAGGCGGCAGTGGGGGTTCAGCCGCCGCAGCTCCCGGATGATTTGGGGATAGACCCGTTCAAACCGGCGGGTGCCAGCCTCCAAACCGGGGAGATAGGCCCGGGTAAACCCGGGGATTTGGACAGCGGCCATCACATTGTTGCCGCCGATGCACAAAGTGATCAAATCGGCGTTCTGCACCCAGTGGCGCAGAGATGCGCTGGTTTTTAACCGCAGGAGCAGGTCCTCCGCCCGGTCGCCATTGCGGGCGAAATTTCGGAAGGCAATCCGCCCATACCGCCGCCGCAGTTCCGGAAGCATCCGGATAGGGTACCCGACCGTTCCGCTCCAATAGGTGATGGTCCCCAGGGCGATGGAATCCCCTAGGGCAATATAACAAAAATCCTTCATAGCAATCCTCCCAAGGCCGCCGCCCCGGTGTCATACTATGAAGGATTTGAGGGTTTGGTGCCTGGGTTAGGCGGCCGCAGTCCCCTGGGCAGCTAAAGCGTCCACCCGGCTTTGCAGGGCCGAAAGGGATTGGCCGCTGACCGCCTGGTACACGCACATAAAGTCCATGCCGGTGGCGGCGATGACCAGCTCCCCATTCTCATGGAAGGTAATGGTATAGCGAGTGCCGGTGTCAAAATCCAGATCAATACGCCGAAGTTCCGCGGAGATGCCGGAGAAATCGCCAGCCGAGGGATTCTTCAAGGTACCGGTGTGGCAGGAGAGCTGCTTCAGCAGGGCAGTCACGTCGGCGATAATATCCCTGGAATCGGTGGAGTACACCTTGCCGCCCGCGGTAATCTGCATGTTGGTGGCCCGGGAGGCGTTCATCACCACCAGCCACTGGGGGATGCCGGTAGTCCGGTTTGTCATGGAATCCCGCAGGGAGTAGAGGGCATTGAGACGGCCGGTGTCCACCAGGAAGAACTTGCCGCCATCTACAGCGATGCCGGTGCTGTGGCACTCATAGTCGTAAACATCTTCGGTGGCATTCTGCCGGGCGATGCGGATGGTGCTGGACCAGCCTTCCGGCCCAGGGTCCACCTCGCTGACCTTTACCGTGCCAAAGTTGCGCATGGCCGCCAGGATCTGGCTGGTCTCCCCCTGGGTCAGGGGGAAGTAGAGCATGTTCTGATTGTCCAAAATCCAGCCTTTGGCCGGCCCGTTATAGTTGAAGTAAGAGGAGTTGGTGGGGTATTTTTTCAGCATCTTCTCCGGGATTTCGTTGACCAGCATCCCGGCCGGGCTGTTGGTGGTGTACTGGGAGGACTGGCCGCCGGTGGAGAAGTAAAAGCTGCTTTGGGCGGGGCTGCAGTGATAACCATAAGAAGCCACCGAGCCGTCGCTGTAATAGAAGTCCACTTTGCTTATCAGGCCGCCGGTGGGGGGATTGATGCGTTCCTTCTGGACGCTGTCGGCAAAGCCGTTGAACAGCTGCACCAGGGCAGTAATGTCCTCCTGCCCGGTGACGGTGATCACGTCGTCATAGGTCTCGTGGCCGCCATTTGAGACTACTACCTTGGTCACCGATCCAGCGGGGATGGCGAAGGGCTTGGCAGTGGAAGCCGCCGGGGCAGGGGTGGAGCTGGATGCGGGGGAAGAAGACGAGGATGAGGTGACCGGAGGGACAGAGGAAGGCTCCGCTCTCAAGGAGCTGCTGCTTTCCTCCTGGGAGCTGCTGGAGGACGGCTCCTCACTGGAGCTCTGGGAAGAAGACGAGGGTTCCGACGGGTCATCCCGCCCTTGGCAGCCGGAGAGCGGAGCCAGCAAGAGCATGGCGGACAGCACGAGGGCGAGCGCTTTCTGCGCGATGGATCGTTTCATAGAAACCTCCTTAAAAAAACAAGTTTCTCAATTGTTATGGATATAGTGGCATAGAATAGCCGTTTTGTTGCATCTTTGGCCGGATGAACGGGGAAAGAGAAAAAATTTATGTATGTGTGGGTGGGTGAGGGCACTCCCTGGATGGAATGGGCCCCTGGACAGGACTGCCGCAGATTGCACCTTGATTATAGTGTATATTCCCTAAAATAGCAATTGAATTTTCTACAACTATGCCCAGTATTTTTTTAACAATCTTTACAGCGGGAAAATTCACCCAATTAACTGTTTCGGCTATTTGTAAATAATGTCTATATATTTTGTTACTTAATTGTGTTAAGATAAAAAAGAAAAGTGAGAGCAGTTTTATGGCCGGCTTCTAGGGGAATTGCCGGTTTCTTTTCAATCTAGGGAAAAGGAGTGATCATGGGCGGGAGTCCGCCCAGTGTGCATGGAAGAAAATAAACAAGTCAGCACGCCGACCGAGGCGGAGCTGGAACGGGAGAGGGCGCTTGCCGATACGGATCATCCCATTCACCACGAACGGGTGACCAAGGCAATCCCTGAGGGATACACCTCCCGCCAGCTGTACAACGATGTCATTCAAATCGCATGGCCCTCCTGCGTCGAGCTGCTTTTGACACAGCTCGCTTCGATGGTCGACCTGATGATGGTGGGCCAGTTGGGCGCCTGGGCATTGACCAGTGTCGGCCTTTCCACCCAGCCTAAATTCCTTGTCATGACCATGTTCATGGCTCTGAACGTGGGCGCCACCGCTATGGTTGCCCGGTTTAAGGGCGCCGGCGATCAGGAGAATGCCAACGTGATCCTGCGCCAGGCTCTGGTGCTCTCCCTCATACTTTCCACCATTGCAGCGGTGGTAGGCTACATCTTTGCGCCTCAATTGATCCAGTTTATGGGCTCCACCGAGGAGGCCACCCTCATCGGCGGCACCCAGTACCTGCGCATTCAGATGATCGGCATCCCCGCCGTGGCACTGACCAGCGTTGTCACCGCCACCATGCGTGGCATCGGCAACAGCCGTATTGCCATGATTTACAACATCATCGCCAATGTGGTCAACGTCATCTTCAACTACCTGCTCATTGGCGGCAACCTGGGCTTCCCCCGCCTGGAGGTTGTCGGCGCTTCGCTGGCCACCATCCTGGGCCAGTTTGTGGCCTTCGGCATCGCTGTGTATATGATTCTGCGGCCTAAATCTTACCTGCGGATCAAGCGGGGTGACAGCTTCAAGTTCGACCTGCCGATGATCAAACGCATTGTCAACGTTGGTATCCCCGCCATGATTGAACAGCTTTTGATGCGGGCCGGTATGATCATCTTCTCCAAGACCGTGGCTGGTTTGGGAACTGTGGCTTTCGCCACCCATCAGGTGTGCATGAATATCCAAGCGCTGTCGTTTATGAATGGCCAGGCCTTTGCCACCTCTGCCACCAGCCTGATGGGCCAAAGCTTGGGGAAAAAGCGCCCCGACCTGGCGCAGGCATATTGCCACCGGGCAAGGCGCCTCGGCATGATGGTCTCCCTGTTCCTGGGTGTGGTCTTCTTCTTCTTTGGCGGTCCCATCGTGGCGTTGTACAACGACGACCCGATGATCGTGGCGGAAGGCGCCAAGATGCTGATGATCGTGGCCATTACCCAGCCGCTCCAGTCCAGCCAGTTCATCCTGGCAGGTGCGCTGCGCGGCGCCGGCGATACCCGTGCCACCGCTTACATCACCTTCCTCACCGTTTTGGTCGTCCGCCCTTTGCTGGCCATCTTCCTCATCAACTCGATGAATATGGGCCTACTGGGTGCCTGGGTGGCCATCGCTGTGGACCAGCTGATCCGTTCTACCTTGGTTCTGTTCCGTTTCAACTCCGGCAAGTGGAAAAAAATCATTGTTTAATAGAAATGGAAAAGGAGAGGCTTTTGCCTCTCCTTTTTTTGTTGTGTAGAAACCGGGCTGGACATGGGCGGAATCTTTCTCCCCAGTGTGGATTTGTGGTATAATGAGATCAATTCCAAACTGGAGAGGAGTTTTCATATGGCGATTGAATCCAGCATCATCTTTTTGCCCTGCATCAATTTGGAGGAGACCACCAAGTTCTACACCGAGGTCATCGGCCTCACAGTAGCCAAAGACCTGGGCAGCACCCGGCTGATCGATACCGGCTACGGCTACTGGGGGTTCTGCCAATACGACGATGGCCGCCCGCTGGCCAGCAGCATCTGCCTGTCCCACAACTGTGCGGACAATGCCGATGTGGATGCCTATTACCAGCGGATCACCAGCCATGGGGTGGAGACCATGGGCGCTCCCCAGCTTCACCCGGTATTCCCGGTGTATTCCTTCTTCATCCACGATCCCAATGGATATTTGGTGGAGTTCCAGAAAATCCAAAAATAAGGCATAAAAAGGGCCGGGGACTCGAGTCCCCGGCCCTTTTTATGTGCAGTTATTCCTTGACAAAGGTGATGGATTCCTGGGTGATTCCCACTTGGGCCACAAAATCGCCGCAGGGGTAGAACAGAGAGCCGTCTTCCTGGAGGGTGACTTCCAGGCTGCCTACATTTTCCGCCGAGTAGCCGGGCAGATTCACCGCCTCCGCCGCCAAAGAGACCTGGCTGCCGTTGACGGCGTAGCTGCCGCTCACTGTGCCGGACAGCAGGAAGGCGGAGAGCTTCAGCGTGTATTGATCCCCCTCTTGGAGGGTCAGGGTGAGACGGATGGCACCCAGGTCCTCCTGGGGCAGGTAGGTTCCAATCAGGGAACTCCCCTCTTCCGGTGCGGAGGATGGAGAAGAACCCTCCTGGGGCTTGCCGGCAGAAGAATTGCTGCTGGGTTGTTGTTCCGCATCCTGGGAACTGCTCTCCTGGGGTACAGCGGGAGGGGTGGATTCTGGGGCCGGTTGGGCGGCATAGCTGCCGCCCGTTTGAGACGGAGTAGAGGATAAGAAGTCCTCCATTGGGCTGGAGGCCCCCTCCGGCTGGGATGACAGGGATTGGGAGGAGCCTTGGCTGGAAGGAAGGTTCTCCTCCGCAGGGGGAGTGGAGCGGCATCCGCCTAAAAATGCAGATAAGGCCGCCGCCGCAAGGAGGCTAATCAGTAATTTTTTCACAGGGATCTCCTTTGTTTTGAAGTGATGTTGCCCGCCCTAATAGAAGTAAGGGAACTGGGTAAAGAGCCACTTGCCGTCGACCTTCTCCTGGACGAAAAGGTATTCCTGGGCACCCTTGACAAAATAGGCAGTGGCCATGATCTCCCGGCGGGAATCGGTTTCGGAAACCAGGGCGTAATCGGCGCCGCCAATGAAGCGGTTTTTCTCCCGGATATTGCCCCGGGTATACAGTTTGCCATCCAGTTCCCGGTAGTTGCCCCCGGCCAGAAGGGTGCCGTCCACCATCTCCTGGGGGAAGATGCCGGTGAGATAGCGGTAGAAGGATTGGTAGTCGGGGAAGCGGGAGTCGTCTACCTGGTGCCAGGGGGAGCTACCTCCCTCGACCCAGACTTCCTCCGCCTGGTAATGGAGGCCGCCGGTGACAAACCATCCATAAGCCTCCATGGCAGGGGCGACCAGCTCCTCCGGCGTCTTTGGGGTTGGGTTACAGCCTGGCAACAGAAACAGGAGGGCGAAAAGAAAGGGGAGAAGGCGTTTCACAGCGGGTACCCTCCTACGGGGTTAATAAAAGTAAGGGAACTGGGTGAAGAGCCATTTCCCATCGATTTTTTCCTGGACAAAGGTGTATTCCTCGACCTTTTCCACCTCAGGTGTCTCGGCGGCAGGGTCCACCAGGTACTCCACCGAAGCGATGATCTCCCGGCGGGTGTCGGTTTCCTCACCCATGGCATAGGTCACCCCGCCGACAAAGATGTTGGAGCCCCGCGCTCCGTCATGGCTGTAGAGGGCGCCGTCCACATTCACATAATTCCCCCCGGAGAGGAGGGTGTTGTCCACCATCTCCTGGGAGAAAATTCCGGTCAGATAACGATATAGGGAATCGTAGTCGGGGAAGCGGGGGTCGGTGACCCGGTAGGCGGGCCATCCATCCAGGGAAACGGCGTCGTTGGGGTCGCAGGGGAGGCTGTAGACCATGCACCAGGTATAGGCTTCCATAGCGGGTTCGATCAGCTCCTCGGCGGTGACAGGAGCGGCTTCAGGGGAGGACTGGCTCGACTGCTGGGAAGAACCTTCACTGGAGGGGTTCCCACTGCCTGCGCAGGCGGTGAGCAGCAACGCGGCTGCGGTCAACAAAATCAGCGCCTTTTTCATACAAACACTCCTTTCAAGGTGTATACTTGGTTCTATCTGCGAAAAAAGAGGGGAGGGCGTACCCTCCCCCCTTTGTTTTTCAGTGCCTGAAAAGCGGGGAAAACTTGCACCCCACCAGATTTTTCCCCCATGGGCCGGGAAAAAATGGAAAACGGTTAATCCATCACGCTCTTGTGACGGACTAAATACGCCCGGAACACCCCTTGCCCATCGGCTTCTACTTCGCCCCGAACCACAGGGCGGTAGTTGAGGCCATCCTCTTCGCTGAAGAAGAGGGCGAAGGTCTCATACTGCTCCCCCAGCCGTTCGAACAGCTTCAGCGCCAGATCCCGGCACTGGTCCCGGTTGAGGTTTTCATAACCGGCAGTTTCAAACACCAGGCCCACCTGATCGATCATCACATTTTTCTCCTGGACCAGGATATGGTCCGGCGGGCGCTTGGGGAGTTTGGATGCGATGTATTCCACCAAAGGGGTCTCCTTGGCCCGGGCATCTGTCCGGCGGCGGAGGATATAAAACGGGGTGGCAAACAACACTGCCCACAGGATGATGCTGGCGAAAAAGCCCACATACCCGGGGAGCAGCTTCCCCAGGAAGATGGCCGCACCGAAGCAGACAATCAACCAGGCGACGGTGAAGACAATGGAAAACAGGCGGGTCAAAGGGTTCATAGTCGGTGAGATTCCTTTCCGGCAGTTTGACCACAGGGCAAACTGCGTTTTCGCTCTTTTATACCAGTTCATCCTGCCCGTCGGCGGGCAGGGTTTCAGCGCGGATTTTCGAGATCCGGCGGCCATCCATTTCCACCACGGTGAAAAGGGTGTTTTGAATGGTAACCTGGGGGTGTTCCCCCGCTTTGGGGATGCGCCCCAGCTTGTCAGTGAGGACGCCGCTCAGAGTCTCCGAGTCCACGTCGTCTTCAAATTCGATGCCCAGCTGCCGCTCCACCTCGTCCAGGGACACTGAACCATCAAAAGTCACGGCGCCGTCCGGTTGGACGGAGATCTCCTCCGCTTCGTTGTCGTATTCATCCTGGATATTGCCCACGATGGATTCCAGCAAGTCCTCCATGGTGACAATACCGTAAGTGCCGCCGTATTCATCTACAATCACTGCCATTTGCAGCTTGCGGCTTTTCAGCTCTTTAAACAGCTCGGTGCAGCGGGTGGATTCAGGGATGAAAAGGGGCGGGCGCATGCAGTTGTGGATGTTAAACTCCCGTTCGCTGCCGATAAACTGCAAAAGGTCCTTGGCATAGATGATGCCGATGATGTTGTCCAGGTCGTCCTCATACACCGGTATGCGGGAATAACCGGTTTCCATGGCCACCTGGACGATCTCCTCCAGGGAGGCGGTGGCTTCCACAGCGGTGGTCTCGGTCCGGTGGGTCATCACGGCTGCCACCGAGCGGTCGTCAAACTCGAAGATGTTGTTGATCATGTCCTTCTCGCTTTGTTCGATGACGCCTTTTTCCTCGCCCACATCCACCATCATGCGGATTTCTTCCTCGGTGACCTCCTCTGGTTCCTCATCGGGGCTGTGGCCCAACATCCGCAGCAGCAGGCCGGCGAAGCCTTCTGCCGCAGCCACAAAGGGCAGTAGCAGGGCGGCAAAGAAGCCGTAAGGGCCAATAAGGGAGAAGGAGATCTTCTCCGGCCGGGAAGCGGCCAGCCGCTTGGGCAGCAGTTTGCCGAACACCAACAGCACAAAGGCGAGAACCAATGTGATTAAAAAGACAGCGAGGGGGTGGAGCCAGGGGCTGGCTATGCCGTGGCCAGCCAAAGCATTGACCGCCACACCGGCGAACCGGTCGCACACTAGGCCGGCAGCAAAGAGGCCGCACAGGGTGACGCCGGCCTGTACGGTGGCCAAAAACCGGGAGGGGTGGTCCAGCTTATCCAGGAGTTTGCGCGCCCGGTTGTCGCCGTCCTCCACCAGGCGTTTGAGCCGGCTGTCGCTGAGGGTGACCATGGCGGATTCGCACATGGAAAAAAAGGCGCTGGCCGCCACTAAGATGAAAAGGGTCAATAGAAGCGGGGCAATAGTACCGTCGGGGTCCATAAAGCATCTCCTTAACCTATTAAGACTGATATTTGCGGAAAACCGCTTTCCTACCAAATTATACATGGTTTACCCGGCACTGTCAATTTGCCGCATAGGGGCAGCGGGGCTGGCGGGGAAGGGTGATAAATATTTTTCAAAATTGGCTTTCAATCGACCAAAAGACCCTCTGTTCTCTTTACATTAGAGGGGAGAAATGATAGAATCTATATGGGTAAGTATCCAAAGAATGGCATGTCCCGAATTTGCGGGAACGCCCAAAAATCCAAAGGGAGGAACAAAAAACATGGCAAGAAAAATGAAGACCATGGATGGCAACAACGCCGCTGCACATGTAGCGTATGCGTTTACAGACCTTGCTGCCATCTACCCCATTACGCCGTCTTCCGTCATGGCGGAAGTATCCGACAAATGGTCTGCAGACGGCCGTAAAAACGTCTTTGGCCAGAAGGTCAAAATCGTGGAGATGCAGTCTGAGGCCGGCGCAGCCGGAACCGTGCACGGTTCTTTGGCAGGCGGCGCCCTGACCACCACCTTCACCGCTTCCCAGGGCCTTCTCCTCATGATCCCCAATATGTATAAAATTGCTGGCGAGCAGCTGCCCGCAGTAATCCACGTGTCCGCCCGCGCCATCGCTTCCCACGCGCTGTCCATCTTCGGCGACCACTCCGACATCTACGCCTGCCGTCAGACCGGCTTTGCAATGCTCGCTTCCGGCGGCGTGCAGGAGGTCATGGACCTGGGCGCTGTCGCTCACTTGGCCGCCATCAAAGGCAGAGTGCCCTTCCTGCACTTCTTCGACGGCTTCCGCACCTCCCACGAGATCCAGAAGATCGAGATGTGGGACTACGAAGACCTCAAAGAGATGCTGGACATGGATGCGGTCAACGCTTACCGCAAGAGCTGCCTGAATCCTGAGCGTCCCACCCTGCGCGGCACCGCTCAGAACCCGGACATCTTCTTCCAGGCCAGAGAAGCCTGCAACTCCGCTTACGATGCGGTTCCCGCCATTGTTGAGGAGTACATGGGCAAGATCAACGCCAAACTGGGCACCAACTACGGCCTGTTCAACTACCACGGCGCCCCCGATGCCGAGCATGTCATCGTCGCCATGGGCTCGGTGTGCGACACCATTGAGGAGACCGTCGACCATATGAACGCCGCTGGCGCCAAAGTTGGCCTGGTGAAGGTACGCCTGTACCGTCCCTTCAGCGCTGAGCACCTGATCGCCGCCATCCCCGAGACTGCCAAGACCATCTCCGTTCTGGATCGGACCAAAGAGCCTGGCTCCCTGGGCGAACCCCTGTACCTGGATGTCGTCCTGGCCCTGCGGGATTCCAAGTTCCACAACACCCCTGTGTACTCCGGCCGCTACGGTCTGGGCTCCAAGGACACTACCCCCGGCCAGATCGCCGCTGTGTATGAGAACGCCAAAAAGGCCGATGCCAAGAAGCGCTTCACCATCGGCATTGTGGACGATGTGACCCACCTGTCCCTGGATGAGGTAAAAATGCCTGACACTACCCCCGAAGGCACCACCAGCTGCAAATTCTGGGGCCTGGGCTCCGATGGTACCGTCGGCGCCAACAAGAACTCCATCAAGATCATTGGCGACCACACCGATATGTATGCGCAGGCTTACTTCTCCTATGACTCCAAAAAATCCGGCGGTGTAACCGTCTCCCACCTGCGCTTCGGCAAACAGCCCATCAAGTCCACCTATTTGGTGAGCAAGGCTGATTTTGTCGCTTGCCACAACCCCTCCTACATCGACAAGTACGACATGGTTTCCGACCTGAAAAAGGGCGGCACCTTCCTCTTGAACTGCGGCTGGGATATGGATGAGATCGAGAAGAGACTGCCCGGCGATGTGAAACGCTTTATGGCGGAGAACGACATCAAGTTCTACACCATCGACGGTATTTCCATCGGTAAGGAGATCGGCCTGGGCAGCCGCATCAACACCATTCTGCAATCCGCCTTCTTCAAATTGGCCAACATCATCCCCATTGAGGATGCTGTCAAGTATATGAAGGATGCAGCCACCGCTTCCTACGGCAAGAAGGGCGAAAAAGTTGTCGCTATGAACCATGCCGCCATCGACCGCGGTGTCACCGACGTGAAGGAGATCAAGATCCCCGAGTCCTGGAAACAGGCTTCCGGCGCCATCGTGCATCCCGTTGCCACCGGTTCCCGCAAAGACCTGGTGGACTACGTCAACAACATCCAGACCCCTGTCAACGCACAGCAGGGCGACAAGCTGCCTGTTTCCACCTTCATGGGCATGGTGGACGGCACCTTCCCTGTGGGGTCCTCCGCTTACGAGAAACGCGGCATCGCTGTGGATGTCCCTGTCTGGAACCCCGAAAACTGCATCCAGTGCAACTTCTGCTCCTATGTCTGCCCCCACGCCGTCATCCGTCCCTTTGCTATGACCGAGGAGGAGGCCGCTAATGCCCCTGCCGGCACCAAGACTGCGGACATGACCGGTATGCCCGGCTACAAGTTCGCCATGACTGTTTCGGTTCTGGACTGCACTGGCTGCGGCTCCTGCGCCAACGTCTGCCCCGGCAAGAAGGGCGCCAAGGCCCTCACCATGCAGAGCCTCGACTCTCAGCTGGACCAGCAGGAAGTTTCCGCTTACGGCCAGTCCCTGGATGTGAAGCCCGAAGTTCTTGCCAAGTTCAAAGAGACCACCGTCAAAGGCAGCCAGTTCAAGCAGCCTCTGCTTGAGTTCTCCGGTGCCTGCGCAGGCTGCGGCGAGACTCCTTACGCCAAACTGGTCACCCAGCTGTACGGCGATCGGATGTACATTGCCAACGCCACCGGTTGTTCTTCCATCTGGGGCGGTTCTGCTCCCTCTACTCCCTACACCGTCAACAAAGACGGCCACGGTCCCGCTTGGGGCAACAGCCTGTTTGAGGACAATGCGGAGTACGGCTACGGCATTTACCTGGCTCAGAAGAACATGCGCGACAGCCTGATCGAGAGAGTCAAGGTCATCGCCGGCAAGACCCAGACCCCTGGCAAGAAAGAGGCTTGCGAAGAGTTCCTGGCCACTTTGGAAGACGGCGTTGCCAACAAAGCCGCTGTCGCCAAACTGCTGCCCCCGCTGAAACACGAGCCCATCTGTGAGGATTGCCAGTATGTCCTGGACAACGCGGAGTTCCTCTCCAAGAAATCCGTCTGGATCTTCGGCGGCGACGGCTGGGCATATGACATCGGCTTCGGCGGCCTGGACCATGTCCTGGCTTCTGGCGAGGATGTCAACGTCTTTGTCTTCGACACCGAGGTGTACTCCAACACCGGCGGCCAGTCTTCCAAGGCCACCCCTGTGGGTGCTGTTGCCCAGTTCGCTGCCAATGGTAAAGAGGTCAAGAACAAAGACCTGGCTGCCATTGCCATGAGCTACGGCTACGTCTATGTTGCCCAGGTGGCTATGGGCGCTGATTACAACCAGTGCATCAAGGCTATCACCGAGGCGGAGAGCTACCATGGTCCTTCCCTGATCATTGGTTACGCCCCCTGCATCAACCACGGCATCAAGGGCGGCATGACCATCGCCCAGACCGAGATCAAACGGGCTGTTGAGGCTGGTTACTGGAATATGTTCCGCTTCGATCCCCGCCTGAAACTGGAGGGCAAGAACCCCTTCCAGCTGGATTCCAAAGCTCCTACCGCCAGCTACAAAGACTTCATCTCCAATGAGGTCCGGTACAGCTCGCTGGTTCGCGCTTATCCCGATCGTGCAGACGTTCTGTTCGACAAGGCGGAAACCGTTGCCGAGGATCGTTACAAACACCTGTTGCGGCTTGCCAAACTCTACGATGTAGAATAATAAGCCGTTTCAAAGCTGACTGCATGAAAAGCAGCCGCCCCATTGGGGCGGCTGCTTTTTTGTGTGCAGATACAATGGGGAAAGGGTGCCCCGAGAGAAGAACGGCGCCCCCCAGTGCCCCTTTTCTAAAGGGAAATGG
>OJRZ01002192.1_pt1 | contig 12871 bp, 9 predicted proteins | sample 1599291 | NCBI WGS metagenome assembly OJRZ01 (sample SAMN04168657, study PRJEB22393) | human gut metagenome | biome: human gut microbiome; feature: stool | host: Homo sapiens | collected 2014-03-20
ATTTTTGAACTTATTGCAAGAGTTTTTTACATTTCTCCGCAAAATCACAGAGTTTATGGTATAATAGCCGCAAGTCGGCTATTATACTTGTTTTTATAGCCGGACGATTCGTCCCAATGGGCGATGATGCCATTCTGCTGACACTTCATGGCATCATGGCTCATACCCCGAGGCATTCTGTATTCGCCTGCGGCGCGGATACGGGGTGCTTCTTTTGAGAATTGCTGTGGATTATGCTATACTGAAAGCATTCCGTGCCGGCTTTGCCCGGCATAACAGCCTCAATTCATAAAATATCTGGAGTTGTTGTAATTTTGGAACAAAATGATATGCAGTTTGCCCGGATCTGGCGGCGGGCAAAATGGATCGGACGGGGTGTACTCTTCTTTACCCCGCTGACCTCCTTCTATATGATGCAGTTCGTATTCGGCAGCATGCCCTGGGATCACAGCCTGGGAGTCACCCTCGCCAACTACATCTGCATCGGCGCTGCCTTTTTCCTGCTCACTGCCCTCACCAACCGCCTGCTGCTCTGCAGCCTGATTGTCCATCTGGCCTGCATTGCCTGGGGCGTTGCCAACTACTTTGTCAACCTCTACCGGGGCCTGCCCATCCTCCCCTGGGATTTCACAGCCCTGCGCACTGCGGTGGCTGTGGCAGACAGCTATGATCTCTATGTCACCTGGGAGATGACTGCTGCCCTCTCTATCCTGCTGGGCTTCGCTGTCCTGATCCACCGCTCCATCCGGTCCGGCGGTCGGGTGCGTCTGCGGCAGAGCCTCCCGGCCCGTCTGGCCTGCCTATTGATGGCACTGCTCTGCTTTACCCCCATTCTCAATACCAGCACCCTGGGACGCTTCGGCGTCAGCACCGATGTCTGGGATCAGGCCGGTTCCTACCGCACCTCCGGCGTCCTCACCGCCTTCCTGCGGAACTTCCAGTTCATGGAGGTGGAGGAGCCCTCCAACACCTCCCCGGGCTACATCCAGGAGCTGATGGAGACGGTCAGTGTGGACCCTGAGCCCCTCACCACAGTGGAGCGCCCCAATATCATCGCCATTATGAATGAGTCCTGGGCAGACTATGAGAATTTCGGCACTGTCCAGTTCAGCGAGAGCCTGACCGACTCGCCAGTGGCTCCCCCTCTGGGGGAGCTGGCGCAGAGCGCCTGAGAGGGCTATCTTATTATACCTACGAAACCAGTTCCGCGTCAACCTGTTCCAAATCGAGTTTGAGCAGTTTGGAGACGCCGTCCTCCTGCATGGTGACGCCGTAGAGGACGTTGGCGGCCTCCATGGTGCCGCGGCGGTGGGTGATGACGATGAACTGGGTCTTGTCGCTCACTCGGCGCAGATACTGCGCGAAGCGGACGACGTTGGCGTCATCCAGCGCGGCCTCGATCTCGTCGAGGATGCAGAAGGGCGCGGGGTTGACGGCGAGGATGGCGAAATAGATGCTGATGGCCACCAGCGCCTGCTCGCCGCCGGACAGGGCTTCCAGATTCTTGATGACCTTGCCCGGCGGGGCCACCCGGATGCCGATGCCGCAGGAGAGCACGTCGCTCTCATCTTCCAGCACAAGGCTGGCCTCGCCGCCGCCGAACAGCTCGGTAAAGACGCGGCCAAAGTTCTCGTTGATGGCCCGGAAGCTGTCGGTGAAGATATCTTTCATCTGGCCTGACAGGCTGGTGATCATTCTGGTCAGCTCGTTCCTGCTGCCCTCGACGTCCTCCACCTGAGCGCGGAGGGTGTCGTAGCGGGCCTTGACCTCCTGATACTCCTCGATGGCGCTGACGTTGACGTTGCCCAGAGCGCGTATCTTTCCCCGCAGGTCGGCCACCTGCGCCCGGAGGACGTTCACGTTCTCGAACTCCACGCAGAGCTCTTCGGCCTGAGAGAGGGTCAGCTGATACTCGTCCCAGAGCTTCGCGGCCATCTGGTCGTATTCGCCCTCGGCGGCGGCTTTCCGCTCCGCCAGACGGGCCATCTCGCGGCCCGTCTCTTCCCGCTCATCGGCGGCGGCGCGGCCTTTTGCAAGAGCCTCCGTCTCGTCCTTCTGGCAGAGCAGGCGCTTCTCGGTGGCCTCGCGTATCTCGGCCTCTTTTGCCGCGATGAGCGCGGTGCTGTCGGTCTTGGCCCGGCGGATGGCCTCGATTTCTTCCTGACAGGCCCCGCTGCGGGCGGCGAGGGCGGTGAGGCTCTCTTCCAGCGCAGCGCGGCGGCTCTCAGCGTCTCTGGCCTGTTTTTCCAGCGCTTCGATCTGGCTGCGGGCCAGCTCGGCGTCCTTCTGACGGGCCAACTGCTCCATCCGCTTGGCGCTCAGGCGCTCGGCGAGGCTCCGTTGCTGTGCAAGGAAGGCGTCGTCGCCCTCAGCGATGCGTTCCAGCTCGGCCGTCCGCGTCTCGATGTCGGCGGCAAGGGCTTCTTCCTGCTTTGCGGCGTCTTCGGCACGGGCGCGGGCGGCGTCCAGCTGGGCTTTCCGCCGCTCCATCTCATCCTGACGCCCGGCGAGCGCCGCTTCCGACTGCTCCACAGCCGCCTCGAGGCGTTTCTGTTCGGCCTCAGCGCGGATGCGGTCATTGGCCGCCGTAATGATCTCGCTCTCGGTGGCGGTCAGCTCTGCGGCCAGCGCATCCACCTGCGTTTTCAGCTCGTCGGTGCGGTCCTGCGCCGCGAGGCAGTCCTTCTGGAGTTTGGCGGCCCTGACGCGCAGCTCTTCCATCTCCTGCTTGCGGGTGAACAGGCCCGCCGACCGCTGGACGCTGCCGCCGGTGAAGCTGCCGCCCGCGTTGATGACCTGACCGTCCAGCGTGACCACCTTGTTGTGGTAGCCCAGCTCCCGGGCCACACGGGAGGCTTCGTTGATGTCGTCCACCACCACGATGCGGCCCAGCAGATTCGACACGATGTTCGCATAGCGGGGGTCGGCCTTGACGAGGCTGGACGCCAGCCGGGCCGAACCGGAGAGACTCCCCCGGAAAAAGCCGGGCTGAACGGTGTCCAGCGGCAGAAAGGTGGCGCGGCCCGCGTTCTCGCTGCGGAGCAGGGCGATGCCGGCCTTGGCGGCGGCTTCGTTCTCCGCCACGATGTTCTGCAGCGCGCCGCCCAATGCCGTTTCGATGGCGACTTCCCGCCCCGGCTCGACGCTCAAAATCGACGACACCGGCCCGATGATGCCCCGCAGACGGCGGGCCGACGCGGCCCGCATGACCGTCTTGACCGAGTTCTGGTAGCCGTCCATGTTCTTTTCCAGCTCTTTCAGCACGCCGAGGCGCTGACGGGCGGCGTCCAGTTCACGGCCAAGCTTCTGCTCGGCGGCATCGGCCTCATTGAGGGCGGCGCGGCGGCCTTTCAGCTTGAGCTCCACGCCGGCCTTCACATTTGCCAGCTGCTTTTCGTTCTCGGCCAGCATCTTCCGGTACTCGATGGTATCGGCAAGGTCCTGCTTTGCCTCGTCCCGCTGGGCCTCGAGGGCCTCGGTGTTCTCGGCGAGGGCGGGCAGCTGCTCCTGCGCGGCCTGCGCGGCGGCTTCGGCGGCGGCTCTCGCCACCTGTGCCTCGGTACGCTTCGCCGTCAGGTCGGCCGCCTCGGCCCGCAGGATGTCCCGGCGGGCGCCGCTGGCGTTGTTCTCGCTGGTCAGACGCAGGAGTTCTGCGTCCAGTTCGGCCAGCTCTGCGGCCAGCTTCTCCCCTGCTGCTGCCATGGACCGGGCCACGGCGCGGTGGCGTTCCAGCGCGGCGGAAGCCTCGGTGCTGTCCTGCTCGCCTGCGGCGATGTCCTCCCGCAGTGCGGCGGCGCTCTCCTCGTTGCGGGCGATGTCGTTTTCCAGCACGGCGATTCGGCTGTCGCTGCCGGAAAGCTCTTCTGTGATGCTGCGAATATCCCCATTCAGGCGCTCGACGGCAATGGTCAGCTGCTGTGCCTGCATACGGATCTTCTCAGCCTCGGCCTCGGCGGCTCTGGCCTCCCGGTCAAACCGCTCATACTCGGCCTGAGCGGTCTCATAGTCCCGCACCTGACGGCGGACGGCCTCCCGGGCGCGGTGGACGCCGTCGGTCCAGAGGGTGACTTCCAGCGTCTTCCGCCGGGCGCTGAGCTCGAGAAAGCGCTGGGCCTTCTCGCTCTCTTTTTCCAGCGGGCCAACCCGGGCTTCCAGCTCGTCGAGGATGTCCCGCAGACGCTCGAGGTTCTCTGCTGCAGCGGCCAGACGCCGCTCCGCCTCGTTTTTGCGGTAGCGGTACTTGGCGATGCCGCAGGCTTCCTCGAAAATTTCGCGGCGCTCGCTGCTTTTTGCGGCGACGATCTCCGCGATGCGTCCCTGTCCGATGACGGAGTAGCCGTCCCGTCCGATGCCGGTGTCCAGCAGCAGCTCGTAGATGTCCTTGAGGCGGCAGAGCTGGCCGTTGATGGTGTACTCGCTCTCGCCGGAGCGGTAGTATTTGCGGCCGATGACGGCTTCGTCGGCGTCGATGTCCAGCGTGTGGGCGCTGTTGTCCAGCGTCAGGCGCACCATGGCAAAGCCCATGGCTCCCCGGCGGCGGGTGCCGCCGAAGATGACGTCCTCCATCTTTCCGGCAGCGCGAAGCTGGCGGGAGCTGGTCTCGCCCAGCACCCACCGCACCGCATCTGAGAGGTTCGATTTGCCCGAGCCGTTGGGGCCGACGACGCCGGTGACGCCCTCGTCGAAGCGTATCTTGACCTTATCGGGGAAACTCTTGAAACCTTGAATTTCCAGTTCCTTGAACACCATGTTACTTTTCCTTGATGACGCCCAGCAGTTTCAGGGCCTCGCGGGCAGCGTGCTGCTCCGCCATTTTCTTGCTGCGGCCCTCGCCCCGGGCCACGCAGTCCGAGTTGAACCGGACGGCCACCACAAAGTGCTTGTTGTGGTCGGGGCCGGTCTCCTGCTCCACCACATAGCTCAGCTTCTCTTCGGGATTCTGCTGGACGATCTCCTGCAGGCGGGTCTTGTAGTCGGCCTCGGCGTGCTTGCCCTCGGTGATGAAGGGCAGGATGAAGTTCTTTGCCACCTCCATGCCGCCGTCGAGGTAGAGGGCGGCGATGAGGGCTTCAAAGGCGTCCGACACGACGCTGGGGCGGGTGCGGCCGCCGCAGTGCTCTTCGCCCCGGCCCAGACGCAGGTAATCGCCGAGATTGATCTCCTGAGCGAACTGGAACAGTGCGCCCTCGCTGACGAGGCTGGAGCGGATGCGGGTCAGATCGCCCTCGGGGCGGTCGGCATAGGCGTGGAACAGGTAGTCCGCCGAGACGATCTGCAGCACGCTGTCGCCCAGAAACTCAAGCCGCTCGTTGTGCTTGACGGGCGGGCGGGTCTCGTTGGCGTAGCTGGTGTGGGTGAGCGCCGTTTCCAGCAGCTCCGGGTGCTTGAACTTGTAACCAATAATTGTTTCCAACTGATGGCTCATGTTTTTTTACTCCCTTTTGCGATGTTATTCCTTGGTGGTGTTCAATTCATCCAGTGCGCTCTGCATGGTGCCGCACAGATCGTTCTCCACGCAGATCTTAGCCTGACGGATGGCGTTCTTGATGCCCTTGGCCTTGGAGGAGCCGTGAGCCTTGATGACCGGCTGCTTTGCGCCCAGGAAGGGTGCGCCGCCGTACTCCTCGCTGTCCATCTGGTGCTTGAGGTCAGACACACTGTCCTTCAGCAGCAGATAGGCCAGCTTGCCGCCCAGATTCTTGAGGAACATTCCCTTGAGCATCCCCAGCAGCATCTTGGCGACGCCCTCGGTCAGCTTGAGGATGACGTTGCCGGTGAAGCCGTCGCAGACGACCACGTCCACGTCGCCGTTCGGCACATCACGGGGCTCGATGTTGCCCACGAAGCGGATGCCCGGGATGGTCTTGAGCAGCTGATGGGCTTCTTTCAGCATCGGGGTACCCTTGCTCTCCTCGGCGCCGTTGTTGGCCAGCGCCACGCTGGGGGAGGTGCGGCCCTCCACCTTGTTCACGTAGCAGCTGCCCATGACGGCGAAAGCGGCCAGCATCTCGGGGCGGCACTCGACATTCGCGCCGCAGTCCAGCAGCAGATACGCCTTATTTTTGGCCGGCACCATGGTGGCCAGCGCCGGGCGCTTGATGCCCCGCAGGGTGCGGACGATGAGGCTTGCGCCCACATGGAGCGCGCCGGTGCTGCCGGCGGAGACGAAGGCGTCGCCTTTGCCCTCTTTGAGCATATTCAGGCCCACGACGATGGAGGAATCCTTCTTCGTGCGGATGGCCCTGGCCGGCTCGTCGCACATCTCAATGGCCTCAGTGCAGTTCACCAGCTCGATGCCGTCCAGAAAGATGTTGTTGTCGGCGGCGGTCTTGCGGACAAGGGCCTCGTCGCCCACGCCGATGAGCTGGACGCCGTATTCCTTCACGGCAGCAGCCGCGCCTTCCAGCACGGCCAGGGGGGCGTTGTCGCCACCCATCATATCTACGATGATCTTCATAGGTTTCATCCTTTCTGTCAGCAGCCTAGCCCTCTCAGTCTCGCTTCGCTCGCCAGCTCCCCCAAAGGGGGAGCCACTGGCGTGTCGGTAAAGCCTGCACTGGATGAGCAAAGCTCGATATTTCGAAAACAGTAGTGCCTTGCTGCCTCGATTCACGGCAGCTTGACAAGGTGCGCTTGTCCAGAAGCTGCTGGCCTCTGTCGCAAGGCCCGCTCTTTTGCGCCATATCGAGCCTTAGACGTCCAGCTCAGAGCTGCCCGGCCTGCCAATGGCTCCCCTTTTAAGGGGAGCTGGCGCGAAGCGCCTGAGAGGTCCTTCCGGGCCTGCGCTCTATAGGAGCGCGCCTGAGAGGGCAAGCCCACTGCCCATTCAGAAGTTATTTTCATCCAGCCACTGCTGGAAGCTGGCCACGGCCCGTTCGGCCACGGCCATGTAACGCAGGCGCTTATCGCGGGGACGCTGGTCCTCCGGCAGCGGGGGCAGGATGCCCATGTTCGCGCCCATGGGCTGGAAGTGCTTGTTCTCGGTGGTGAGATACTGGATGAGCGCACCGCACATGGTGTCGATGGGCGGTGCGGGCAGCTCTTTGCCCTCGAGACGGGCGTAAATGTTCCGCGCCGCCAGCAGGCCGCAAGCCGCGCTCTCCATATAGCCCTCGAAGCCGGTGATCTGGCCTGCAAAGAAGACGTTGGGGTGCTCCTTGAGGCAGAGCCCTGCGCTCAGCACCCGGGGTGCGTCGAGGAAGGTGTTGCGGTGCATGACGCCGTACCGGACGAACTCGGCGTTCTCGAGGCCGGGTATCATGCTGAACACCCGCTTCTGCTCGCCCCATTTCAGGTTTGTCTGGAAACCCACGATGTTATACAGGGTCCGCTCCTTATTTTCGGCCCGGAGCTGGACGTTGGCCCAGGGGCGGTGGCCGGTGTGGGGGTCGATGAGGCCAACCGGGCGCAGAGGGCCGAACCGCATGGTATCGGCACCCCGGGCGGCCATGATCTCGATGGGCATACAGCCCTCGTAGACCGTGACGGTATCGGCTTTTTTGCCGTGGGCATCGGGGTCGGGCTGTGCGCCCTGCTCTGCGCCCGCGTCGAACTCATGGAGCGGAGCTCGCTCTGCCGAGGCCAGCGCGGCGTGGAATGCCTCGTACTCGGCCTTGTTGAAGGGGCAGTTGAGATAGTCGGCCTCGCCCCGGTCGTAACGGGAGGCGGCAAACACCTTCTCATAGTCGAGGCTCTCCGCCGTCACGATGGGGGCCACGGCGTCGTAGAAGTGGAGGCGCTCATCGCCGGTCAGGCGGCCAATTTCGTCCGCCAGCGCACCGTCCGTCAGGGGGCCGGTGGCCACGAGGATGGGGGTGCTCTCGTCGATGTGCTCCACCCGCTCCCGGTGAACGGTGATGTTCGGCTCAGCCTCCACCATCCGGGTGACTTCGGCGCTGAAGGTGTCGCGGTCCACAGCCAGCGCACCGCCCGCGGCCACGCGGGCCGCCTCGGCGGCGTTCAGGAGCTGACTGCCCATCCGGCGCATCTCCTCTTTCAGCAGGCCGGAGGCAGAGTCCAGACGCTCGGCTTTCAGGCTGTTGGAGCAGATAAGCTCCGCGAAGCCCTCGCTCTTGTGGGCCGGGGAGAAGTGAGTGGGCTTCTGCTCGTAGAGCTCCACCTGCACGCCTTTTCCCGCCAGCCAGAGGGCCGCTTCGCAGCCCGCCAGACCGGCGCCCAGTACAGTAACTTTATAGTTGCTCATTTAATATCCCTTTCATCTTACTTCAAGCCCGAGGCAGTCAGCGGAGACTTTCCCGCCCTGCCAAGGGCTCCCCTCGATAGGGGAGCTGTCTGCGAAGCAGACTGAGAGGTTTACTCCTTATTTAGTCTTTCTTCGGCACCGGCATCTCGAAGTCGCAGCCCTCTTTTGCGCAGTAGAGCTTGGAGCCCTTGCGGAACAGGGTGGAGCCGCACTTCTCGCACTTGACGGCCACCGGCATATCCCAGGTCATGAAGTCGCAGTCGGGGTAGCGCTCACAGCCGTAGTAGATGCGGCCCTTGGCGCTCTTGCGCTCCAGCATACGGCCCTTGCCGCACTTGGGGCAGATGCCGCCGGTGTCCTTCACGAGGCGCTTGGTGCCGCGGCACTCGGGGAAGCCGCTGCAGGCCAGGAACTTGCCGTACTTGCCCACCTTGATGACCATGGGACGGCCGCAGAGGTCGCAGACCTCGCTGGACGGCTCGTCCGGCACCTTGACCTTCTTGCCTTCCATGTTCTTCTCGGCCTGCTCGAGGCTGGCGGCGAAGCCCTTGTAGAAGTCGTCCACGGTCTTGTGCCAGTCCGTCTTGCCGCTCTCGACCTTATCGAGGTTCTTTTCCATCTCTGCCGAGAAGTCCACGTCCACGATGTGGGGGAACTGCTCCAGCATCAGGCCGTCCACGGCCCGGCCCAGCAGGGTGGGCTTGAGCTTCTTCTGCTCCCGCTCCACATAGCCGCGGTCGATGATGGTGGTGATGATGGGGGCGTAGGTGGAGGGGCGGCCGATGCCGTTCTCTTCCAGCGCCTTGATGAGGGTGGCTTCGGTGTAGCGGGCGGGGGGCTGGGTGAACTTCTGCTCGCTCTTCAGCTCCCGCAGCTTGAGCACCTGACCCTCCTCGAGGGGAGGAAGGCTGGTCTCCTTCTTTTCCTTCTCGTCGGTGGCCTCTTCGTACAGGGCGGTGAAACCGTCGAAGGTGACCGTGTAGCCGCTGGCCTTGAAACGGTAGCCGCCGGCATAGACGGTGACGGACACGGTGTCCTGCTGGCAGTCCGCCATCTGGCTGGCCATGAAGCGGCTCCAGATCATCCGGTAGAGCTTGGCGGTATCGCCGCTGATGCTCTTGTCCACCTCGTCGGGGGTCAGGCCCGGCACAGAGGGACGGATGGCCTCATGGGCGTCCTGCGCTGCCGTGGCGCTCTTGGTCTTCCAGGTGCGCTTGTAGGGGCAGATATAGCTCTCGCCGTAGGCCCCGGCGATGTACTCTCTGGCAGCTGCCACAGCCTCGTCGGAGATGCGGAGACTGTCGGTACGCATATAGGTGATGAGGCCCATGGTGCCGTGGCCCGCGATGTCCACGCCTTCGTACAGCGTCTGGGCAGCCCGCATGGTGCGGGTGGCCGTGAAGCCCAGACGGCGGGATGCCTCCTGCTGCAGGGTACTGGTGATGAAGGCCGGGGTGGGCTGCTTTGCGCGCTTGCCCTTTTTCAGTTCGCCCACGGTGTACTCGGCCCCCTCGAGGCCCTTTTCGATGGCGCGGGCCTCGGCCTCAGAGTGCGGCAGGAGCTTTTTTCCCTTGTCGTCGGAGGCCAGACGGGCCGTGAAGCTCTTCCGGCCCACACCCAGGGTGGCGTCCACGTTCCAGTATTCCTCGGGCTTAAAGGCTTCGATCTCCTTCTCGCGGTCGTCGATGATGCGGACGGCCACGCTCTGGACGCGGCCCGCCGACAGACCGCGCCGGACTTTCCGCCACAGGAAGGGGCTCAGCTTATAGCCCACCAGACGGTCCAGCACACGGCGGGCCTGCTGGGCGTTGAAGAGGTCTTCGTTGATGGCGCGGGGGTGGGCCATACCCTCCTTCACGCCCTTCTTGGTGATCTCATCGAAGGTCACGCGGTTGGGCTCGTGGGGGTCGAGGCCCAGGATGTTGGCCAGATGCCAGCTGATGGCTTCACCTTCACGGTCCGGGTCGGTCGCCAGCAGCACACCGTCGGAGTGCTTGGCCTTGCTCTTCAGCTCTTTGATGAGCTTTTCCTTGCCTTTGATGCTGATGTATTGCGGCGCATAGTCATGCTCGATGTCGATGCCCAGCTGGGAGGCGGGCAGATCGCGGATGTGGCCCATGCTGGCCGTAACTTCGTAGTCTTTGCCCAGATATTTGCCGATGGTCTTCGCCTTGGCAGGCGACTCCACGATGACGAGTTTTGCCATTACGTTCTTCTCCTATATATAAATCCTCATCAGCCGCTGCTGCTCGGGCAGGCCCGCCTTCGTACAACCTCTCAGTCTGCTTTGCAGACAGCTCCCCTAGTAGGGGAGCCTCTGGCGAAGAGGCGAGGCTTTCCGATATGCCAAGGCCTCCCCTCCGTAGGGGAGGCGGCATCGCGCAGCGATGACGGAGAGGTTATTCCTCTTTAACTTGCGCTTCCTCCGCGCAGAATATACCGTTTGCCCGGCAGACAGCTCACCCGGCCCGCAAGCTCGAGCTTCATCAGGACGCCCAGCAGCGCCGCCGTGGGCAGACCGCTCTTGACGCCCAGCTCCTCCACGCCCTGCGCCTTTGCGCCGAGACAGGAGAGCACCAGCCGCTCATTTTCACTCAGGGGCCGGGGCGTCTCCCGGGGTGCCGGGGCCGGTCTTGCGGCCTGCAGCCCCAGTGTACCAAATAAATCCGCCGCTGTACAGACCGCTTTTGCGCGTCCGTCCCGCAGAAGGGCATTCGTCCCCGCCGAGGCGGGCGAAAAAATGCTGCCCGGCACGGCGAATACCGGCTTACCGTACCGCTCTGCGTGGCCCACGGTGGACATGGTGCCGCTCTTTTCCTTGGCCTCCACCACCACCAGCGCCCCGGAAAGGGCCGCGATGAGGCGGTTGCGCTGCAAAAATCCCACGGCACCCACCGGCTCGCTTTCGGGCGGGTATTCGCTGATGACGCAGCCCCGCCTCTCGATGGCCCGGCGGAGTTCCCGGTTGGCGGCGGGGTAGGTCCGGTCGATGGGGACGCCCATCACCGCGATGGTGGGGCAGTTCTCCCCTACCGCCGCCCGGTGTCCGGCGCTGTCCAGCCCGTCGGCCAGACCGCTCACGATGACGGCCCCCGCCCGGGCGAGGCCCCGCCCGATGTCCTCTGCGGCCCGCAGACCGTATTCGGTGGGCTTCCGGGTCCCCACCATTCCCACGGCGGCAGGCTCATTGAGCCAGCGGGGGTCGCCGGTGCAGTAGAGCACCAGCGGCATATCGCAGATGCGGGAGAAGGCCAGCGGATAGTCCGGGTCGTCATAGGGCAGGATGCGGATGCGCCGGGCCGCGCACCGCCGCGCAAAGGCCCGGTAGTGCTCGGGGGTGTTATCCGGCAGGCAGGCGCGCTGGACGGCGGCAGGTCCGGCAGCGGCGGCGAAGGCATCGGTGTCCCGGGCCTCCCATGCCTCCTGCGCCCCGCCGAAGGCGTCCAGCACGGCTCCGGCCCGCTGACTGCCCGCGCCCAGCGTCCCCGCCAGCCAGAGCCAGCACAGGAGCGGGTCGGGGGCCGGGTCGGGCGGGAAAAGGCTCATCTGCCCCTCCCCGGCCCGCGTCACAGGCTTTCCTCCCGGAAATGCCAGAGCAGGATGCTGCCCGCGATGCCGGCGTTCAGGCTCTCGACCCGGTCGGTCATGGGGATGCGGACAGTGCCGGTGCAGGCGGCGATGGTCTCATCGGTGAGGCCCTGACCCTCGCTGCCGATGACGACGCAGACGCCGTCCGGGTAGCTGGACGCCGCCGCACTCAGGGGCTGGGACTGGTAGAGGGCGGCGGCAAGGCAGGTGATGCCCTTCTCCCGCAGCAGGGCGATGGCCTCAGGCATCTTCCCCGCCTCGATGACGGGGATGCGCACCGCTGCGCCCATGGAGGCCCGAAGGGTCTTGGGCGCAAAGACGCTGGCGCAGCCGTCGCTGAGCAGCACGCCGTCAAAGCCGAAGGCCGCCGCAGAGCGGAGCAGCGTTCCCACGTTGCCGGGGTCCTGCACCCGCTCGAGGGCGAGGTAGCGCCCGCCGGTCTTCACCTCTTCTAAGGGATGCACCGGGGTGCGGAAGACGCCGAACACCCCCTGATGGGTCCCCACGTCGGCCAGCTTATCGGCCACATGGTCTTCCACAAGGTAGTGTTCACCCGGCAGCTCCGAAAGCTCCGGGCATTTTTCCAGCGCCGACTCGGTGCAGAAGAGGGTCTCCAGCTCTGCGCCCCGGCAAAGCTCGGGGCAGAGCTTCCGCCCCTCGGCCAGAAAGCGGCCCTCGGCCCGGCGGAACGCCCCGCTGGACGCCAGACGGCAGGCGTATTTGACTTTTGCGTTTTCCCGGCTGGTGATCTTCTCCATCCGTCTTTCCTCCAACTACCAAAGCATACAAAAAGGACGCCCGCGTATTTGATACGCGCGGGCGTCTTTTTTAAGGTCTATTAGGCGTTCTTCACGGTCTCGACCAGAGCTGCGAAGCTCTTGGGATCGTTGATGGCCATCTCGCTGAGCATCTTGCGGTTCAGCTCGATGCCAGCCTTCTTCAGGCCAGCCATGAAGCTGGAGTAGTTCATGCCCAGAGGACGGACAGCGTTATTGATGCGGCAGATCCACAGGTTGCGGAACTGGCGCTTCTTCATGCGGCGGCCAGCCAGAGCGTAGTTGCCGCTCTTCATGACCTGCT
>OJRZ01002204.1_pt1 | contig 12829 bp, 7 predicted proteins | sample 1599291 | NCBI WGS metagenome assembly OJRZ01 (sample SAMN04168657, study PRJEB22393) | human gut metagenome | biome: human gut microbiome; feature: stool | host: Homo sapiens | collected 2014-03-20
GTCTAACGGTTAGGACACCAGACTTTCAATCTGACAACGAGAGTTCGACTCTCTCAGGGGGTACGTACCTTGGAAACAAGGTGGCAATGGCCGCGTAGCTCAGTTGGTTAGAGCGCCGCCCTGTCACGGCGGAGGTCACCGGTTCAAGTCCGGCCGTGGTCGCTGGAACAGCGCAAGTTGTTCATGGCTCTGTAGCTCAGTTGGTAGAGCGAACGACTGAAAATCGTTAGGTCAGCGGATCGATGCCGCTCGGAGCCACCAGATACACCCCGGAGCAATCTGGGGTTTTGTTTTTCTCGCATATCTTTTCCGATTTACCTGCGCGATTTCCGCTCGTTTTCCAGCACAAGCGCCATCCGAACCATATCGGCGAAAGACATACGCCCATTACCCCCAACGAAGAGGGATGTTCTGTCCCCTCTGTCGCTAAACTATGGTGCAGGTAGACAAGGGGTTGACGGCTGTACTGTTCCATGATGTTGACCTCTAAACGGGTGTATCCCTGGGGTGAGGCGAGTGGAGATACTGTTAATCGGCAACACCGACTTCGTGACGAAGCAGTGGATCGAGCACACGTTCCCCCAAGACAAGGTGGTGGTGGCCCTCCGCAAAGGGACCGAATCCAGCGGCGAGGATCTCAAAATCATCGACATGCCCGACCGTGACGCCGTGTCGGAAGTGTTCTCCAACTACGAATTCGATCGAATCGTCTACTTCTCCGAAGATCTGACGCCCCGCAGCGAACGTGACGGCGACCTGGGCTACCTGCGCCGACTGCTGCACACCGTCCGCAATCGCAAGGTCCAGATGCTGATGGTGAGCGGGCCGGAATCGGAATTCGCCTATCCGCAGGAAACGGACGTGCACGAGACCAGCAAAAGCCTGATGTCGCGTGCCGGCGAAGAGCTCGGCCTGTACTATGCGCGCACCTACGATCTGGAAGTGAAGATCGTGCGCTGCCCCTATCTGTACGCGCCGCAACGCAATGGCGTCACCGCATATTTCAACGGCTTGTTCGAACAGGCACAAGCGGGAGAACTGCGCTTCCATGAACGCGCCGAACAACGCACCTGCTTCCTATGCGCCGACGATCTGGCCGAACTTATCTACCGCATATTCGACGACTGGACCGCCGACAGCGAGCTGTTCCACGTTCCGAACGTGTTCGACTTCACTTACGGCGATTTGGGAACGCTGATCGCGGGATATTTTCCGGGAACGAAGGTCGTATACGGCGAGGACCGTCCGCAGGCATACCCCGCCGACGACCACGAATTGCGATTGCGGTACGGCTTTTCGCCACGATACTCGCTTCGCGAGGATTTTCCGCACGTCATCGAAGGCTGGTTGAAGCTCCGCGAGAACAAAACCGACAAGCATCCGGTATGGGATTTCCTACGCAGCCACAACAAATGGTGGACCGTGCTGGAAATCATCGGCGCGTTCCTGCTGACGGAATGGCTCCGCACTTTTACACAAGGCAACAGCCAGCTGGAAACCGTGGACCTGCGATTGCTGTTCGTGGTGATCGTCGGCACCATCTACGGGCTGCATGCCGGCGTGTTCGCAGCCGTACTGGCCTGCGCCGGCGTGGCCATGTCCTACGCGTCGCAGGGCGCGTCCTTCGCCCCGTTGTTCTACGACACATCGAACTGGCTTGCCTTCGTCATTTATTTCGTGGCCGGATCGGTATGCGGCTATGTGCAGTCACGCAACCAGGAGAGCGTGAGGTTCGTGCGCGACGAGAACGGGTTGTTGCGCAATCGTCTGGACTTCCTGCGCGGGCTGTATCAGGATGTGCTCGACGACCGCAGACAGTTGCGCGACCAGATCATCGGCAGACGCGACAGTTTCGGCAAACTGTACGCCGTGACCCGAGAATTGGACGAAGTGCAACCGCAGAAGCTGTACCATACGGCGATCCGCATCATGCAGGAAAGCCTCGATAGCGACAGCCTCGCCATCTTCCGAGTGGACAACAGCGGACAGTTCGCCCGTCTTGTGGCGGCGAGCCCACGGTTCGACGTCGGCAGCTTCCGCTCCGTACGCGTCTCGGATTACGGTGAAATCATCACCGCGCTGGAACACAACGGCATATGGGTGAACCGAACGTTAAAGGACAAATTCCCGATGTACGCCGTCGGCGTGCGTGACCGTGGCGAACTGGCCGTGATCATCACCATGGGAGAGGCCAAACCGGACCAGATGAACCTGTACTTCCAGAATCTGTTCAGCATCATGTGCGGTCTGGTCGAATCGGCCATGATCAGGGCCTTCGAATACGAGGACGTGGCGCGCCGGTCCATGCTGGTGCCGGGAACGAACCTGCTGAAGCCAGAAGCGTTCCTGCCGAAGGCGCTGGCTGCCAACGACCTCAAACACGACCATATGGGCGACCATCTGCTGCTCAAAGTCGAATGCGAGGGAAACCTTGAGGACGCGGACTCCCTGCTGATGCAAAGCATCCGCCAGACCGATGAGGCCGGCATGCTGACGGATGACGGCGTGTATCTGCTGATGAACCAGGCGGGGGAGAAGGAACTGCCGATCATCCTCAAACGTCTGACCCGTTCCGGCTTGCACTGCTCCTACGTTCCGCAGACCCAAGAGGATGCCCTGCTTTCCGAAGCCCAATCGCATATCGCGCAAGCCGACGATGGGGGTGAAAGCTGATGGGGTCGACGACTATCGCCGCGTTGATCATCATCGCCGTGCATCTGTTGGTCTGCATGACGCTGTGTCTGCTGCACCACGTCGGAGTGCTGAAAGTCGATGGACTGCTGCTCCCGTTCATGGCGTTGATTCCCCTATGGGGGCCGTTGAGCGTGGCGCTCATGCATTCGCGTGCCGTGCTTCGTGGGGGACGACGGATTCCCGCCGGTCTGCAGGAACTGAAGGTCGAGGATCAGGAACAACGCAACATTCTTGTGGACGACCGTACGGATTACGCCAACACCGTGCCGTTGGAAGAGGCGCTGATCGTGGACAATCCACGGCAGCGTCGTAATCTGATGCTGTCCATTCTTAACGAGAATCCCGGCCAATACGCCAATCTGCTCTCCCAAGCCCGTCTGAACGAGGACGTGGAAGTCGTGCATTACGCGGCCACGGCCATGGCGCAGATCAGCGCGAAGGAAGACATCGCGTTGCAGCAACGCATGGAGGAATACGAGCGGAACCGCGATTCGGACGAGGCGCTCGACCGGTACCGTGAGGCGCTCGAACACTACTTGAAATCCTCCATGGAACAGGGGTATGCCAGAACGTTGCAGATGCGCCGATACGCCGACCTGCTCGCCGAACGGTTCAAACGGCATAACGACTACCGCACCGTATGCTCGTTGGCGAAGACGCAGATGGATCTCGGTTCGTTCGATGCCGCGTCTCGCACCATCGAAGCGGCGCTGTCCGCATGGCCGCGTCAAGGTGACGTCTGGCTGATGAAACTGCGATTGGAAGCCGCACGTCACGATGGCGAGGCGGTGCAACGCACCGTCCGGCACATCAAGGACGACCACATCTACCTTGGCGGCCGAGGCCACGACATCCTGCGATTCTGGCTCGGCGACAAGGAGGCTGGGCGCGCATGATACGTTCCGCATGGCGCATATGGAAGCGCTTCCGTTGGAAAAACCTGGTCCGCGTGTGGGCCGTATTCATGGCCATCGCCTTGGTGCTGTTGGCGCAAACCTTGGGCATCCACTACGGCGCGACGAAATTCACTTTGAAATACATGGCTCGTAACGAGGCCATTCCGGCCCAGAACGCCATCATGGGGCAGCGCGCCACGAACCTGATGCTCGTGGATAGTTCCCAGGATGGTGTGGACGAGGCCGAAGCCATGATGAAACAGGTGCTGCTCGACATGAAAGTGCCGACCGCCACCGTGGATCTGGCCAAAACCGATCCCGACGACATCCCCTCATTGAATCGGTACCGCACCGTGCTGATCGTCATGCCGGAACTTGATTCGCTGGGGGATGAGCTGGTGTCCATCATGGGATGGGTTGAAGGCGGCGGCAACATGATGCTTGCCATGACGCCTGAAAAAACAGGCTATCTGGACGCGATCGGGCCTCAAATCGGCATCGAATCCTCCGCATACGACTACGTGATGACCAAAGGCATCAAGCCTGCCAGGGACTTTATGCTGGGTGGCGGGCACACCTACATGTTCAGTGGCCCGTTCAAATCGTCGTTGAGTCTGAACCTCAATGAGAAGGCCACCGTCGAAGCGGTCAGTGCCAACGGCCATACGCCACTGATCTGGAGTGCCGATGTGCGTTCCGGACGAACCGTGACCTGCAATATCGGCATCTATGGCAAAGTGGTGCGCGGCTTCTATGCCTCCGCGTTCAGCCTGCTGGGTTCCGCCACGGCATACCCGGTCATCAACAGCGCCGCGTTCTATCTGGACGATTTTCCATCCCCGGTCCCCAGCGGAGACGCCACCTACATCAAACGCGACTACGGCATGAGCATCGCCGACTTCTATTCGAAGGTCTGGTGGCCGGACCTGACCAAACTCGCGGAACGCTACGGTATTCGGTTCACCGGCGTGATGATCGAGAATTACGGGGACGATACGAAAGACGCTCCCGTACGGCAGAAGGACGAATCGCATTTCAGCTATTTCGGCGGACTGCTGCTCAAACAGAACGGCGAAATCGGCTACCATGGCTACAACCATCAGCCGCTCGTACTGCCGAACACCGATTATGGCGACGAATACGCGTACCATCAGTGGCCGAATCGCAAAGCTGTCGTCGCCTCGCTGCGCGAGCTGATCGCATTCCAAAAGTCCGTGCTGCCGGCGGCCACAGCGTCGGTATATGTGCCGCCGTCCAACATCCTGTCCAAGGAAGGACGGCAGACAATCGGACGAGACGTGCCCGAAATCCGCACCATCGCCAGCACCTACCTGCCAAGCGACAGCAAACTGCCTTACGTGCAGGAATTCGGTGTGGCCGATGACGGCATCGTCGAGGCGCCGCGCATCGTCTCCGGCGGCATGGTGGGAGATTACATGCGGCTCGCCGCAGAATCCGAACTGAACATGCATTTCGTCAGCACCCACTTCATGCATCCGGACGACATGCTCGACCCTGACCGTTGCGCGAAAGAAGGCTGGGCGGTCTACAGAAAAGGCCTTGAGAACTATCTCGACTGGCTTGAAGCGTCCGCACCGTCCATCCGCATGCAGACAGGCACGGAATGCGCGTCCGCGGTGCAACGCTTTTCTGGACTGACTGTCAAGATGAGGGAATCCGCCAATGAGTGGGAATTCGACTTGGGCAATTTCAAGGACCAGGCTTGGCTGCTGCTCCGCGCGAACCATGGCACGCCCGGCAGAATCCAAGGCGGAAGCATGATCCGGATGACGGGGAATCTGTACCTCATCAAGGCCACGGACTCCACAGTGCACGTCGAACGCAAGGCTGGAGGCGCGGCATGAGAGTCTGCCTGGTATTGGAAGGTTGCTACCCGTACGTGCATGGAGGCGTGTCCACATGGATGCACAGCTACATCACCGCCATGAAGGAACACGAGTTCGTGCTGTGGGTGATCGGCGCGAAAGCCAAGGACCGTGGCAAATTCGTGTACGACCTTCCATCCAACGTGGTGGAAGTGCATGAGGTGTTCCTCGACGACGCGTTGCGTCTGAGCGGTGAACATGCGAAAGTGATCTTCACCGACGAGGAAGTCAAGGCACTGCGTGAGCTGGTGAATCTGAGCGATCCCGACTGGGACGTACTGTTCAACCTGTTCCACAACAAAGGCGTGCATCCGCTGTCGTTCCTGCAAAGCAACGAATTCATCGACCTGTTTACGAAGATCTGCATGGAGGAATACCCGTACGTCGCCTACGCGGATGCGTTCCACACCGTGCGATCCATGCTGCTGCCGGTGCTGTACCTGATGACGGGAGAAGTGCCGAAAGCGCAGATCTACCATGCCATCTCCACCGGTTACGGCGGCCTGCTGGCATGCTTGGGCGGCAGTATCAACCACGCACCCGTATTACTAACCGAACATGGCATCTACACGCGCGAACGCGAGGAGGAGATTCTTTCCGCCGAATGGGTTGCGCCCGCGTTCCGGCAACGGTGGATCCGTTTCTTCGCCATGCTGTCACAGGAGATCTACCGTAGGGCATGGCGTGTGACCAGCCTGTTCGGCCGCGCTCGCCAGACCCAGATCGACATGGGCGCTCCGGCAAGCAAATGCCTGGTCATTCCCAACGGCATCCAATACGAACGGTTCTGCGACATTCCGCTCAAGCCTGAGGACGGTTGGGTGGATATCGGCGCCGTGGTGCGTCTGGCTCCCATCAAGGACGTGAAAACCCTCATCCACGCGTTCAGCGAACTGTCGAACCGCGTGGACAATGTCAGGCTGCACATCCTCGGTGGTGTGGACGACCAGGACTATGCCGACGAATGCTATGAGCTGGTGAAACAGCTTGAAGTGAAGAACCTTGAATTCACCGGACGCGTGAATGTGGTCGAATACATGCGCAAACTGGATTTCACGGTGCTGACCAGCATCTCCGAAGGCCAGCCTCTGTCGGTGTTGGAATCGTTCGCGGCGGCCCGCCCTTGCGTGACCACCGACGTGGGCTGCTGCCGTGAACTGCTGGAAGGCGAGGAAGGCGACGACCTCGGCGTGGCCGGCTTCTACGTGCCTCCGATGTACCGCGAGGGCCTTGCCCGCGCCATGGAACGCATGTGCGCGAGCCGCAAGCTGCGCGAAGCCATGGGCCAAGTGGGACGCGAACGCGTGAAAACCTACTATCGGCATGAGCGCATGCTTGACGAATACCGTGCGCTGTATCTCGATACCGCCGACCATTACGGGTTGGAGCACTGATATGGCGGGAATCGGATTCGAACTCAAGAAACTGTTCCACCGCAAGGGCCTGGTCGCCATGGTGCGCGCCTACGGCTACGCCGGGGTGATCTGCACCGGACCGATGCTGCTGGGCATCCTGCTGCAGTTCGGCGTGCTGGCGGTCAGCGGTTGGTGGCACGTGCCCCGCGCGGACCAGAATCTGCTGGTCTGCATGATCACGTACACGCTGCTCGCCTCATTGGTGTTGACCAGCTTCCTGTCCATGCCGGTGACGCGTTTCCTTGCGGACATGCTGTTCGAACATCATGAGGAGACCATTCTTCCATCGTTCTGGGGATCCACGACCCTCATGCTGGCGGTGGGTGCGGTGCTGTACGCGGTGTTCCTGCTGTTTTCCGGCGCGACCCTCATGCAGGGGTTACTCTGCCTATGGCTGTTCCTGGAAATGATCGTCAATTGGAATGCGATGAGCTATCTGACGGCCATCAAGGATTACCAAGGCATCATGTGGTCGTTCGTCGCGGCGGTGGTCGTGGCGTTCCTGTCCGCATGCGCGATGATGGCGCTGGGCCTGCCGCAGGTGGAAAACCTGCTGGCCGCAGTGGCGTTCGGCTACGGCGTGATGATGGTCTGGGACGTGGTGCTGCTGCACCGGTATTTCCCGCAAAGCTCGGAAAGCCCGTGGACGTTCCTCGCATGGCTGGACCGGTTCCTGCCGCTCGCCCTGACGGGACTGCTGACCACCCTCGGCTTGTTCTCCCACTTGGTGATCACCTGGTGTGGTCCGCTTGGCGTGCATGTGAAGGGACTGTTCTACGGTGCCCCCTACTATGATGTGCCCGCGTTACTGGCGTTCCTGACGATTCTGATCACCACCGTGAATTTCGTGGTGTCGGTGGAAGTCAATTTCTATCCGAAATACCGTGCCTACTACGCGCTGCTCAACGACGGCGGCACCGTGAAGGACATCGTGGTGGCCGAACGCGAGATGCTCGCCGTGCTCAACCGTGAGCTGTACTACACCGCGTTGAAGCAGCTGTTCGTCACCGCGGCGGTCATCTCGTTGGAAAAGATGGTGTTGGGCGTGCTGCCGCTCGGTTTCAACGATGGCATGCATGGTTATTTCCGTGTGCTGTGCGTCGGATACGCCCTGTACGCGGTCGGCAACACCGTGCTGATGATTCTGCTGTATTTCACTGATTACTTCGGCGCGGTGTGCTGCGCCGCGATATTCGCCGGGTCGGCCACGGTCTTGACTGTCATTTCGCAGTTCGTTCCGGTCACGCTGATGGGATTCGGCTTCCTGCTGGGCGCGTCGGCGTTCCTGCTGGCCGCGGTCGTGCGATTGGCGGTGTTCACCGACAATCTGCCGTATCGTGTGCTCGGCGCGCAGCCGATTGTGGCGACCGGAAAGCGCGGATGGTTTACGAAACTGGGCGAAGCGTTGGACGAATTCGGCGAACGGCTGCATGGAACTTTCGGACGGAAGGAATCATGAGGGAAAGCGTGGAAAGCATGGAAAGGAACGGACGAATGACGATGGGTAATCGGCCGTGCGGCCGCAATGCCATATTCAAATGCGCGGCGATCATCGCCACGGTCGTGATGACGTTCTCCTGCGTCGCCTGCGGAAACGCTGCGGACAGTGGTTCCACGGCAGACAAATCGGCGGCGCAATCGCAAGGAAAGCATGAGAAAGTCAAGAAAAGCGCCATGCAGGGGCTTGACGGCGCGCATCTGCGTGACAACGACTCGCTGTACAAGGTGTATGACGACAGCGGTGTGGAAACCATGTATCTGACGGTCTCGCGCGGCAACAAGTCGGAAGGCACCGACCACAGTTGGAGCGAAATCAACCAGTATTCCGTGGATGATTACGCGGCCATGCGCACCAACCGGTACCAAGTCAACGGTCTGCTGCAGGTCGGCGACGAACAGGGGCCTGTATCCGGCGAACTCGGCTACGGTGAAAAAGCGCCGAACGCCACCGTGCAGGTGCGCGGCCAGTCGTCCAGTCTCAATAAGCAGAAGAACTACAAAATCGAGCTGAAAAGCGGCAAAGGCAAATGGCGCGGGCAGCGCACCATCGCATTGAACAAGCATATGGGCGAAGGGCTGCGATTCCGCAACAAGATGGCATACGACCTGATCCGCGGCATCGACCAGGTGATGGGACTGCGCACGCAATTCGTGCACCTGTACGTCAAGGACGAAACCTCCGGTTCCAACTCCTTCGACGACTATGGCCTGTACACGCAGGTGGAGCAGCTCAACAAAAGCGCGCTCCAAGCGCACGGCCTCGACAAGAACGGCCAGCTGTACAAGGTCAACTACTTCGAATTCCAACGCGACGCGGACGTGATCAGACTCGCCGACGATCCCAAATACAATCTGTCGAAATTCGAGGAGAAGCTGGAGGTCAAAGGCAACAGCGACCATACCAAACTCATCGCCATGCTCAACCAGCTCAACGATTATTCGGTGCCGATGGACAGCATCCTCGGCAAATACTTCGATACGGAAAACCTTGCGTACTGGATGGCGTTCCAGTTGCTGACCGGCAACACCGACACGCAAAGCCGCAACATGTACCTGTACAGCCCTACGAATTCCGACACCTTCTATGTGCTGGACTGGGACAACGACGGCATGCTCATGCGCAAGGAGAACCAGATCCGCAATATCTCCACCGGTTCCAGCTGGGAGCAGGGAGTCAGCAACTATTGGGGCAACGTGCTGTTCAAACGCTGCCTGCAGACCAAATCGTTCCGCGACGAACTCGACAAGGCCGTGAAGCGGGAATACCGCTATATGAGCGCAAAACGCATCAATACGATGGTGGACCACTACGAGTCCATCACCAGGCAGTATTTGTGGAGGACGCCCGATTCCATGTACGAGCCGCTGACGCGCGCCCAGTATGACGAAGTGGCGGGGCAGCTGCACGACGAGGTCGCGCAGAACTACAGGATCTACAAAGAAAGCTTCGACAAGCCCATGCCGTTTTTCATCGACGCTCCACAGGCCGCAGACGGCAAACTCAAATTCAGCTGGGACACCTCGTACGATTTCCGTGGCGAGGATCTGAGCTACGACGTCACCGTCGCCAAGGACTATCTGTGTGAGGACGTCATCTTCTCCAAAACCGATCTGGCATTGCCGGAGACGGTGACGGACCTGCCAGGCGACGGACAGTATTTCATACGAGTGCGGGCGCGCAACGCCTCCGGCAAGACGCAGGACGCCTTCGACTACTACATGACCGACACCGGCAAGACGTACGGCACGAGATGCTTCTACATCAAATCCGGGAAGATAGTGGAGGATGTCAATGCGCGGTGATGGCGGGGCGTCGAAACTGCTGGAACGGGTCCGCCGCCGTGTCGGCGAGGAGCTTTCCATGCCTCCGCGCCGCTGTGAGGAACATTACCGGCATGAGCTCAAGTATCTGATTTCGTACGGGCAGAAAGCTGATCTGAACTTGCGTTTGGCTCCGTTGCTTGAACAGGACAGCCATGCGCGTGGCGGCTGCTATATGATTCGCAGCCTGTATTTCGACGATTATTGGAACACCGCCTACCAGGAGAAGGTGGACGGCGTGCTGATGCGCAAGAAATACCGTATCCGTATTTACGATTACAGCGACCGCGTGATCAAGTTGGAGCGCAAGCGCAAGCGCGACAGCTGGATATACAAAGAGGACGCGTCGCTCACGCATGGGCAGTTCGATCGGATATTGGCCGGCGATGTCGGATTTTTGGAACACAGCGAAGAGCCGTTGTGCCGGGAATTCTATGTGGAATACATGAGCAATGTGCTGCGGCCGCGGGTGATCGTCGATTACGAGCGTGAGCCGTGGATCCTCGACGCGGGCACGGTGCGCATCACCTTCGATATGAACGTGCGCGCGGCGGTGGATGGATTCGACGTTTTCGACCGTGGTCTGCCCACTCTGCCGGTACTTGAGCCGGGCAAGCTGGTGATGGAGGTCAAATTCACCGAATTCCTGCCGCAGATCGTGCGTGACATTCTGCCAGGCAAGGCGCAGGAGATAACGGCCGCCTCGAAATACGTGCTGTGCTATGACAAAGCCTCGTATCTGCGGGGTTTCGACTACTGGCAGGAAGGCTGGAACGTGCCGAGCGTGTGACTTGAGCGCACCGGTCGGACGTATCGCGGAAGACCGAAAACAGACGGACGAAAACGCGCAGCCGAAAACATCGGCAATCGTAGAAAACGTAATAACCGAACAATCGCAAAAGAGAAAGCGAAACCATGAGCGTAAACGACATGATCAAGAAATCGGTGCTGAACTCCTTCAGCCAATACAACGTGCCCAAAATGGCGCTGGCCCTGCTGGTGGCGCTGCTGGTGGGCATCGTCATCTACTGCGTATACCGGCGGTTCTACACGGGCGTCGTGTATTCGCGCAGCTTCGCGGTGACGCTGGTGGGCATGTGCGTGCTCACCTGCATGGTCACATTGGCCATCAGCACGAACATCGTGATCTCGCTTGGTATGGTGGGCGCGTTGTCCATCGTGCGTTACCGTACCGCCGTGAAGGATCCGATGGACCTGCTGTACCTGTTCTGGGCCATCACGTCCGGCATCGCGGCCGGCGCGGGCATGTATCTGCTGGTGGTGGTCGCCGGCGCGGTGATGATTGGCATGCTCGCCCTGTTCTATTCGCATCAGGACAAGGGCCGCGTGTACATCGCGGTGATCCATTACGCTTCCGACGCGGTCGGGGACGACATCACGCGCGCGTTCGGCCGCACGAAGTTCTTCGTCAAATCCAAAACCATGCGTGGCGACCATGTGGAGATGGCCGTGGAAGTGTTCTGCGACGACAAGGACATGACGTTCGCCGAGCGGATTCGTGCCATCGAGGGTGTTGAGGACGTCACCCTGATACAGTACAACGGTGAATATCACGGATAGGACGTGGTGACAGGAAGGAATCTGTTTGGCTGACACACCGGAAATGGGCAGGACGCCGTCCACCGACGAGCTTGTGCCGGAGCTGACGTTCGACGAGATCGACCGTGCGTTCGACAACAACGAGTTCTGCTTCTACCTGCAGCCCAAATGCAATGCGGCTACGGGTGCCATCGTCGGTGCCGAGGCGCTGGTGCGTTGGAACCACCCCAAATATGGTGTGGTATCTCCGGGCAGGTTCGTTCCCATGCTGGAACAGGCCGGACAAATCTCCCGACTGGACGTGTTCGTATGGCGTTCCGTGGTCCGGATGCTGGCACGTTGGGAACGTGAGGGCCGCAATCTGGTGCCGATTTCCGTGAACGTCTCCATGGTGGACATCGACCAGATGGATGTGGCGGACACGCTCACCGGACTGCTGAACGAATACGATGTCGACGCTCGGCTGCTCCAAGCGGAAATCACCGAAAGCGCCGTGGCCAGGAACCTGTCCAAAGTGGAAAGCACCATCCGCAAGCTGCATGCGGACAACATCGCGGTGCTGATGGATGATTTCGGATCGGCGTATTCGTCGCTGAACATGCTCAAGGACATCAACGTCGATGTGATCAAACTTGACATGAAATTCATCGACCTCGATGAGGACAATGCCAGCAAAGGGCTGAAAATCGTCGAATCGGTGGTCAACATGGCCAGAAAGCTGCGACTGCTGGTCATCGCCGAAGGCGCACAGACCAAACAGCAGGTCGACCAGCTGCTGTCCGTGGGATGCCGGTACATCCAAGGGTATTACTTCCACGAACCGCTTCCGGTGGGACGGATGGAGAAGCTGTTGGCCGAACGTCCCGACGACCGGCATTTCTGGGATATGTCAAACGATTTCATGCATGGCAGCTATGTGCCCGTCAACGGCCGTACCATGCTTGAGACGTCCGCGCTCGCCGCCAGCACCTTCGAGATTCTGGCCAATGGCATGGCGGAACTCTCCCGACTGAATGTGAAGACGGGCGAGTACCGCGCGGTCAAACGCGATGGCATA
>OJRZ01002207.1_pt1 | contig 12824 bp, 12 predicted proteins | sample 1599291 | NCBI WGS metagenome assembly OJRZ01 (sample SAMN04168657, study PRJEB22393) | human gut metagenome | biome: human gut microbiome; feature: stool | host: Homo sapiens | collected 2014-03-20
CGCTGTTGGCAACATTCAAACATATCAGCTCTAAAAATGCGGACTATGGCGCAGCCGAGCAGTACCTCACCTTTGAACATGACGAGTTTACCATGAAGCCCACCCTTGATGAAAACGGGCGGCTCATGCTCAGGGAGGACTATCGAATAGCCACGCTGAACTGCGGCGACGAGGATTTTGCCGTTGCCTGTATGCGCTCCAATCTCCGCTATGGGAAGAACCAGAAGCGGGAAGATGTAAAAAGCCACCACTACATTATCAGCTTTGACCCACGGGACGCGGTGGACAACGGCTTGACCGTAGACCGGGCGCAGGCGTTGGGCGAGGAATTTTGCCGGAAACAGTTTCCCGGACACCAAGCCATTGTCTGCACCCACCCGGACGGACACAATCACAGCGGCAATATCCATGTGCATATTGTTATCAATTCTCTGCGGATAGCGGAAGTTCCGTTCCTGCCCTACATGGACAGACCGGCAGACACCCGCGCCGGGTGCAAACACCGCTGCACAGACGCAGCGATGGAATACTTCAAAGCCGAAGTCATGGAGCTGTGCCACCGGGAAAATCTCTATCAAATCGACCTTTTGCATGGCAGCAAGAACCGCATTACCGAGCGTGAGTATTGGGCGCAGCGGAAAGGACAGGCAAAGCTGGACAAGGAAGCTGCCGCCTTGCCAGCCGAGGAGCAGCCAGCCAAGCCCACGAAGTTTGAAACAGACAAGGAAAAATTGCGGCAGACCATACGCGCCGCGCTGTCCTCTGCCGCCAGCTATGACGAGTTCGCCGCCGTTCTCTTGCAACAGGGCGTAACTGTCAAGGAGAGCCGAGGGCGGCTATCCTACCTCACGCCGGACAGGACAAAGCCCATTACCGCCCGCAAGCTGGGAGATGATTTTGACCGCGCTGCCGTTCTTGCCCTTTTGGAACAGAACGCCCACAGAGCCGCCGAGCAGACCGCAGCCGTACCCGAATACCCTCGCAGCATAAGGGAGCGTTTGCAGGGCAAAAAAGCTGTCCAAACCACCCCGGAAAAGGACGGTATTCAGCGCATGGTTGACCGGGCAGCGAAGCGAGCGGAGGGAAAGGGCGCGGGCTATGACCGCTGGGCGGCAGTCCACAATCTGAAACAAATGGCGGCTACCGTTGCCGCCTACGGGCAGTACGGCTATTCGCCGGAGGAGCTGGACGCAGCCCTTGTATCCGCCAATGCGGATTTACAGGACAGCACCGCCAAGCTGAAAGCCCTGGACGCTGCTATCCGGGAGAAAAAGGAACTTCAGACACAGGTGCTTGCCTATGCCAAGACCAAGCCTGCCCGTGACGGTCTGAAAGCGCAGAAAACGGAAAAAGCCCGCAGCGCCTACCGGGAACGGCACGAAAGCGATTTTATCATAGCGGACGCAGCCACCCGTTATTTTCGGGCGCATGGCGTTTCCAAGCTGCCAAGCCATAAAGCCCTGCAAGCGGAAATCGAGCAGCTTACCGCCGAAAAGAACGCCCATTACAACGAATACCGGGAGAAAAAAGCCCGTGTCAAGGAGCTGCATACCGTGAAAAGCAATCTTTCTCAAATCCTGCAAGGCGAGAAAGACAGAGAGAAAAAGCACGAACATGAGCGTTAAAAACCGCCCCGAAACGATACCAAAACGGGGATATGCCCTGCACCCTATCCGCAATACTGCCCACCTTTGAAACGGGGCGCACAGCGCAGGAAATCCCCGAAAATGACACCGAGAAACTACATTTTTACCGACCTATCCGCTTATACCAGCGGAAACGGCAGAAAGGAGCGAGAAATGCCACGCATGAGCAAAAAGCGGCGGTTGGAATGGAGCTTTTTCCTCAACCACCGAAACCGTATTACCTACAATGACCTTTGCCGGGGCTGCACACACGGCTGCAAGCAGAGCTTCCGGGCGATTATCGTCCTCTGCCCCCGGTATTTCTCTAAGAGATGGAAACACAGGGAGGACACCGCCAATGGCAGATAACCGCAAATATTACTACCTCAAGCTGAAAGAGAACTTTTTTGACAGCGACTCCATTGTGCTGCTGGAAGATATGAAAGACGGGATTTTATATTCCAATATCCTCTTGAAGCTGTACTTAAAATCGCTGAAAAACGGCGGGAAGTTGCAGCTTGACGAGCATATCCCCTACACAGCGCAGATGATAGCGACACTGACCCGCCACCAGATAGGGACGGTTGAGAGGGCTTTAGAGATTTTCCGGCAGTTGGGGCTTGTGGAGCAGCTTGACAGCGGGGCTTTCTATATGACCGACATTGAGCTGATGATAGGACAGTCCTCTACCGAAGCCGAGCGAAAACGGGCTGCAAGGCTGGAAAACAAGGCACTTTTACCGCCCCGGACAAAAGGCGGACATTTGTCCGACATTCGTCCACCAGAGATAGAGATAGAGTTAGAGAAAGAGATAGAGATAGAAAAAGAGAGAGAGGGAGAAACGGGACACCCCGCCCCCGCTGCTTATGGCAGATACAACAATGTGATACTGACCGATACAGAGCTTTCCGGGCTGAAAACAGAGCTGCCCGACAAGTGGGAGTATTATATTGACCGGCTTTCCTGCCATATCGCTTCCACCGGGAAGCAGTACCACAGCCATGCAGCCACCATTTACAAGTGGGCGCAGGAGGACGCTGCCAAAGGCAAGGCTGCCCCGAAACAGGGCATACCCGATTATTCATGCAAGGAGGGCGAGAGCTTATGAAAAACGAGATTGAAGCTATGATTACGGACATTACAACCACTACCGCCGAAGCGGAGGACTACACAGGCGAGGACGGGCTTTTATACTGCGGCAAGTGCCATACGCCCAAAGAAGCCTACTTTGCAGAGGGAAAGACCTGTTTCGGGCGTGACCGCCACCCAACAGACTGCGACTGCCAGCGGGCAGCCCGTGAAAAACGGGAAGCCGCTGAAAGCCGACAGAAGCACCTTGAAACAGTGGAGGACTTGAAACGCCGGGGCTTTACCGACCCTGCTATGCGGAACTGGACATTTGAGCATGACAACGGCAGAAACCCGCAGACCGAAACCGCCCGCTTTTATGTGGAGAGCTGGGAAACCATGCAGGCTGAAAATATCGGCTACCTGTTTTGGGGCGGCGTGGGGACGGGAAAAAGCTACCTTGCCGCCTGTATCGCCAACGCCCTTATGGAAAAAGAGGTTGCCGTTCGCATGACAAACTTTGCAACGATACTCAATGACCTTGCCGCCAGCTTTGAGGGCAGGAACGAATATATTTCCCGCCTTTGCAGCTACCCTCTGCTGATACTTGATGATTTCGGTATGGAGCGAGGGACAGAATACGGGCTGGAACAGGTTTACAGCGTGATTGACAGCCGTTACCGAAGCGGCAAGCCGCTGATCGCCACGACCAACCTCACGCTGGAGGAATTGCAGCACCCGCAGGACACGCCCCACGCCCGTATCTATGACAGGCTGACTTCCATGTGCGCCCCCGTCCGCTTCACGGGCAGCAACTTCCGAAAGGAAACCGCACAGGAAAAGCTGGAACGCTTAAAGCAACTGATGAAGCAGCGAAAGGAGAGCCTATGACAGAAACCAAACAGACAAGCACCACCAAAACAGACCGCCGCCCGGACTGTGTAACGGAAATCCGCATGGGCAACTCCGTCCTTACCGTTTCCGGCTTCTTCAAGCAGGGCGCAACCGATACCGCAGCCGACAAGATGATGAAAGTGCTGGAAGCGGAAGCTGCTGCCGGACATACGCCACCGTTCAGCGCATAAGTGATGACATGGAAAAGCGGTCACGCCGGGGAGCATGACCGCTGGAATATCAGTAACAACTTTATTTTTTCCGAAGTTTCAACTCAATGCCTTTTGGAACAGCTATATCCTGCAACAGTTTTGCGATAACAGAAGCCTGTTCTTTCTTCCCCATACTTTGAAAATCCTTATCGGATTTAACTGTTTGCAAGATATTTTCAATTTCTTTAATCGTTAAGAGATTGACTGCAACACAGAATAGATTTTTTCTGCGCCCGTCATTATAGTGTGACAAGAGGAAATCCAATAATTTGCGCTTTTCTTCCTGTTCAGCATTATAGGCGGGAATCCCTATCTGGCTGGCTTTTTCCATGTCATTCATTTGATTATGATGAGTTATAAAAGAATCAAAATCATCTATATGAGCGTATTTGTCACAAGGGAAGCTGGTACACTGAAAGCAATATTCGATTTTCCCATGTTCAATACTGCACTTTGCGATTTTACAACTTTGATTATCAACGCCACAACCGGAACAATGCCCTGCCAAATTCATAGGACATAATTTACAATTTAGACCACAAAGAGAAAGGTACTGATTGTTACGGACAAACCCTTTCATTGTCACACCCCCTTGTATTGATTAGCTCCATTTTACCATAAGAACAAGAGTTTTTCTACTATGCAATCCCAATCATCTGCTACACAAAAAACGGCGATTTGACCGACCATAAAGAAGCAGATTTGACGCTTTTGCCGCTATACAGACAGCCGCCCCATGTGGTACAATCAAGGTACGGAATAGTGGGGCTGGCTGTCGGAAACGGAGGATTTTATGTTAAGACAGACCAACCAACAACCAATTACCGCCCTTTACCCAAGACTTTCCCATGAGGACGAGCTGCAAGGCGAGAGCAATTCCATTTCCAATCAGAAGCGTATCCTTGAAACCTATGCAAAGCAGAACGGCTTTTCCAATCTGCGCTGGTACACGGACGACGGTTATTCTGGTGCGAACTTTCAAAGACCCGGTTTTCAAGCCATGCTTGCGGACATTGAAGCCGGAAAAGTCGGGACAGTTATCGTAAAGGATATGTCGAGGTTAGGGCGAAACTACCTGCAAGTGGGAATGTACACGGAAATGATTTTCCCACAGAAAGGTGTCCGCTTCATCGCTATCAATGACGGAGTGGACAGCGCACAGGGCGACAATGACTTTGCCCCGCTGCGGAATATCTTTAACGAATGGCTGGTGAGAGATACGAGCAAGAAAATCAAAGCAGTAAAACGCTCAAAAGGCATGAGTGGCAAGCCCATCACAAGCAAGCCTGTGTATGGCTACCTCATGGACGAGGACGAAAATTTCATTATTGACGAGGAAGCTGCACCCGTAGTCAAGCAGATATACAACCTCTGCCTTGCCGGGAACGGTCCGACCAAGATAGCCCGTATGCTCACAGAGCAGCAAATCCCCACGCCGGGGACGCTGGAATACCGCAGGACGGGCAGCACCCGCCGCTACCACCCCGGCTATGAGTGCAAGTGGGCGACCAATACCGTTGTGCATATCCTTGAAAACCGGGAATACACAGGCTGTCTGGTAAATTTCAAGACAGAAAAACTTTCTTACAAAGTCAAGCACAGTGTAGAAAATCCCCCGGAAAAGCAAGTGATTTTCGAGAACCACCACGAGCCTATCATAGACACCCAGACATGGGAACGGGTGCAGGAACTTCGCAAGCAGCGCAAACGCCCCAACCGCTATGATGAAGTGGGCTTGTTCTCCGGCATACTGTTCTGTGCGGACTGCGGCAGTGTCATGTATCAGCAGCGATACCAGACGGACAAGCGCAAGCAGGACTGTTATATCTGCGGCAACTACAAGAAACGCACCCATGACTGTACGGCGCACTTTATCCGCACCGACCTCTTGACCGCTGGTGTACTCTCCAATCTGCGGAAAGTGACAAGCTATGCGGCAAAGCATGAAGCCCGGTTTATGAAGCTCTTGATTGAGCAGAACGAGGACGGGGGCAAGCGCAGGAACGCCGCCAAGAAAAAGGAACTGGAAGCCGCCGAGAAACGCATAGCCGAGTTATCCGCTATCTTCAAGCGGCTGTATGAGGACAGCGTGACCGGGCGCATATCAGACGAGCGTTTCACAGAGCTGTCGGCAGACTATGAAGCAGAACAACGGGAGCTGAAAGAAAGAGCCGCTGCTATCCAAGCGGAGCTTTCCAAAGCACAGGAAGCCACCGTGAACGCAGAAAAGTTTATGAATGTTGTCCGGCGGCATACCAGCTTTGAAGAACTTACCCCTACTCTGCTGCGGGAGTTTGTAGAGAAAATCGTTGTGCATGAGTGCAGCTATGACGAGAACAAGACCCGTAGGCAGGACATTGAGATTTATTATTCTTTTGTTGGCAAGGTGGACTTGCCCGAATAACCGCCCGCCCTATCCGATACCAGAGCTGAGTATCGGATAGGAAAGGCAAAATTTTTTACACTTCTATTACTTCTTTATCACACATAAGCAAAATCCCAGGGGATCAAGCAGCTCATGGCCGGCGGGGGTGTCGCCCTCATCGGCATTACCCTGATCCCGCTGCTGTCCGGCCTGCTGGGCTGATGGCTCCCCATAACACCCGCGGGAGGTCCCGCTACACGGGTCCTCCCGCAAAGGAGGTGATCCCCGTTGATCTTTGACGCGATACAGGAGTGGTTCCAGGAACTGCTCATTGACGGTATCATATCCAATCTGACCGGGATGTTTGATACCCTGAATACCAAGGTAGGCGAGATCGCCGGGGAGGTGGGCATGACGCCCTCGGCGTGGAACAGCGGCATCTTCAACATGGTCCGTAACCTCTCGGAGACCGTCATCGTCCCCATCGCCAGCATCGTCCTCACCTTTGTCATGTGCTATGAGCTTATCCAGCTCATCATTGAAAAGAACAATCTCCATGACTTCGACACCTGGATCTTCTTCAAGTGGATCTTCAAGACCTTCTGTGCGGTGCTCATCGTCACCAACACCTGGAACATCGTCATGGCGGTGTTCGATGTGGCGCAGAATGTGGTGAGCCAGAGCGCCGGCGTCATTATTTCGGACGCGGGCATCGACATATCCAGCGTGACCGCCGACCTGGAGACCCAGCTCGCGGATTGGAGCATTGGCGCCCTGCTGGGGCTGTGGTTCCAGAGCATCTTCGTGGGGCTGTGTACGCAAATCCTCTCCATCTGTATCTTCTTGGTCATCTACGGCCGGATGATTGAGGTGTATTTGGTGACCTCGATAGGTCCCATCCCCTTTGCCACAATGGTGAACCGGGAGTGGGGCAACACGGGGCAGAACTATCTTCGTTCCCTGCTGGCCCTGGGCTTCCAGGCGTTTCTCATTATGATCTGCGTGGGGATCTACGCGGTGCTGGTGGAGAGCATTTCTTTGAGCGGCGACAACATTTCCGGCGCCATTTGGGGCTGTATGGGGTACACGGTCCTCTTGTGCTTCACGCTTTTCAAGACCGGCAGTCTCGCCAAGTCCCTGTTCGGGGCGCATTGATAGAAAGGAGCTGATGTGATTGGCCTATGTAACGATCCCGAAGGACCTGAGTCGGGTACAGAGCAAGGTCCTGTTCGGGCTGACCAAGCGGCAGGTGATATGTTTCGGAGCGGCAGCGGTGATCGGCGTGCCGCTTTTCTTTTTGACCAAGGAGGCGCTGGGCACCACCACGGCGGCGCTCTGCATGATTCTGGTCATGCTGCCCTTCTTCCTGTTCGCCATGTACCAGCGCAACGGGCAGCCCCTGGAGGTGTTCCTGGGGCATCTCATTCAGAATAAGTTTCTTCGCCCCAAGGTGCGGATCTACCAGACCAACAATCTCTATTCCGCCCTGGTGCGGCAATACGAACTGGAACAGGAGGTGAGAAGGATTGCAGGCAAAAACGGCAAAAAGCGAGCGCCCGGCAAGGGCAAAGCGTAAGCTGACCCGCGCCGAGCGCAAGCAGATCGAGGCGGTGGTCCGCCAGGCCAAGGGGGACGGAAAAGCCCATACGGTGCAGGACAGCATCCCCTTCCACAACATCTTCCCGGACGGGCTGTGCAGGCTGGATGAGCGGACCTTCTCCAAGACCATCTCGTATGAGGATGTGAATTACCGCCTGGCCTCGCCGGAGGACCAGCGGGACATCTTTGAACACCTCTGCGACTTCTACAACGGCTATGACCCCTCCATCGGGGTGCAGATGACTTTGAGCAGCCGGTATGTGGAGCATGGGCCGGAGGAGGACCTGTTCGGCATCCATCCCCAGGGGGACGACCTGGACCCCATCCGGGAGGACGCGGCCGGGATACTGCGCTTCCAGTATGAGCGGGGCAGCAACGGCTATGTGAAAACCAAGTATGTCACCCTGACCATCGAGGCGGAGAACCTGGCGGCGGCGCGGGCCCGGTTCGCCCGCATTGAGACCGACACCCTCAACCGCTTCAAGGTCATGGGCGCCGCCGCCCATGTGCTGGACGGGCGGGAATGGCTGGAACTTCTGCATGGCATCCTCCACCCGGAGGGCGGGAGGTTTGCCTTCGATTGGGACTGGCTGGCGCCCAGCGGGCTGTCGGTCAAGGACTTCATCGCCCCGTCCTCCTTCCAGTTCGGGGAGACCCGTACCTTCCGCATTGGTGAGATGTACGGCGCGGTGAGCTTTTTGCAGATCACCGCCCCGGAGATCCACGACCGTATCCTGGCGGAGTTCATGGAGACCGAGGGCAATATCCTGGTGACCATGCACATCCGGGGTATCAACCAGAACGAGGCCATCAAAATGGTCAAGCGGAAGATCACAGATTTGGACGCCATGAAAATTGCGGAGCAGAAGCGGGCGGTGCGCAGCGGGTATGACATGGACATCCTCCCCAGCGACCTTGCCACCTACGGCGGCGCGGCAAAGACCATCCTCCAGGACCTGCAAAGCCGGAACGAGCGAATGTTCAACCTGACCTTCCTGGTCCTGCACATGGCGGAGACGAAGCAAAAGCTGGAGATCGCCGTGTCCCAGGCGGCCAGTGTGGCGCAGACCTACAACTGCCTCCTGACCCGGCTGGACTTTCAGCAGGAAGATGGACTTATGAGCAGCCTTCCATTGGGGCTCAACCGTATCAAGATCGAGAGAAGCCTGACCACTTCGGCCCTAGCGGTGTTCGTTCCCTTCGTCACCCAGGAGCTGTTTATGGGCGGGGACGCCATGTACTACGGCCTCAACGCCCTCTCCAACAACATGATCCTGCTGGACCGCAAGCAGTCCCGGTGTCCCAACGGTCTGGTGTTCGGCACCCCCGGCAGCGGCAAATCCATGAGCTGCAAGCGGGAGATTACCTTCATCATCCTGACCACCAAAGATAATGTCATCATCTGCGACCCGGAGGACGAGTATTCGCCCCTGGTGCGCCGGCTGGGCGGGCAGGTGATCCGGCTGTCCCCGTCCAGCACCGACTATGTGAACCCCCTGGACATCAACCTCAACTATTCAGACGAGGAGAACCCCCTGGCGCTGAAAAGCGACTTCGTGCTTTCCTTCTGTGAGCTCATCATGGGGAGCAAGACCGGGCTGGAAGCCATCGAGAAAACCGTCATCGACCGGGCGGTGCAGAAGATCTACCAGCCCTACTTTGCCGACCCCCGGCCGGAGAATGTGCCCATCCTGGGCGACCTGATGGAGGCGCTGCTGGCGCAGGGCATCCCGGAGGCCGACCGTGTGGCCCAGGCATTGGACCTGTATGTGAACGGTTCCCTCAACTTCTTCAACCACCGCACCACGGTGGACATCCGCAACCGGCTGGTCTGCTTTGACATCAAGGGCCTGGGCAAAAACCTGAAAAAGCCGGGAATGCTCATCGTCCAGGACGCGGTGTGGAACACCGTTACCATCAACCGGGCCATCGGGCGCTCCACCTGGTATTTCGTGGACGAGTTCCACCTTCTGCTGAAGGAGGAGCAGACGGCGGCCTATTCGGCGGAGATCTGGAAACGGTTTAGAAAATGGGGCGGCGTGCCTACGGGCGCCACCCAGAACCCCAAGGACCTGCTCTCCTCCCCGGAGATCGAGAACATCCTGGAGAACAGCGATTTTATCTATATGCTCAACCAGGCCGCCGGCGACCGCAAGATTTTGGCGGAGCGGCTGGGCATTTCGGCGGAACAGCTTGCCTATGTGACCAACTCCGAGCCGGGCCATGGGCTGCTGTTCTTCAACAATGTGATCCTGCCCTTTGCGGACGACTTCCCCAAGGACACGGAGCTTTACAAGCTGCTCACCACCAAGCCCAGCGAGGTGGAACACATATAATCAAAGAAATAGAATAGGTCATTTTCATATTTCTTACTTAACAAATGAGGTGATGTCTGCTATAATTAGAGAAGATATGGAAGGCGGTGTTCTTATGATTAAAGAAACTCCTCCAAACATTGAGGAACTCAAACGGAAAGCCAATAATCAGAATAGTTGGCGAGAGAGACTAGAAGCAGTAAACGAACTTAAAAAGTATGATTGCCAACAATCTCGAGATATTCTAACTCGGTTAGCGATTCATGATGTTGTGTTTACTGTTAAAGAAGCTGCATTTAGGGCTGCACAAGCGATGAATGTAACCAAAGGCGGAAAACCCCTTTACTTGGGAAAAAAGCCAAAGGGCAACCTTGTTGATGGAATTACTAAGAAGCTCACCCGCGTGCGTGATTCCTTACCAGAAAATTTCACATTAGAAGATTTTAAAGCTGAGTTTCAACGTTTGTATCCTGCCGCATATGATGCTTATGATGGAGACAAAGGAAAACAGTTCGACAAGTGGTTAAACAATGTTATTCCGACGTTACCGAAGAAAAAATAACAAATGATTAAACCCGCCTCAACCGAGGCGGGTTTTCTTATGCCCAAAATTCAAAAAGGAGCATCGAATGAAGAAGAATAAACTGTATATCATCGAAGGAAAAACCTATCTGAACCATATCAACGATGAAGTCCACCTGTATGGCCTTCTCCACCAGCTCGCCTTCCTGGCGTGCCGGATCAAGGATGAGGAGGATGTGTTCCATGTGCTGGACACGGCGAAGCGGTACGGCGAGATCGCCGAGGAGAAGTTCCAGGGCTGGGACATCCCCGGCCGCTACCTGGTGTTCGGCGACCCCAAGGACCTGAAGGACCTCATGGAAAAGGAACTGGCCGAGGCCACCCCGGTCACCCTGGAGGAGCCGGCGCCCAAGAAGTACAGGGACGAGTACATCATCCCCGGCAGCGGCTTCCGTCTGCTGGTGGGCGACATCCATAACCTGATTGTCCTCTACTATTCGCTGGCCCGCCGCCTGTCCGAGGCGGAGACGGAGAAGGACTTTCTCCGCTTGAAGAAAAAGGCCGGCGGCTATGAGAAGGTGCTGAAAAAGCTCTACCGCAGCCTGGGCCTCCCGGAGGACAGCGGCGCCGCCCAGGATGTTCTGGAGGAGTCCATCATCCGGCGCCACAACATGGTCCGCCTGGAGGATGTGGAGGAGCCCCAGGACGAGGGAGACCTTGAAGGGGACGAGGTATGGAGCGACTGACTCATGTGAGCCTGTTCTCCGGCATTGGCGGTCTGGACCTGGCGGCGGAGGCGGCTGGGTTCGAGACCGTCTGCCAGTGTGAATGGGCGGACTACCCCTATTCCATCCTGGAGCGGCATTGGCCGGATGTGCCGAAGTTCCGGGACATCACCACATTTACGAAGGAGGCGTTTTTTGAGAAAACAGGACTTGAAACAGTCACCATCCTCTCCGGCGGCTTCCCCTGTCAGCCCTTCTCCACCGCAGGAAAGCGGCGGGGCTTTGCGGATGAACGCTACCTGTGGCCGGAGATGTGCCGCGTTATTGCCGAACTGCGGCCCCATTGGGTGCTTGGGGAAAATGTTGCTGGCTTCATCAATATGGGGCTCGACAAAACGATTTTTGACCTGGCAAAAGCGGGATACGCTGTTCTCCCATTCGTATTTCCGGCTTGCGGCGTCGGCGCATGGCATGAGCGCCAGCGAACTTTTATCGTCGCGGCTGATGTTTCCCACGCCCCTTGCCTCCGACAAATCCACCTGCAGGGACGCGGCCAACCTGGATGTGTACCTGTCGGACAATGGGATCTTCCGCAAGCGGAACAGGGACGGGACGATCTGGAGCCTGAGCCTTTCGGCGGCGGTGTTCTACCTGACGCCGGCGGCGTCGGAGGGCTACCGCTCCACCCTGAAACCCACGGCCTTCCAGGGCAAGTCCCCGTCCAGCAACCTGTCGGCCCAGGTGATCCACCAGGAGCAGCCCCTGTCGGAGAAGGCGGCACTGAACCCGGATTGGGTGGAATGGCTCATGGGCTTCCCGAAAGGATGGACGGCCGTATCCTCTGGCGAGAGGAACCCGCAGATGTCCCCCGCATAACTGATGACACGAAGGACCGGGCCCTGCGCCTGAAAACCCTGGGCAACGCAGTCTGCCCGCCCCAGGCCTATCCCATTTTTCACTATATCGCGGCGATTGAGACCGGGGCTTGTGTGGACATCTGCCCCTATGGAGGAGGTGACGGATAAATGCAGGAATGGAAAGCCTCCGAGAAGGAGGCCCAGAAGATGACCCGTGACGGGGCCATCTCGGTGAACCTGGTGACCGGCGAGGCCACCCACATCTCGGACCGTCCCCCGGAACAGGACTATTCCTCTGCTGATGAGACCGCCGGTGTGCTGAACCGGGCGGCAGACGAAGCGGCGGGCCATGTGGAACGCCGCCAGACGAAAAAGGCGCGGCGCAAGCGGCGCGACACCTTCCGGGAGGGGGAGGCGGCCAGGGACCGCCCTTCCTCCCGTTTGCAGTTTACAGAGGAGGAACGGGCGGCGCCGGAGCTGAAAAAAGCCATCCGCAAGTCGGACAAGGCGGCGGACCGGCTGGACGCGGCAAAGACCGCTGTTCCATCCAAACTGCCATCCCCCCAACATGCCAATCCGCTGTCCCGCCCCATCCAGGAGGCAGGCGCAGCCATCCACGGCAAGGTCCGAGAGGTGGAGCAG
>OJRZ01002233.1_pt1 | contig 12674 bp, 10 predicted proteins | sample 1599291 | NCBI WGS metagenome assembly OJRZ01 (sample SAMN04168657, study PRJEB22393) | human gut metagenome | biome: human gut microbiome; feature: stool | host: Homo sapiens | collected 2014-03-20
CTAACGCTTCTTGTACTACTAACTGCTTGGCTCCTATCGCTAAAGTATTGAACGACAAGTTCGGTATCGTTAAAGGTTTGATGACTACAGTTCACGCTGCTACTGCTACTCAGAAAACAGTAGACGGTCCTTCTAAGAAAGACTGGAGAGGTGGTCGTGGTATCCTTGAAAACATCATCCCTTCTTCAACAGGTGCGGCTAAAGCTGTAGGTAAAGTATTGCCGGTATTGAACGGTAAACTGACTGGTATGGCATTCCGTGTTCCGACTTCTGACGTTTCTGTAGTTGACCTGACAGTAGTTCTGGAAAAACCTGCTACAGTAGAAGATATCAACGCTGCTATGAAAGAAGCTTCTGAAGGCGAATTGAAGGGTATCCTTGGCTATACAGACGATGCAGTTGTTTCAACTGACTTCCGTGGTTGCGCTATGACTTCAATCTTCGATTCTAAAGCTGGTATCTCTTTGGATTCTAACTTCGCTAAAGTTGTATCTTGGTATGACAACGAGTGGGGTTATTCAAACAAAGTTTGTGAAATGGCTCGCGTTATCGCTAAGAAATAATCATTCACAATATGATTCAAGTAAAGCTGCTTCGGTTTCCGAAGCAGCTTTTTTTTATATATTCATTTTTGATCCGAAATGAGCAAAACTCACCACAGAGTAACACAGAGTTCCACAGAGTAGTATTTATCTGATGAAACGCGGATTAACACAGATAAACACAGATTAAAAGACTGTAGTTCTCTTAGATGAAAGTCTGCATTAATTCTGCGTTTCAATAAAGATTTAAACTCTGTGTTACTCTGTGGTGAAATATACTCAAAACCGTACGAATTAAAGCAAGAACTGAATGTAATTATAATCAAAAGGTATATCTTTGCATCCGGATACTAAACTTGTCTAATAAAAAGATTACTATGAAAACAATTCTTACATCTCTGCTTGTACTTCTGTTAGGAGTTTTACCTCCCGCTAATATATACGCTGCCAATCGTGTGTATGATGTCTCTGATTTTGGCCTGAAAGCCAATGGGAAGAAAGATGCATCACCTGTCTTGCAAAAGATTTTAGAGAAGATCAAAAGCGACTACCAGGAGGGGGATAACATCATATTACGTTTCCCGACAGGCAGGTATCATTTCTTTGAAAAGAATGCGGCGTCTCGTCAATATTATATTTCCAACCATGATCAGACAAATCCGAAGAAGGTAGGTATTGCTATCGAGAATATGAAAAATCTGACTTTGGATGGACAAGGGTCTGACTTTATCTTCCATGGTCGCATGATTCCGGTTTCTCTATTGTATTCGGAAAACTGTATACTGAAAGATTTTAATATCGACTTTGAGAATCCGCATATAGCACAGATACAAATAGTAGAGAATTCTGTAGAGAATGGTATTACTTTTGAAGTAGCTCCCTGGGTGAACTATCAGATCAGTAAAGATTCAGTTTTTGAGACATTGGGGGAAGGTTGGAAACTTCGTCCTTCTTCTGGCATTGCTTTTGATCCTAAAAGCCGTCATATAGTCTATAACACCAGTGATTTAGCTTATCCGAATAAGGGAGTTATCCAGGTGGCTTCACGTCGTCTCAATATAAAGAACTGGAAGGACAACCGGCTTGTTCCGGGTACGGTAATTGCTCTGCGCACTTATTTTCGGCCTACTCCCGGAATATTTCTTTCGCATGATGTAGATACGCAATTATTAAATGTGAAAGTACATTATGCCGAAGGAATGGGATTATTGGCACAATTGTGTGAGAATATAACCTTAGATGGATTTAACGTCTGTCTTCGTGGGGAGAATGCCCCCCGTTATTTCACTACTCAGGCCGACGCCACTCATTTTTCGGGTTGTAAAGGAAAGATTATATCCCGGAACGGCCTTTATGAAGGCATGATGGACGATGCTATCAATGTGCATGGTACTTACTTGAAAGTTATCAAGCGGATAGACAACCGTACTTTGGTAGGACGGTATATGCACGACCAGACCTGGGGATTTGAGTGGGGACGACCGGAGGATGAAGTGCAGTTTGTACGTTCGTCAACAATGGAGCTCGTGGGAAGCCAGAATAGCATTACGGCGATTGCTCCCTATGATAAAGAGGAAGTTCAGGGGGCGCGTGAGTTTGTTATTTCTTTCCGTGATCCTGTTGAAGCGGTTATTAATGCTGAAAGTGGTTTTGGTATTGAGAACCTCACCTGGACTCCGGAAGTGCTATTTGCTGATAATGTGATCCGTAACAACCGTGCTCGCGGTGCGCTGTTTAGTACTCCTAAGAAAACGATTGCAGAGAATAACCTGTTTGACCATACATCCGGTACAGCCATTCTGCTGTGTGGTGATTGCAATGGTTGGTATGAAACAGGAGCTTGCCGGAATGTAATTATCCGGAAAAATCGTTTTGTGAATGCACTTACAAATATGTTTCAGTTCACAAATGCTGTAATTTCTATCTACCCTGAAATTCCTGACCTGAAATCGCAACAAAAGTATTTTCATGGTGGAGTTGAAGAAGGCATTGTGATTGAAGACAATGAATTCGATACCTTTGATGCACCGATTCTTTATGCCAAGTCGGTGGACGGACTTGTATTCCGTAATAATAACATCCGGATGAATACGGAGTATAAGCCGTTTCACTGGAACAAAAGCCGCTTCCTGCTGGAACGGGTAACTAATGCGAAAATAGAGTAATTACGCGATTGCATATAAAAGTAAAATCAGCTATTATTAAAACGCAGATGATCGCTAAGTAACGCAAAGATTAAATTGTATCTGCGTTAATTAGCGATCATCTGCATTTCTAAAGTCACATATTGATAGCTTTATCCGGCTTTTGACACATCCTCATCGAAGAGGGATTTTTATTCTTTACTCTTCTCTGAAATGAGTAGTAGTTTATCATCTACATGTAGTTTCAGACTTCCGTTCGGTATAAGGAATTCGTCTCCACGTTTTACGATCATAACGAGTGTACCTTTGGGGAGATTCATATCTTTCAGCGTATCGGCTTTCTCTATCATTTCTTGTGTTACAGTCATGTCGCGAAGATCGGAGTCTATCTCTTCGGGCAATTCTACTCCAAAGTCATTTCCGGTTTTCTCGAGCGGAGTGGAGAGATGAAGCAAACGTGCTACATAGGAAACAGTAGTTCCCTGTACTACCAGAGAGATGATGGTAATAAAGAATACGATATTGAATATAGCATTTGATCCTTCCACATTGGCTACTACCGGATAGGTGGCAAAGATAATCGGAACAGCTCCGCGCAATCCTACCCATGACACGAATAACCGCGACTTGAATGTTATTTTCCGGAATGGGAGCAGGCAGAGAAACACACTTAGCGGACGACCGATGACAATCATAAATACCCCGATAAGCAATGCTACACAAGCTACTTCGAGCATTTCGTGCGGATTGACAAGCAAGCCGAGCATGAGGAACATGATGATCTGGAAAAGCCAGGTGAGTCCGTCCATGAAGGTAGCAATCTCTTTTCGAAACATGATCTTATTATTACCTACCATTATACCGGCAATGTATACTGCCAGATAACCGTTTCCATGTAGTCTGTCGGTGATAGCAAACGTGAAGAATACAAATGACAGAAGGAGGATGGGGTAGAGTGACTGGTTATCAATGTTGATTTTGTTGAGGATCAATATAGCCAGTTTACCCAGTACATAACCGGCAGCAGCACCTACCAGAAACTGAATAAAAAAAGAGCCTAATATGGCACCGGCTCCCATGCCGGAAGACTGAACGAACTGTATGAGAACAATCGTAAGCATATAAGCCATAGGATCGTTGCTACCACTTTCCAACTCAAGCATCGGACGAAGGTTGTGTTTCAGATTCATTTTCTGTGAGCGGAGAATGGCAAAGACCGAAGCTGAATCTGTTGATGACATAGTAGATGCGAGTAGTAGTGAAGTCGTGATTGGCAGGTAGAGATTACTTCAGCTCATGCCGGAGAGCCACCAGATAAATAGCCCTGTGAACAGAGCCGTAAGTAGCACTCCAACGGTGGAGAGCACGATACCCGGAGTTAATATCGGACGTATTTCTGTAAACTTAGTATCCATACCACCGGAAAAGAGGATAATGCTAAGTGCCACCATACCTATGAATTGTGCGGTTTTTGCACTATGGAATTGAAAGCCCAGACCGTCGCTTCCAAAAAGCATACCAACAACAAGGAATAATAACAGGGCGGGCACTCCGAAACGATATCCGGTTTTACCAACAATGATACTGACGAAAAGTAAGATAGAACCTACAAGTAGAATATTTTCTGCAGTGAATAACATGGGCTATATATTATAAGGGTTATAAATAAGTCTTTTTTTGCTTCACCGTGCGAAGTTACGTAATTTAGATAACAAATAAAACCCCCTTTTGGATGTATTTTGTATCCCGGAAGGAGGTTAAATAGTTTAAAAATGTTATATTTCTACCTGTTTTATTATTAAAACACAGATTATCGCAGAGGTCTGGCTTCTGTTGAAAACTGCTGTGTTTTAGAAGTTATCTATTGAGAGGGAGGAAGAGAACGGAGAGGGGAGGTGAGCAAAACGGTGTGCCGGAAACCTTCGCCACCGTATCGTTTGCCGAACCTCCCCGTGCGGGAAGTACCGGTTAGAATAGTCTTCTTTTAGCTCAGAAACTTCATAATATCTTCGTCTGCTGTACTTATTGTGGCTATTCCGAAGTTATCAATCAGTACTTTCCTTATGTTAGGCGAAAGGAAGGCCGGAAGAGTAGGGCCGAGATGTATATTTTTCACTCCTAAAGACAATAAGGCAAGGAGTACGATCACAGCCTTCTGTTCATACCAGGCAATATTGTATATGATTGGTAACTCATTGATATCTTTCAGTCCGAATACTTCTTTCAGTTTCATGGCGATTACTGCCAATGAGTAACTGTCATTACACTGCCCTGCATCCAGAACGCGGGGAATTCCATTAATATCTCCCAATGGCAATTTATTGTAACGGTATTTGGCGCATCCGGCGGTAAGGATTACTGTATCGTGAGGTAATTTCTCAGCAAATTCAGTATAATACTCACGGCTCTTCATACGTCCGTCACAACCTGCCATAACAAAGAATTTGCGGATAGCTCCACTCTTGACAGCTTCTACCACTTTGCCTGCCAGTGCAATAACCTGTGCGTGTGCAAATCCGCCAATGATCTTACCGTTCTCTATGGCTACAGGTGGTTGGCAGCGTTTGGCATGTTCAATGATAGAAGAGAAATCCTTTTGCTCTCCGTCTTTGGCTTCGGGAATATAAGTTGCACCTTCCAGTCCGCAGGCACCGGTAATGTAGATACGGTCTTTGTAGTTTGCATCCGGGCGGGGAGGTACAATACAGTTACTGGTAAACAGTATCGGACCGTTGAAGCTTTCAAACTCTTCTTTCTGCTTCCACCAGGCGTTTCCGTAGTTTCCGGCAAGGTGTTTATACTTTTTGAGTTGCGGATAGTAGTGCGCTGGTAACATTTCACTGTGAGTATAGATGTCAATTCCTGTACCTTCTGTTTGTTGTAACAACTCTTCCAGGTCTTTCAGGTCATGTCCGCTGACGAGGATACCCGGGTTGTTTCGTACACCGATATTAACTTCCGACAGTTCCGGATTACCATAGGTTTCTGTATTGGCAGTATCCAGTTGCGCCATAGCCGATACACCCTGTCTTCCGGTCTCAAGGACCAGGCTGGTGAGTTCGTCTACGGTGATGTCGTCACGGGTTAGTTCGGCAAGTGCATGTTGCATGAAAGCGAATATTTCCGGGGATTCATATCCCAAGTTGTGGGCATGTTCTACGTAAGCTGCCATGCCTTTTAGCCCGTAATGTACCAGTTCTTTTAAAGAACGAATATCTTCGTCTGGTGTGCGGAGCACTCCTACGCTTTGGGCTTTTTCTTCAAATTCGTCTTCGCTGCCATTCCAGGTGCATTCATCGGGGGCATGTTCAATCGTTACTTCCTGGGCGAGTTTACTTTTGAGCTTCAATCCTTCCTTGATTTTACGAATGATGGCTTTTTTATCAAAGTTAGCATTGGTGATCGTTATAAAGAGGGCATCAAAGATAAAGCGGTCCGCTTCGTCCGAAGGACGTTTTTCCTCACGTAACTTTTGGTTATACACGGCAATACCTCTTACTACAAAGAGCAGAAGGTCTTGAAGATTAGCAACTTCGGATGTCTTTCCACAAACACCTCTTAGGGTGCAGCCAGTGCCTTTTGCTGTCTCCTGGCATTGATAACAGAACATGTTCATAATTTCTACGTATTTATTGGTTATTAATTGAACGCAAAGGTAGAGGAATGGTTTAAGGCAATTCTGTAACCAATGTTACAAGTTAGTGGAAAATTGAAAATTGAAAGTTGAAAATGGGCTGCGTGGGTGTAGTGCAGGAGTAACTTTATTCCTCCCTGTCATCCGAATGGCACTTTCCCGTGTGGGAAGCACTCACCGTCAATTGAATCAACGCTTGTTTTTGTAGGATTGTTATTTGTTTTCTATCTGCTATTATTAGCTTATCTTCTTGCATGTGAGCTAGTTCCCGTGCCAGTGAGGGGCGGGATACTCCGAAGTAATCACTCAATTGTTGTTGTGAGCGATTGAGTGTGATATGTTCACTTTGCTGCTGATTGGATAGGCGAAGCAGATAGGATGCCAGTTTCTGCCGGATTGTTTTGAAGGACATGAAAAACAGTTTATCCGAGAGGGTATGGGCGTAATTAGCAGAGAGATTCATATAATTTTCCAGAAACTTCTCGTTCTTTCTGAATAACTTTAGTACGCTTGTCTTAGGTATTTCAATCACTTCAGTAGCCTCATTAGCAGTAACTTCTACCGGATAACGATTCTCGTTTCCGAAAAGAAAAAGCGGTGCTATCGCTCTTGGTGCGGCAATGTCTTCTACCTTTATCAACCTTCCGGAGTCGTCAATCATCTCTCCGCGTACACTACCTTTTATGAGAATTACGAGGCGGTTGCATACATCGCCCTGGTGAGCAAGAATTTCTCCTTTCCGATAGATCCGGGTATGAAAATTAATCTCTCTGAGATCTTCGGTGAGTACATTGGGAGCAATACCATTGAATAGTGGGTTGTTGGCAAGTATTATCATGAGTGGTGTTTCTGTTAATTTGCACTTATATAAACAGATGAGCGGACTTTTTTGTTTGAGAAAGTATTGTCACAGAGGTTATTTAAACTTCAGTATGAACCTGGTTTCTTTTCCCGGCAACAGTGTAATACTTCCGCCGGACAACCTCATAATCTGCCTGGATATGCTGAGACCAATGCCGCTTCCCCCTTCTTTGGTGGTAAAGAAAGGGATGAAGATATGTTCTGCTACTTCCGGCGGGATCACAGGACCATTGTTCTTTACTTCTATGATTACTTCTTCTGCCTCGTTGCAACAGGCATGGATGGAGATGCAACCGTCCGTTTGGTCACCTATTGCCTGTATAGCATTCTTCAACAGATTGATAACCACCTGTGAGATGAGGTTTTCGTCTGCATACAGAATCAGGTCGGCGGGTGATACGTCGGTCCGGAAAGAGATGTTACCGTCCGGATTCTGGTGCTTTGCCAGCTCTACCATGCGATCAATAAAAGCCTTGACATAGAATAACGATGGTTCGGGTACGGGGATACGTGTGAAACGGCGGTAGGATTCGACGAAAGAAAGCAATCCTTTTCCGGTAGAACTGATTGTTTGCAAACCGTTGCATATCTCTTCGTCTTTTGTATCGGTAAGAGAGAGCAAGGTATCACTCAGAGAGGTAATAGGAGTAACTGAGTTCATGATTTCGTGAGTCAGTACGCGTGTCAGGCCTATCCAGGAGTCTATTTCCTTATCATCCAGTTCGGTGTTGATATTGTTGAGTGTCAGGATACGCAGGTGCTCTTTCCGTACGGTGATGTCTGATACACGTATGGATAAATTCACTGTTTCCCGTTCGTTGTTGAAAGTGGTTTGCAGTTTATCTCCCGGGCGACAGGAAGAGAGTATTTCTACTAATCCTGTATCTATCTGACTTAGTTGTTGCACGTGGGTGAATACACTCAATCCGAGCAAACGGAGGGCTTCTTCATTTTTCTGATAGACCGCACCGTTATCATTCAGTACCAGCAGTCCGGTACTGATGCAGTTGAGTATGAGTTCGTAGTATTTTTCCTGTTGTGCCGTGTCTGCCTTTACATTATATAATATACGTCCCACACGGTTAAGGGCACGGTTTATTTCCCGGTTATCGGATGTACTTTCTTCTTCGGGAAAATGAAAGGAGTTATCGTTGTTCTCCAGCGCATCAATCATGAAAAGTACCTGACGGGTATGATGACGATAAAGTCGTAACTGCCACCAAAGACTCCATAGCAGGGTACAAAGGCATATGCCCATCCAGACGAAGGTTCCATTTGTGGCAAGCAAGGTTGTGGTGATGCCCAGAGAGAGGCTTAGCAGCACGCGAAACCAGTATTTGTCTGTTAGTTGCCGGAGGAGTGAACTCATAAGCCGAACTTTTTCATCTTGTTGTACAACGTCTGCCGTGTAATGCCCAATTGAGCAGCAACGGCAGAAAGATTTCCTCCGCATTTCTCCAACGCTTTTTGTATCATCTTCATTTCCATCTCTTCAAGAGTGGAAGCGGTTGTTTCAGGCATTTCCGTACGGCGGGAGAGCTGAAATATTTCAGCAGGTATTACTGCTCCGTCACAGATGATAATTGCTTTTTCGATAGCATGTTCCAATTCGCGGATATTACCATACCAGGGATGAGCGGTCAGTTTGTCTTTGGCAGAAGGTCCGAGGCTTATCAAAGCCTTATCATATTGTTTGCAGAATCGGGCGATGAATCGTTCGGCCAGTGGAACAATGTCTTCCTTTCGTTCGCGCAGAGGAGGGATTTCTACATGAATCGTATTGATACGATAGAGCAGGTCCTCACGAAATTCATCCCGGTTTACCATTTCCTGTAAATTACGGTTAGTGGCACAGATAAGACGTATATCTATCGGTAACGGTTCATTACTACCTACCCGGACGATGCTCCGTCGTTGGATAGCAGTCAATAGTTTGGCTTGCAGGTGGTAGGGGAGGTTTCCTATTTCATCCAGAAAAAGTGTACTGTGGTTGGCAGCTTCAAATTTACCGGTACGGTCGGCATATGCATCCGTGAATGAGCCTTTTACATGTCCGAATAGTTCGCTCTCAAACAATGATTCTGTGATAGCACCCATATCCACTACTATCATTTCCTCTTGTTTTCGCTGGGAGAGGGCGTGTATTTCCCTTGCCAGCATCTCTTTACCTGTGCCGTTTTCACCGGTGATGAGGATATTGGCATCGGTGACAGCTACTTTCTCTATAAGCTGGCGCAGTTGTTGCATGGCGCTGCTTTCTCCCCAATACATGGAATTACAAGAATTGTTTTCCTGCTTTGTGTGTTTTTTCTTTCCACCTTTTGCCTGGGTGGCGGCAGATAGCAAGGTTTCTACCAGTTTCTGGTTGTCCCAAGGTTTTACGATAAAGTCTGTAGCACCTTCTTTAATACCTTTTACAGCAAGGTCGATATCAGCATAAGCCGTGAAAAGGATAACGGGTAGTGTCGGACGTAGTTTCTTTATTTCATGTAGCCAGAAAAGTCCCTCATTTCCGCTGTTGATACCAGATGTAAAGTTCATATCAAGAAGAATCACTTCGGGAGCTTCTTCGCGCAATACAGCCGGTAAAGTGACGGGTGAAGGAAGAGTGATAACTTTTGTAAAGTAGTTTTTCAGGAGTAGCTGAACGGCTGTCAGTACTCCTTTATTATCATCGACGATAAGAATAGTTCCTTGTTTACTCATAAATTTGAGAGTTAATATCGGAACAAATATACGTAATAAAATGATTTGTGAGTAGTGATTCGTGATAAATGAATAGTCAACTACCGATTCGTACCCCCTATTAAAACAGTTGTAATTTCAATCCAAATGAAAGACTAAGATAGTCTCTGGGACGAAGATAACTATTTGTTGCAGCACTTATCAGATACAGGTCACAGGTACTTAATTCGTAGAAGAAAGTAATTGATTTTGCTGTATATCGTCGTTGGGGATCTATATCATAAGTAAGCCGTTGGCCCAGGAAGATATGTGAACGTATCTTACTGGAGAAACCGTAATATCCTTTGGGGTACCGGTCTGGTTCGTGAACCCAGAATTCATTACCGAATACCGTGTTGAAATAGATACCGCAAGTCAATGGTTCAGTAGAGAAACCTCTGCCCAGGTTGAGGCTCCAGGGCATATAGTTTTGTTTTAGTGTCATGGTCACCTTTGTACGCTTGGAATCATATTTGGGTATAAATCCTAAAAACACATCCGTTTCCCACTGATTCTTTTTTCCGTAATCCCATCCTGTGCCAAAGGACAGTAATCCCATGTTCCCGGCAAACTGTACTTTGGTGTGTGTGGGTATTAGTTTTTCCCAGTGTCCACGGTAGCGGTGGATACGTTTGTCATATTTATTGGGTTTTACAATTGAATCTTGTTGTGCAAAGCTGCCGGGACTGAATAGCAGAAGCATTAGTCCGGCACAAAGAGCATATTTAAAAGTTGACCAGTTCATAAGTATAATTGTCAGGGGTAATAGTAAATAACATGTAGCTACGGTGTTTCATGCAATCGCTTCCATAGTATATAACGCCATCGTCAAAAAGATCGTCCGTGCTTACTCTATGGTCATGTGCATTCAGGCAAAACTGTAACTGGGGATACTGTGTTATGTAACGTTGAAAGACTTTTGAAACATTGTTATTGAATACGTCGGAACCGGGTCTTGCGTGCATTGCTACTACGGTCTTCTCAAATTCATCTTGTCGCTCCGTCAGTTGGTTCTCAATAAAATTGAAATCAGGTATCGGCTCAGAATAATCAAACTCCAATGCATTTGTGTTGAGGCAAACAAACTTTGTGTTTCCTGCAATGAAAGAGAAATTTGCCGGACCGAATATTTTGGTATATGCTTCTCTTCCCGTTCCTAAGCAATCATGGTTTCCCAATAAAACCACATAGGGAACTTTCAGGCTATTCATGAGATCGCGCTGCCATATAAACTCACTGGTGACACCGAAATCGCTTACATCTCCTCCGTGAATGACAAAGTCTATGTTTTTCAGTTGGTTGATGGAGCTTATACACTTCTCAGTTTCGTCATACCACCGTTGCGAATCGCCCATGGCTACAAAACGGATGGTTGTTTTGTCTTTACAGTTGGCTTCTATTCTTTTGATGTTTTTGGCATTGACCTCTGTTTCTCCTTTGATATGTACATCGTATGGATGATAATCTATCATATCGCATCCTGAAAGTAGAAACAGATAAATCAAGAAGCCGCTAATCTTTTTTTTCTTCATACTCCTAATTCGTTAATTGAAAACTTCGCGCAAAGATAAAGTTTTCTTCTTGGCGAACAATAGATGCTTACTCCGATTCAGTGTTATAGAACAATTTTGGAGAAGTATTGTCTAATAATTAGACGAACGTTGTCTAATAATTAGACAGCTGTACAAAACCTGTTTTCTTGTACTTCTTTGTTTCTCAATGTTTTAATTGCTTTGGCATACTTTCTGCTTTATAAAGAGAAACATAGAATCTGTTTTTATGAAACAAATGCTGATGAATAAAACAATTAATATGATTTCTTTAAGATTAACTGGCTTCATGCATTGCCAGCGGGAGAGGTGACGTTGTGAAACGTTTCTTCTCCGTTTCTGAAAAGAACAATTAACTTTGCAAGATATATGAGACAACTTTATTATGTAATTAGAACATTGCTTCGGGGACGCGGTTCCAATCTTATCAAGATCATCTCTCTTGGACTGGGATTGACGATGAGCATTTTGTTGTTTGCCCGTGTGGCATTCGAACAGAGTTTCGACAAATGCTACAAAGATTATGACAACCTTTATCAGGTTTTCTCTATTTTCACTGTTAACGGTGAGAAGAGCGAACCGCAGGATATGAATTACGGTCCTGTGGCAGGTGCTATCCTTGAGAATTTCCCAGAAGAGGTAGAAGCTGCTACCAGCATTTGTAAATGGGCGGCCTCATTACCTCTATATAACGGAAGCGTCCGGTTTGATGATAATAAGATAATGGCAGATTCGCTCTTCTTTCAGACAATGGGTATCGAGGTGCTTAGCGGTAATCCGAGAGATCTGATGCAGAAGGATGTTATTTTCCTGAGCGATCATCGGGTATTTGATGTGCTTGGAAATCCATTTCTGTACATTGCCTCCCGGGAATTTGGGCATTTCTTCAACGACTGCGAATACTTCGGATTCCCCGGAATATTCATCCCCATACCCGTAGTCTCCTTCGTACCCGTTACCCGTGCCGCTAAAGTCGTAAACTCCGTGGTTGGCAACGTTGGCTTCCACGTCCATGATGTCCAAGTTGTCGTCCAAGTTTATTTCTTCATCTACGATCTCTATCAGGTCGGTTAGCCGGGGTGCGGGAGGTGGTGGCGGAAGAGCGTGTTGTATTCGTTGGGTGACGGGTATGATCTCTTCATCCAATTGTTCTTCCGTGTTTATTACTATGAAGCCTTCTTCCATCTTCACGTCGACTTTCCACTCGAAAGCAAGGAAT
>OJRZ01002268.1_pt1 | contig 12499 bp, 10 predicted proteins | sample 1599291 | NCBI WGS metagenome assembly OJRZ01 (sample SAMN04168657, study PRJEB22393) | human gut metagenome | biome: human gut microbiome; feature: stool | host: Homo sapiens | collected 2014-03-20
CCGACTTATCAAGAGCGGCTGAGGGGACAGGCCCTGTGAAGCCCGACAACCTGTGCGAAAGCATAAGGTGCCAAATCCTGCGGGAAACCGAAAGATAAGAGTGCAAACGCTCAGAGCTTCGGTTCTGAGCGTTTTTGTTTGCGCAAACTTGATGGACGTGTATGAAGCTGTGCAAGATTCACCACACATGGAGGACAAAATTTATGGCAAGACACCTGTTTACTTCTGAGTCCGTCACCGAGGGACATCCTGACAAGATCTGCGACCAGATCTCCGATGCCATCCTGGACGAGATCCTGACCCACGACCCCGATGCCCGCGTGGCCTGCGAGACCTGCGCTTCCACCGGTCTGGTCCACATTATGGGCGAGATCACCACCAGCTGCTATGTCGATTTCCAGAAGATCGTCCGCGAGGTCATCTCTGATATCGGTTACACCCGTGCAAAGTACGGCTTTGACGCTGACACCTGCGCCGTGATCTCCAACATCGACGGCCAGAGCCCCGATATCGCACTGGGCACCAACGACCAGGTCGGCGGTGCCGGTGACCAGGGCATGATGTTCGGCTATGCCTGCGATGAGACCCCTGAGCTGATGCCCATGCCCATCAGCCTGGCCCACAAGCTGGCCAAGAAGCTGACCGAGGTGCGCAAGAGCGGCGAGCTGGATTACCTGCGCCCGGACGGCAAGAGCCAGGTCACCGTGGAGTACGACGAGAACAACAAGCCCATCCGCGTGGATGCAGTCGTCATCTCCAGCCAGCACAGCGAGAGCGTGACCATGGAGCAGCTCCGGGCCGATATCATGGAGAAGGTCATCAAGGCCACCATCCCTGCCGAGCTGCTGGATGAGAACACCAAGTACTACATCAACCCCACTGGCCGCTTTGTTGTGGGCGGCCCGCAGGGCGACAGCGGCCTGACCGGCCGCAAGATCATCGTTGACACCTACGGCGGCTACGCCCGCCACGGCGGCGGCGCATTCTCCGGCAAGGACCCCAGCAAGGTGGACCGCAGTGCCGCTTACGCGACCCGCTGGGTGGCCAAGAACATCGTGGCTGCCGGTCTGGCTAAGCAGTGTGAGGTGCAGGTGGCCTACGCCATCGGCGTGGCAAAGCCTGTGTCCATCATGGTGGATACCTTTGGCACCGGCACCGTGGCCGATGAGAAGATCGAGCAGGCAGTGGAGAAGGTCTTTGACCTGACCCCCGCCGCCATCATCCGTGACCTCGGCCTGCGGAAGCCCATCTACCGCAAGCTGGCCGCCTACGGCCACATGGGCCGCGAGGATCTGGGCGTGAAGTGGGAGAACACCGACCGCGTGGATGAGCTCAAGGCCGCTGTTGCAGCGCTGTAAAACTGAAACGCAAAGCGCCCTGTACCGTGAAAGGTGCAGGGCGCTTTTCTATGGTGGGCGGCAGACAAACAAAAAACGCTCCCCCGTGCAGGTGGGGAAGCGTTTTTTGTTTGTCCTTTTCAGGACAGGGTAAATGATAAGAAGGTAAATGAAGAAAATAGCATAATAATAGAAGGATGAACAACAGGAGTACCGGAAAGGAAAGCGCGTCGTTTCACTTTGTATCCAACTGACGCTCCTGTTGGATACAAGATAACACTTTTCACAGAAAAATACAAGAGCTTTTTTGAAAAAAGTTCTCTTGTTCGAGCAAAAAAAGTAATTTTGTCACAACGCACAAAAACGGGGGAGATGTGTTTGGCAAAGTGATGAAACAAGCACGGGCCGGGGCAGAGGTTCGGAATTGCAGAAGCTGATTCTTTACAACGGGATGCGGCTGTGTTATGATGGATACATCTATGAGAAAAGAACGCTCTGTGGCCCGGAAGGGCAGAAAAGGTGCGGGAAGAAGCGAGGAATAGAATGGAACATACGATCGCACAAAACAAGGCTCCGTGCTTTGGCGGGCGGACCCCGCTGTTCAGCCAGCGTGATCTGCTCAGGCTGGTGGGGCCGCTGCTGGTGGAGCAGCTGCTGGCCGTGACGGTGGGCATGGCCGATACCATGATGGTCTCCCGCTGCGGCGAAGCCGCCATCTCGGGTGTCAGCCTGGTGGATATGATCAACAACCTCATCATCGTGCTGTTTGCGGCGCTGGCCACCGGCGGCGCGGTGGTGGTCAGCCAGTATCTGGGTGCAAAGGAGCAGAAGCACGCCAACGCAAGCTCGGGTCAGCTGATCCTGCTCAGCGCTCTGCTGGGCGTGGGTGTGGGGGTGTTCTGCTTTGTGCTGGCCCGTCCCATGATCCGGCTGTGCTATGGCAGCATCGATGCCGATGTGCTGGAGGCTGGTGTGCTCTACCTGCGCATCACGGCGGTCAGCTACCCGTTCCTGGCCATGTACAATGCCGGTGCTGCGCTCTTCCGCAGCATGGGCAACTCCAAAATCTCCATGCAGATCAGCATCCTGATGAACATCATCAACATCGTGGGCAATGCAGTCTGCATCTTTGTGCTGGGTATGGGCGTGGACGGCGTTGCCTGGCCCAGCGTCCTCTCCCGTGCTGTGGCGGCGGTGCTCATCCTGAACCGCTGCTACCAGAAGGGCCACATGCTTACCGTGCCCAAAACGTTCCGGCTGGATGGCCGGATGGCAAAGCGCATCCTGGGCATCGGCATCCCGTCTGCCTTTGAGAACAGCCTGTTCCAGGCGGGCCGCATTCTGGTGGTGAGCATGATCTCCACCTTCGGCACCGTGCAGATCGCCGCCAATGCCGTGGCAAACAATCTGGACGGCATGGGCTGCATCCCGGGGCAGGCCATTGGTCTGGCCATGATCACGGTGGTGGGCCGCTGCGTTGGCGCAGGGGACAATGAGCAGACCGTTTTCTACACCCGCAAGCTGCTGCTCTGGGCCTACATCTCTATGGGGATCTTCAACGGCGGCATCCTGCTCTTCCTCAAGCCGCTGGTGGGCATCTACGCCCTCTCCGGCGAGACCATGGCGCTGGCCATCCTGCTGGTGCAGATCCACGCAGGCAGCGGCCTGTTCCTGTGGCCGGCCTCCTTTGTTCTGCCCAACGCCCTGCGCGCGGCCAACGATGTGAAATTTACCATGGTGGTCTCTGTGCTCAGCATGGCCATCTGGCGGCTGGGATTCAGCTACCTGCTCTGTGTCAGGATGGGCTGGGGCGCTGTGGGTGTCTGGATCGCCATGGTCATTGACTGGGTCTGCCGTGTCATCTGCTTTGTGGCGCGCATGAAGAGCGGCGCATGGAAAACAAAATATCAGGCATAAGAAAGGAACAGGATATGAAACTGATCAGCTGGAACGTCAACGGCCTGCGGGCCTGCCTGACCCACGATTTTGCCGCAAGCTTTGCGGCGCTGGATGCCGACATCTTCTCGGTGCAGGAGACCAAGATGCAGCCGGGGCAGGCTGATTTTGCCCCCGAGGGCTACACCGAGTACACCTACTCCGCCGAGAAAAAGGGCTACTCCGGCACGGCCTGCTGGTGCAAAACGGCCCCGCTGGCCGTGACCACCGGCATCGGCAGGGAGGAGCACGACCACGAGGGCCGGGTGCTGACGCTGGAATATCCCGGGTTCTATCTGGTCAACTGCTACACGCCCAACAGCCAGGACGGCCTGAAGCGGCTGGACTACCGCATGACCTGGGAGGATGCGTTCCGGGTCTACCTGCTGGAGCTGGACGCAAAAAAGCCGGTCATCCTCTGCGGTGACCTGAACGTGGCCCACACCGAGATCGACATCAAGAATGCGAAGACCAACCGGATGAGCGCGGGCTTCACTGACCAGGAGCGGGCCAAGATGACCGAGCTGCTGGCGGCGGGCTTTACCGACACCTTCCGCGCGGTCCACCCGGACGAGGTGAAGTACAGCTGGTGGAGCTACCGCTTCCACGCCCGGGAAAAGAACGCGGGCTGGCGCATTGATTATTTCATCGTTTCAAACCGCATCGCCGACAAGGTGACCGCCGCCGAGATCCACAACGAGGTGTTTGGCTCCGACCACTGCCCGGTGGAGCTGGTCATCGACCTGTAAGCCGTTGCGATCATGATCTTATGATAAGGAGAAACCTGGATGCTCAAGAATTATCTGATGGTGTTTTTTGTCTCGATGGTGCCGGTCATTGAACTGCGCGGTGCCATTCCGATCGGGCTGGGCATGGGCCTGCCCGCCCTGCCCACCTATCTGGTCTGCGTGCTTGGCAATATGCTGCCGGTGCCCTTTATCTACCTGTTTGCCCGCAAGTTCCTCATCTGGGGCTACCACAAGCCGGTCATCGGGCCGGTGTGCAAGTTCTTCATCACCAAGGGGGAAAAGGGCGGCCGCAAGCTGGAGGAAAAGGCCGGCAAGGGTCTGACCGTTGCCCTGCTGCTCTTTGTGGGAATCCCGCTGCCCGGCACCGGTGCCTGGACCGGCACACTGGCAGCCTCCATTCTGGACATGAAGTTCAAGGATGTTCTCATTGCCTGCATGGGCGGTGTGCTGCTGGCGGGCATCATCATGGGTCTGGCCAGCGCCGGTGTGCTGGGCGCGGCCAGCAGCCTGTTTGCAGTGTGATAGATTCGGACTTTGCCGCGACAGCTCCCCTGGCAGGGGAGCCAAGTCCTGCCTCGCCTATTAGGAGAGGTGGCATCGAGCGATAGCGATGATGACGGAGAGGTTTCGAACAGAAGCAGGCTGCCGAAGGCTGGCAAAAGCGCTTTAAGTGTGTTACAATAAACAGTAACGTGTCGTTACGACAAAGAAAGGACGAAGCAATCATGGATCAGGCATTGAATCAGAAGATCGACGCCTTTATTGCGGCGAACAAGGAGCAGATTCTGGAGGACATCGCGGCGCTGGTGGCCATCAACAGTGTGGAGGGCACCCCGACCGAGGAAGCTCCCTTTGGTGAGGGCCCCCGCGCGGCGCTGGACAAGACGCTGGAGCTGGCTGCAGGCATGGGTCTGGCGACCCGCAACTGCGAGAACTACATCGGCTATGCCGAGCTGGCCGGTGCAGACCCCGAGAAGTATCTGGCAACCATCTGCCATGTGGATGTGGTGCCCGTGGGCAACGGCTGGAGCCAGGACCCCTTCAAGATGCAGATCCGGGACGGCTGGATGATCGGCCGTGGTGTGGCCGATGACAAGGGCCCCATGGTGGCTACCCTGTACGCCCTGAAGTTCCTCAAGGAGGAGGGCGTTTCCCTGCGGTATCCCATCCGCGCAATGGTTGGCGACAACGAAGAGACCCACATGAACGATGTGGAATATTACCTCAAGAACTACCCGGCCCCGGTGTTCTGCTTCACCCCGGATGCAGAGTTCCCGGTGTGCAACGGCGAGAAGGGCCATTTCGGTGCGGAGCTGGTCAGCCCGGTCTGCAACGGCGAGATCAAGGAGTTTGAGGGCGGCGTTGCCAACAACGCAGTCCCCGACCGCGCCAGCGCACTGGTGGAGACTGACATCACCAAGCTGAAAAATGCCCCCAACATCACGCTGGAGCCGGAAGGCAATGGGGTGCGTATCCGGGGCTGGGGCAAGAGCGGCCATGCCGCCATGCCCGAGGGCACGGTCAACGCCATCGGTCTGGTGGTGAACTACCTGCTGGACAACGATCTGTGCAACGATGCAGAGCGCGCCTATCTGGAAGCCCTGAAAAAGCTGCACGCTTCCACCGCAGGCACCGGCCTGGGCATCGACTGCGCCGACGGCCCCTTCGGCCCCCTGACCATCATCGGCGGCCGCATCTTCATGCGGGAGGGCCGGATCGTCCAGACCATGGACAGCCGTTACCCCACCTGCACCAACGCCGAGAAGATGAAGGAGCAGATCAAAGCTGCCATTGGCACGGGTGCTTCTCTGGAGAAGGCCGAGGGTGCCGAGCCCTTCTATATCGCAGCCGATACCCCCGCCATCAAGGCCTGCATCGAGACCTACAACGAGGTCACCGGCGAGAATGCCACGCCCTTTACCATGGGCGGCGGCACCTATGCCCGCCACTTCCCCTATGCGGTGAGCTTTGGCCCCGAGCACGAGGACATGGTGCTGCCTGAGTTCGGCGGCCCGATGCACGGTGCCAACGAGGCAGCTCCCATCGATAAGCTGCTGGAGGCCCTGAAGATCTACATCATCGCCCTGCTGCGGCTGGAGGAGATCGACTTCTGATGAACGTTCTGGTCATTGACGGCCAGGGCGGCGGTCTGGGCCGCCAGCTGGTGGCGGCCATCTCTGCCGCCTGCCCGGAAGCCCGGCTGACCGCCGTGGGCACCAACAGCCTTGCAACTTCGGCCATGCTCAAGGCGGGGACGGTCCGCGCCGCCACCGGCGAGAACGCCGTGGTCGTGAACTGCCGCACCGCGGATGTTATCGTGGGGCCCATCGGCATTGTGATCGCTGACGCGCTGCTGGGCGAGATCACCCCCGCCATGGCAGCGGCAGTCTGTCAGAGCCCCGCCCGGCGGGTGCTGGTACCTATCAACCACTGTGAGAACATCGTGGTGGGCGTGCCAGACCAGCCCATCGGCCAGCTGGTGGCGGCAGCGGCACAAAAGGTCAAAGAACTGGTGGCAACTCCTTGTAAATAACAGAAAAGCAGCTGCGTTCCGTGTGTGCGGAGCGCAGCTGCTTTCGTTTTGTTCAGTTTTTGCGGATAGTACCGCCATGCCGGCGGCTCCCCTATGAGGAAAGCTGGCACGCAAAGTGGGACCGAGAGGTTCAGCGCTGCTGTTTCTGGATGACCTCGTGGATGCTGGGGGGCACATCCCCCTGTGCGTCCTTTTCCAGCCTGCTGATGCGGCGGTCCAGCTCGGTGAGGCGCTGAGCCATGACATCCGGCAGATCCTGCTGGTCCAGGTCATCGGCGGGGTTGACGGCCTTGTTGTTGATGCGCACCACCTCGGCGGGCACGCCCACGGCGGTGCAGTTGGCGGGCAGGTTGCGCAGCACAACGCTGCCTGCGCCGATGCGGGCGTTATCGCCGATATACACCGGGCCCAGTACCTTGGTGCCCGCGCCGATCAGCACATTGTTCCCCAGGGTGGGGTGGCGCTTGCCGGTGTCCTTGCCGGTGCCGCCCAGCGTCACGCCGTGGTAGATGGTGCAGTTGTCGCCGATCACGGTGGTCTCGCCGAACACGATGCCCATGCCGTGGTCGATGAACAGGCACCTGCCGATCCGGGCACCGGGGTGGATTTCGATGCCGGTCTTGTGGCGGCCGTGCTGGCTGACCCAGCGGGCAAGGAAAAAGTGCCCGTGCTCATACAGCCAGTGGGCAATGCGGTGGTAGACCAGGATATGAAAGCCGGGGTACAGCAGGATGACCTCCAGCACACTGCGTGCGGCGGGGTCTTTGCGCTGGATGTTCCGTGCGTCCTCCAATAAGCTCATGTGGGAAACCCTCCCTTTTTGTTCAGCCGCCTCGGTGCGGCTCTCTCTATTTGACAGATACTATAATAACACATGCAAACTTCAATGTACAGTGCTTTGGTAGGAATTGACGGAGAAAAATCCCCCTCCGCGCAGGGATTATGGGGCGGGAAACGGGTTTTCGGTAGAGTAGCCAAAATTCCGGGAGATACAGCCAAAACCTTTTCACACAGGAATCTTACAGAAAGCATTGACACATTTTGCGTTTCTATGATAAAATATAACGAAAACAAATGCGAAGGAAAAGGAGAAGCGGACGAATGCTGTCAAAAATGAATGCTGAACTGAAAAAGCAGTTTGCAGCCGTTTTTGCGGTGGGTTCCGTGTTTCCTTTTTTCGCTTTTTGAACTTTTCCGTTTGTGGAAAAGTTCTTTTTTTTGCCTGTCCGCGGGCTGCAACGCCCGCATCCGCCCATCCGAAATACGAACAGGGAGGTAAAAGAATATGCTGCTCATCAACGCTGTAAACGCTGCGGGCCGCCCGGTGGAGCTTTTCGTGAAAGACGGAAAGATCGCCGCCATGGGTCAGGATCTTTCTGCACTGGCCGGGGAGGGGGAGACTGTCCTCGATGCAGGCGGTCTGACCGTGCTGCCTGCCTTTGTGGACCTGCACTGCCACTGGCGCACCCCGGGCTTTGAATATAAGGAGGACATCGCCACCGGAAGCATGGCTGCGGCCGCAGGCGGCTACACCTTTGTCAACCTGATGCCCAACACAAAGCCCATCTGCTCCTCTGCCGCACAGGCAGCCATGGTGGAGCAGAAGGCCGCCGAGGTGGGCCTGTGCGATGTGAACCAGACCGTTTCCATCACCGAGAACTTTGACGGCAAGACCATCGACCACCTCAAGACCCTGCCCGCCAGCGTGAAGTTCATCACCGAGGATGGCCACGGTGTGCAGGACAACGCCACCATGGCCCGGGCCTTTGCCATCTGCACCCAGCGGGATATCACCGTGATGAGCCACGCCGAGGATATGGAGATCAGCCCCTGGGATTACCGGCTGGCTGAAGATCTGGAGACCGTGCGCAACTGCTGGCTGAGCGAGTACTACCAGACCAGGCTGCACATGTGCCACGTTTCCACCCGGGGCGCGCTGGAGGCCATCCAGATGGCCAAGCTGCGCGGCGCACCTGTGACCTGCGAGGTGACCCCGCATCACCTGTGGTTCAACAATGAGACCTGCGATTACCGGGTCAACCCGCCCATCCGCACCGCAGATGATGTGCAGGCGCTCATCGATGGCATCCGTTCCGGTGTGGTGGATGCCATTGCCACCGACCACGCTCCCCACTCCGAGGAGGACAAGCTGAAGGGCATGGCCGGTATGGTGGGCAGCGAGACCGCCTTTGGGGTCTGCTACACCAAGCTCTGCAGGGAAGAGGGCCTGCCGCTGGAACTGCTGGTGCACCTGATGAGCACCCGCCCGGCAGAGATCCTGGGCCTTGCCAAGGGCCAGCTGGAGCCCGGCTACGATGCAGACTTCGTGCTGGTGGATCTCGACACCCCCTACACCGTGGACAAGGAAAAGCTGCACTCCAAGAGCCATAACTGCCCCTTTGATGGTGCACAGCTCTACGGCAGGGTCTATGCTACCATCAAGGGTGGCAAGCTGACCTATCAGGCTGAGGAGTAAAAGTCAGAACGTATCACTTCACCTCTTTGCCAAGGGCTCCCCTACTAGGGGAGCTGGCAGCGCGTCAGCGCTGACTGAGAGGTTTAATTCGTAATAAGAGAGTATGGAGGAACCCGACAATGACAAACATGGACAAGCTTTACGAAGCAGTTGCAGCCCGCGGCCCGGTGTGTGTGGGTCTGGACACTGATTTCAGCTACCTGCCCGCTGACTTTGTGGACACCGCCCTGACCAAGGGGGAGAACATCGTCCGCTTCAACAAGAAGCTCATCGATGCCACCAAGGCTGTGGCTGGCTGCTACAAGGTGCAGATCGCATACTACGAGTCCCTGGGTCTGGAGGGCATGAAGGCCTACGCCGAGACTCTGGCCGCTGTCCGCGAGGCCGGTATCCCTGTCATCGCCGATATCAAGCGCGGCGATATCGCCAAGACCGCCGAGATGTACGCCATGGGCCACTTCACCGGCGACTTCGAGTCTGATTTCGTCACCCTGGCCCCCTACATGGGTCTGGATTCCATCAGCCCCTACCTGCCCTATGCCGAAAAGCAGGGCAAGGGCATGTTCGTTCTCTGCCGCACTTCCAACGGCGGTGCCAAGGACTTTGAGTATGAGAAGCTGGCAGACGGCCGCCACGTCTACGATCTGGTGGGCGACAAGCTGAACGCTCTGGGCAAGGACTACATGGGCGCGCACGGCTATTCCTCGCTGGGGCTCGTCATCGGCGGCACACACATCGAAGAGGCGAAAGAGATCCGCGCCAAATACAGGGACAGCTTTTTCCTCATCCCGGGCTACGGCGCGCAGGGCGGCACGGCCGAGGACATCGCGCAGTATCTGGCGCAGGGCAACGGCGGTGTGGTGAACTCCAGCCGCAGCGTGCTGCTGGCCTATAAAAAACAGCCCGGAACGGCTTATGCCGAAGCCGCGTACAACGAATGTGTGCATATGAAGGAGGCCATTGCGGATGCCTGCAGCAAATTATAACGCCGCCGTCCTGGCAAACGGCGCGGCGGGCGAAAACGTGATGCTGCTGACGGCCCGCTGGGACGAAACCACCCCCGCGCCCGCGTGCGGCCAGTTTTACATGCTGCGCGCCTGGAAAGCGGAGGAAGCGCCGCTGCTTTCGCGCCCCATCAGTGTGCATCGTTTTGACAGAGAGAAAAAAGAGATTTCCTTTTTATATGAGGTCCGTGGTACGGGCACGCAGAAGCTGGCCGCGCTGCGGCCCGGGGACACCGTTGCGCTGACGGGCCCCTCGGGCCGTGGGTTTCCCGTGGACGGCACGTTGGGCGGCGCCGTCGCGCTGGTGGGCGGCGGCATCGGCACCGCGCCGCTGCTGCAGCTTGCGGCAGAGCTTGCCGCGCAGGGCGTGGACGTGGACCTTTACGCGGGCTTTCGGGACGAGCCGTACCGTGTTGACGCGTTCAGCGCTGCGTGCCGTTCGGTACACATCGCCACGGATTCCGGCCGCCACGGCCACCACGGCTTTGTGACGGACCTGCTGGACCCTGCGAAGTACACCGCCGTGTGTACCTGCGGGCCGGAGATCATGATGGAAAAGGTGGCCAAAATGTGTCTGCGTGCGGGCGTGCGCGTATATGTGAGCAGGGAGGCCAAGATGGCCTGCGGCGTGGGCGCGTGTCTGGGCTGCACCTGCAAGAGCAAAGACGGCGGCGTGTCTGTCTGCAAGGATGGGCCGGTGTTTGAAGGGAGCGTGCTGTATGAGCTTGACTGACGTTACCCTGTGCGGCAAAACGCTGTGCAGCCCGGTCATCGCCGCGTCCGGTACCTTCGGCTTCGGCGGCGAGTACGCGGGCATCGTGGACATGAAAAAGCTGGGCGGTATCTCCGGCAAGGGGCTGACGCTGGAGGGCAAGTACGGAAACGAGGGCGAGCGTCTGTGGGAGACACCTGCCGGGCTCATCAACTCCATCGGTCTGCAGAATCCCGGCGTGCGGCATTTCATTGAGTATGAGCTGCCCGGCATGAAAAAGCTTGGCCCCGCGGTGTTGGCGAATCTGGGCGGCAGCACCATCGAGACTTACGAGGAGGGCGCGCGGCTGCTGGATGAAACGAATGTGGACTTCATCGAACTGAACATCAGCTGCCCCAACGTGAAGGCGGGCGGAATCGCCTATGGCGTGAAAGCGGAAAGCGCGCGGGAAGTAGTGTCCCGCGTGCGGGCCTGCACGAAAAAGCCCCTTATCGTGAAGCTCTCTCCCAACGCGGAGAACATCACCGAAATGGCCCTTGCCTGCGAGGCGGCGGGCGCGGACGGGCTTTCCCTCGTCAACACGTTCCAGGCCATGGCCATTGACCTGGAAAAACGCCGCCCTGTATTCAACAATGTGTTTGCAGGGCTGTCCGGCCCGGCCATCCGCCCCATCGCCCTGCGCATGGTGTATCAGGTGTGCAGGGCCGTGCAGGTGCCCGTGGTGGGGCTGGGCGGCATTGCCACAGCCGGGGACGCGCTGGAGTTCATCATGGCCGGCGTGGCGGCCGTGCAGGTGGGCACCGCCAATTTCAGCGACCCGCGCGCCTGCGAAAAGATCACCGACGGCATCGCCGCCTGGATGCAGGGCCACGGTGTGCGCTCCCTTGCGGAGATCCGCGGCTGCGCGCAGGTCTAAGCCGAAAATACACAGATCTGATTGGAATAAAAAGGAGAATCCACATGAACGATGTGCTTGAAATATTGAAGTCCTGCGACGCGTTTCTGGAGGGCCACTTCCTGCTGTCCTCCGGCCGCCATTCCTCGGCCTACTGCCAGATGGCGTATCTGCAGCAGTACCCCGAAAAATGCGCCGCGGCCATGAAGCCCGTGGCCGAAAAGCTGCGGGAACTGGACGTGGACGTCATCGTCGGTCCGGCCATGGGCGGCATCGTTTACGCCTACGAGCTGGCCCGCCAGACGGGCAAACGCGCTATCTTCACCGAGCGTGTGGACAATGTGATGACGCTCAAGCGCTTTTCCATCCGGCCGGGCGAAAAGTGCATCATCGCCGAGGATGTGGTGACCACGGGCGTGTCTTCTCTGGAGACGAAGCGCGTCATCGAGGAGGCCGGCGGCGAATGCCTGGGCATCGTGTGCGTGGTGGACCGCACCAAGGCGGACGCGCCCTCGCCCATTCCCATCCTGGCCAGCGCCGCCAAGCTGGACCTCCCCAACTATGCGCCGGAGGAATGCCCCATCTGCAAAGAGGGCAAGCTGCCGCTGGTGCATCTGGGCAGCCGTAAAATGAAAGAACAGGCCAGGCAGACGCTGTGAGCGCGCGGAGCTTGAAAAAAGGGGGAGCGCATATGAAAGCATATTTGCTGCTGGCGAACGGCATGGTGTTCGAAGGCCGGGCCTTCGGCGCAGCCGGTACCAGTGTGGGCGAGGTCGAGTTCAACACGGGCATGGTCGGCTACGAGGAAACCCTCACCGACCCCAGCTATTACGGCCAGATCATCACACAGACCTATCC
>OJRZ01002269.1_pt1 | contig 12498 bp, 10 predicted proteins | sample 1599291 | NCBI WGS metagenome assembly OJRZ01 (sample SAMN04168657, study PRJEB22393) | human gut metagenome | biome: human gut microbiome; feature: stool | host: Homo sapiens | collected 2014-03-20
CATCACGAGCGAAGTCGAAGGATTTTTTCTTCTGCTCCACGTGTACGGGCACGATTTCTTCATCGAACACGCCCGATTCCAGCGCGGCTGCGGCCCTCTGCTGGGAAAGCACGGCATGGGCGTCCAGTTCTTCACGGGAAAGATGGTAGCGGGCCGCCACGTTCTCGGCGGTGATGCCCATGTGATAGTCGTTGAAAGCGTCCCAGAGGCCGTCCCTGACCATCTCGTCCACAAGTTTGACATCGCCCATGCGCCCCCCCCAGCGTGCGGAGGGCAGGACATAGGAAGCCTGAGACATGTTCTCCATGCCGCCTGCCACCACACAGCGGGCCTCTCCGGCGCGGATGGCCAGCGCGGCTTCCGCCACGGCCTTGAGGCCGGAACCGCAGACCTTGTTCACCGTCCACGCCGGGATCTCCACGGGGATACCGGCCTTGACGGCGGCCTGACGCGCGGGGTTCTGGCCCAGCCCCGCTTGAAGGACGTTGCCCATGACGACTTCTTCCACCATGCCGGCATCCACGCCACCCCGGGAAAGGGCCGCGCGGATGGCCACGGCCCCCAGCTCGACGGCAGGGACGGAGGCGAGAGAACCGCCGAAACTGCCCAACGCGGTACGGGCCGCGCTTACGATGACCACTTCACGCATAATGACTCCTGTCCGGCACAGTGCCGGCTCTCCAAGGGCTTTCGCCCGATGATGCTGCGCTCTTTGCGAGCGATATGTTCCCGACGGCTTAGTAGCGGAAGAACCCTTCACCGCTTTTGCGGCCCAGCTTGCCCGCCCGGACCATCTTGCGGAGCAGGGGCGCGGGGCGGTACTTGCCCTCGCCCATCTCGTCGCGGAGCAGCTCCATGATGGCGAGGCACACGTCGAGGCCGATGAGGTCGGCCAGAGCCAGCGGGCCCATAGGGTGATTGGCTCCGAGCTTCATGGCGGTATCGATGTCCTCAGCGGAGGCCACGCCTTCCTGCAGCATGAAGACCGCTTCGTTGATCATGGGGATGAGGATGCGGTTGACCACGAAGCCGGGGTATTCATTCACGGTGACCGCCGTTTTGCCCAGCCGTTCGGAAAGCGCCTTGGCGGCTTCGTAGGTTTCGTCGGAAGTGGCGGCGCCGCGGATGATCTCGATGAGGGCCATGCGGGGCACAGGATTGAAGAAATGCAGGCCCACCACCTTGTCGGGGCTGCCCACGGCGGAGGCCACGGCGGTGACGCTCAGGCTGGACGTATTGGTGGCGAGGATGCAGCCGGGGGAAACGATGCCGTCCAGCTTCGAGAAAATGGAACGCTTGACGTCCAGATCCTCCACGGCGGCCTCGATGACCACGTCGGCCTTGGCGGCATCCTGCATGTCCAACGTGCCGACGATGCGGGGGAGGGCCGCATCGCGGTCTTCGGCGGCCATCTTGCCCCGGGCCACGAGCTTGTCCCAGGCGCCGACGATGCCCTTCAGACCTTTGTCGACGAATTCCTGCTTTATATCGTAGAGATACACGGTGAAACCGTTCAGCGCGGCCACCTGAGCGATGCCGCCGCCCATGGTCCCTGCACCTATCACAAAAAGGGTCTCCATAACCATCTCCTTTTCGGCATGAAACCGTTCGTTGACCTGTCCCGTTTCCATCACCCGAGGACGCCGGACGCGATGACCATGCGCTGGACTTCGCTCGTTCCCTCATAGATCTGGGTGATCTTGGCATCGCGGTACAAGCGTTCCGCAACAGATCCTTGTAAATAGCCGCTGCCGCCGCATATCTGCACGGCTTCCGAAGCGCACCACACGGCCGCTTCCGATGCCACGAGCTTGGCCGCCGAAGCTTCCGCGCGGAACCTTTTCCCCCCGTCGCGCAGGCGGGCCGCATGCAGGGTGAGCTGGCGGGCGGCTTCCACCTTCGCCCACATGTCCGCGGCCTTCCAGCGCAGCCCTTGGAAATGCTCCAAAGTGCGGCCGAATTGGCGGCGTTCCTTGAGCCGCACGCACGCCTCGTCGAACGCGGCATCCGCTATGCCCACCGCCTGCGCGGCGATGCCCAGCCGCCCGCCGTCCAGCGTTTCCATGGCGATGCGGAACCCGTCGCCAGGCCTGCCGATGAGGCGGTCGGCGGGGATGCAGAGGTTGCGCAAAAAGAGTTCGCAGGTCTGGGCGCCGCGGATGCCCATCTTGCGCTGAGGGGCGGAGATGAGCAGGCCGGCGTCGTCACTGCACACCACGAAGGCGCTCAGGCCTTCCGTGCCCTGCCCGCCGGTACGGGCGAAGAGGATATAGATATCGGCCCTGCCGGCATTGGTGATGAATATCTTGTGTCCGTTGATGACGTAGAAGCCGCCGTCCAGCTCCGCCGTGGTGGCGATGGCCCCCACGTCCGACCCGGCCTCGGGCTCAGTGAGCGCGAAGGCCCCCAGCTTGTCGCCGCGGAGCATGGGACGAAGGAAGCTTTCCTTCTGCATGGGCGAGCCGAAGGCATGGAGCGGATGGCAGGCAAGGCCCACATGCGTCGCATAGGTGACGCCCACGGAAGGGCAGGCCTTGGACAGGCGTTCCACACAACGGACATACGATTCATAGCTGGAACCGCGCCCGCCCTGCTCGGGAGGATAAGGAAGCCCCATGAATCCGGCGTCGGCCAAGGCTCGGACAGACTCCCCGCAGAAAAGGCTTTCCTCATCACAGCGCTCGGCCATAGGCCTCACGGTCCTCGTAATGATCTCATCAAGGCGTTGCCAGAGCGTTGCTTCCATTCAGTCCATCCTCCGAGGGTTGCGCAGCGGAACCCGATCAGCGGCGGCGATTGACGAAGGCGCGCATCCTGTCCTTCTGATCCTTTGTGGAGAAACAGAGGCCAAACGCCTGCGCTTCGTACGAGAGGCCGGATTCGAGGCCGGATTCGAGGCCATGACGTATGCAGCGTTTGGTCTGCTGGACGGCACAGCGAGCCTGACGGGCGATGCCTTCCGCCAGCGCGGAAACTTCAGCGGCAAGGGCATCGTGAGGGACGATCTTGTCGACGAGGCCGATGCGCAGGGCCTCTGCGGCATCGATCATGTTGCCCGAGAAGAGCAGCAGGGAGGCCGCGCCCCTGCCCACCAGACGGGGCAGGCGCTGGGTGCCGCCGAATCCGGCCGTGATGCCGAGGCCGACTTCGGGCTGGCCGAAGCGGGCCTTTTCGGATGCGATGCGGATATCGCAGGCAAGGGCCAGTTCACAGCCGCCGCCAAGGGCAAAGCCCGGGATCATGGCGATGGAGGGCTGGCGCAGGGCCTCTATCTTGGCGAATACCTTTTGCCCAAAGGCACCGAAGGCCATACCGGCTTCCGCTTCCATGGACTGCATCTCCGTGATGTCCGCTCCGGCGGCAAGGGCCTTCTCTCCGGCCCCCCTGACGACGAGGACGCGGATCTCGGCATCGCCGTCGATCGCGGCAAGGGCGTCGTCAAGTTCCTTCAGTACGGCGCTGTTCAGCGCGTTCAGCTGATCGGGACGGTTCAGCGTGAGGTAAGCCACGCCGTCCTTTTTCTCAAAAAGGATGTTCTCGTACATAACCCCCTTCCCTCTCTTCAAGCAGTGGCCTGCCAAGGCCCGAAAAGCCGCGGCAGGCGTTTTCAAATCAGAACAGGCCGTCGGGATCGATGCCGCACAGGCGGCGTGCAAGGGCCTTCTTCGCTTCCATGTTGGCCTGACGGCCGATCATGATGCGCTGGGCCTGCGGCGAACCTGCGCCGTGCATGGATTCGGTGAGGTAGCCCACCGCCACGGAACCGATGGTCATGGCCTCGATGAGGCGGAGGATGCGCTGGCGGTCTTCCACGGAATACCGGGCATCGCCCACCATGAGCTTGCGGCACCATTCGCCCACTTCGTCGGACGTGAAATCGGCATCGGAAGGCATGGTCACCATGAGCCCCCCGGCGATGTCCTGCGCGAGGCGGGCGATCTCGTAAGGCAGGCGGGTGACGTTCTGCTTGCACACGTTGGCGAGGAGCATGTCGATCTGGTAGTTGCCGGCCCGCGTGGGGGAGCCTTCGCAGGAACAGGCGATGCCGCAGGAGAACAGCGTCTCGTTCAGATGGATCATCTCGATGATCTTGTCCTTGATGTGGGACGCCTTGGCGCAGCCGTTGCATTCGGCGGCCGTCTGGGACGCGCCGATGAGCACGTCGCCGTTTCCGACCTTGCAGCCGCCGTAGGACTGGCGGTGATAGCCGGCGAAACGTTCCACCAACATGCCGGTGAAATCGATCTCGCCCAACATGTACACGTTCTTATAAGGAACGAAGGTATCTTCAAAAATGATGATGACTTCCTGGCCGCCGTAATTCGCGTTGCCCACGTCCACCTTGCTGGCTTCCAGCTTGCGGGTGTCGCTGGCCTGACGGCCATAGATGTAAAGGATGCTGGGGTCATCGGCGGGGACGGAGAAGGCCACGGCATAGTCCCGGTCTTCCTCGCGCATGGTCTGCGTGGGCATGACGAGGATCTGATGGGAGTTGAGGGCGCCGGTCTGGTGCATCTTGGCGCCGCGCACCACGATGCCGTCCTCGCGGCGTTCCACCACGCGCAGGAACATGTCGGGATCCTTCTGGGCGTAGGGGGCGAGGCCCCGGTTGCCCTTGGGGTCGGTCATGGCGCCGTCCACAGTCAGGTCGTTGTCCTGGACGAACTTCAGGAAGTTGACAAAGTTCTCATGATACTTAGTGTTATACTTCTCGTCGATCTCATAGGTGGTGGAGAAGACGGCGTTGAAAGCGTCCATGCCTACGCAGCGCTGGAAGCAGGAAGCGGTCTTCTGACCCAGCAGACGCTGCATCTTCACCTTGTTCATCAAGTCCTCGGTGGACTGATGCAGATGGGTAAAACGGTTTACTTTTTTACCGGTCAGATTGGAGGTAACAGTCATCAGATCTGCGTATTCGGGATTCTGAGCCAGCTCATAAGTCATGGCCACGCAGTTGATAGAGGGGCGGATCATGGGGTGATCCACCCAGTTTTCAATCTTCTCGCCAAACATGTACACGCGGGTGTTCAATTTCCGTAGGGACTCAATGTACTCCTGTGCAGTCATAAGTGCCATTTCCTTTTTCCTCCTCTTTAAGTTTAATACAGGCTCTGATAAATGCTTTCGACCAGCTCAGTGGTCATGGGGACGAAGCTGTTCTTCAAAAGACGTTGCTGATTCTCCATTACGGATTCCGCAAAAAGGCGGATTTCTTCCGGCTTCACGCCGTATTCGTGCAACGATTTCTTCGGCAGGAGCTGGTTCAGCAGTTCCTCCAGTTTTTCGTAAACATCAGTGGTCTGGCAGTCGAGCAGATTAGCCAGATATTTGTTCATCACGGCAATCTCACCATCGGATTTAATGCTCATATACTTTTTCATGACACCAGTAAAGATGGCGTAATTGCTTTCACCGTGCGCTACATGATACTGTCCGCCTAAGGGGTATGCCATTGCGTGAACAGTACCGCAGCCTGCCGTACCGAATGCAATACCGGCATAGTTGGAAGCGACCAGGAAATCGTCCAACAGCGCAAGTCGTGCGCCGCGGCCATTGGTCACGATCTTCTTGTAACCAGATACGATCATCTCTATAGCCTTGTAGCCGAAGAGTTTGGTGTAGGATGTGGCATTGGGAGACAGGCAGGACTCAACAGCGTGAACCAGTGCATCGATAGAACTTGTGGCAAAAACACCAAAAGGCAAACCGGACAGCAATTCGGGAATCAGAACTGCCTTATCGGCATACATAGCCTCACCTACTAGGCCCATTTTGGTACCCATACGGGTACGGTTGAACACCGCAATATTTGTTACCTCGCTACCGGTACCGCAAGTGGTAGGAATGATCACCAACTCATATTTACGGGTTAGGGCTGGCATCACACTGTACAGGCTGTCCATAGAAGCATCTTCTGTAGCAACTGCCAGAGCCTTGGCGATGTCGATAACCGTACCACCGCCGATAGCAATGATCCGCTTGCAGCCGGTCTTGGCCGCATCCTGCATGATGCTTTCACACATCACATCAGTGGGTTCCCCCATACCATACTCTTCCTGGAAGATGGTATGGACTTTTAGGCCCAAGGGGCCAAAGTAAGGCTCGAAGATAAATTTGTTGGTCAAAACCAAATCTTCAGCACCCAGCGCAAATCCTTCAGCAAATTCCTTGCAGGTCGCATACTTAAAAATCTCGGGTTTCATAATTACCTGGACCATGGAATATCACTCCTATCGTTAAAATCTCATGAGACTTTCGGCTCTCTGTTTTGTTTTAGCTACGGAATACTTCAGTTGGCCATCATTCTACTTTTGCCACAGCAAGTTCCTTGCGATGCAGGTGGATCATCACCGCCGCCACCACCAGAGGCAACAGACCAGACCAGATTGCGTAAGAACTAAACGCCTTCAAAATCAAGTAGACATACACAACCCCAAAATGGTAAAACAGGAGTGTGCATCCAAAGAATTTCATCTTAGGACGGAAAGAAGGGTCCTTATTCAGATATACTTCTGCAAACGAAGAAGAAAATTGGCGGTAATTGTTACTGTTGAAGATCGTAGCACAGTTGAAGCCCTGCGCACCACAAAATATGGACCACTGAAACGCTGTTGCGAACACACAAGGATACAGACGTGTATATACAGGCCAATTTTGTGGAAAGAAATAGACTGCAGCCAACGATACCGCCTCAACAATGATAACCGCATAACGCAGATCGCTCTTGCTGTGTTTGCTCCAATATGCTGAAAGTGCAAATGCCAAAAAGTACAGGAAAGCACTTCCCACACATAGAGCAAACTCCAGCCAATCGCCGTCTATAAGACGCAGTACAATCTTGATCAGATTTGTTGTGTGTGCATTCCCCAGGTTCGTCCATTGAACTACAGAGTACGCTCCCCAAAGGCCTCCCATAAATGCCATGGTCATATGGATATAGGTCGGCATACGATCGAGTCGCTTCATCCCATTCCTCCCTCGTATAATTAGGTTTCATGGAAAAGGCATTTACATTTTACAAATCGCTTACTTCCACAACTCGTCGGGAGTGGGCACGTGATTGTTCGGCATGAAGCGGGCAATGCGGGAAACGTTCATCAGATGCTTATAGTCAAGGTTTTCGGAAATGCTATTGTGCCCCCAAGAGCCGCAGCCTAATGTATTGGTGGGGGCCAGACCGTTGAAATAGCTGCCACCGGCGGAGCTGGCAGAAACCTGATTAATTACGAATCTGGACACACAGAGACTGCTTCCGACATACTCGATATTGGTCTCAGAATCGGAGTGGAAAGAGACGCTGTGACCCTTGCCATCTTTCTCCAGATTCTGGCGGGCAATATCCACGCCTTCCTCCAGCGTGGAATAGCCATAGGCCGCAATCACAGGACACATTTTTTCGCCGCCCAGAGGATCAACGAGACCTGTGCCGACAGGCTGGACCACGATGGCCCTGGTGCCCTTCGGCACACTGAATCCAGCCATTTCAGCAATCGTTTCAGCAGACTGACCGACGGAATTACTGATGGGCTTACCCTTATCATCAAAAATAGCTGCACGCAAGGCATCCCGCTCCTTATCGTCTCTGACGACATAGCAGTTATTTGCTTCACACTCCTTCAGAACAGCATCATAGTCCTTTTTGTGGCAAATGATGGACTGCTCACCAGAGCAGATGATACCGTAGTCATAAGAACGACCGGTGATGATCTTGGGAACAGCCACTTTGTAATCATAGCCCTCGTCAATGATGCACTGGACATTGCCCGCGCCAACGCCCAGGGCGGGACGGCCCGAGCTGTATGCGGCAGTGACCATGCCGGCACCACCGGTGGCAATGACCACATCAGCGGAGGAAATGAGATTTCTGGTATGCTCTCTGGAGTGCTGATCCAGTATCTGAATTAGATGCTCGGGATAACCCAGCTTCCGCAATTCATCATTGATCATCTCAATGGTCTTACCGCTACAGGCCACAGCTCTGTGGTGAGCGGTAATAATGATGGCGTTGCCGCACTTGAGGGCGAACATGGCGTTGCTCATGGGAGTCACGATGGGGTTGGTGCAGGGGGTAATGGCGGCTACGACACCAACAGGCTTTGCAACCCTGGTGATACCAGTTTTTTCATCGGTATCAAGAATGCCACGGGACTTTTTGCCTCTCAGGTTGTTCCAAACAATACCAGCCTTTTGTTTGTTCTTAGCGATCTTATCTTCAACATTGCCCATGCGGGTCTCTTCCACAGCCAGCTTTGCCAGATACTCCGCATTTTCGTAAACGACCTTACCAATGGTTTTTACGGCCAGATCGACCTGCTCCTGGGTCATCTTCTCAAATTCCGCCTGAGCTGCGCGGGCTCTCGCAATATATTCGTTGATATACTGCACGCTCTGTTCGTGTTCGGTCATTCTTTTTTCCTCCATTATTTTTTTGTGGGATCTATCAAACGCTCATGCTACCAGTCTTCTGGAAACGGATATGCCATGAGAGCGCTTCGTTAAGAATGTGGGGAGTATGTGAGGGATTCCCTTCGCAGGCTCGCTCAAAGTAATCCATCAGCGCATCTTTAAAATCGGGATGCGCACAATTCTGAATAATCTTCACAGCGCGCTCCTTGGGACTGAGGCCGCGCAGATCGGCAAATCCCTGCTCCGTCACCAGAACCATGACTTCATGCTCCGTATGGTCCACATGGGAAACCATGGGAACAACAGAAGAAATCTTGCCGCCCTTTGCGGTAGATGGGGCACTGAAAATGGTGATCGCTGCATTGCGAGAGAAGTCGCCGGAGCCGCCGATGCCGTTCATCATGGAGGACCCCATGATATGAGTGGAGTTGACGTTGCCGTAAATATCCATTTCGATGGCGGTGTTCATGGCGATGACACCGAGCCGTCTGGCAACCTCGGGGCTGTTGCTGATCTCCTGGGGACGCAAAAGAATTTTATCCTTGAAGAAGTCCACCTCGCCCAGAAATTTTTCCAGCGCCTCGGGAGAGGGACTGAGTGCCGTAGTTGAGGCGAAATCGACCTTTCCGCTCCGAATGAGGTCCAGCATGGAGTCTTGAACGACCTCGGTATAGCAGGTCAAATGCTCAAAACGGGAGTTTTGCAGACCGGAAAGCACAGCATTCGCCACATTGCCCACACCCGATTGCAGAGGCAACAGGGAGTTGGTCAGTCTGCCGGCGGCCACCTCCTGCTCAAAGAAAGCGATAATATTCTCGGAGATCTTGCGCGAGACATCATCCGGCGGACTGAATGGCCGGGTCTTGTCGGGCAGGTCTGTCACAACGATGGCGGCGATCTTATCAAAACCGCACTTCATGTATGTAGTGCCAACGCGGTCAGATACCTTGCAGATATTGATAGGCGTTCTGTTGGGAGGATTTGGAACCGTGATGATATCTGCCATGCCCTCCAGTTCCAGTGGCTTCCGCGTGTTCAGCTCCACGATAACTTTCTTTGCCTGAAGCAGATAGGTGGGGGTATTGCCGACAGCGGTCGTGGGAATGATGTCGCCGTCTTCGGTGATGGCCAACGCTTCAACAATGGCGATATCCACAGGTTTCAGAGCACCAGAGCTGATAAGCTGGGCACACTGCGAAAGGTGCATATCCGCATACGCGACCTTCCCACCGTTGATATCCTTGCGGAGTGAGGCGTTCGTCTGATAAGGGAAACGCCTGCGGATGATACCTGCCTCCGTCCATGCGCTGTCAATCTCGGGACCAACAGATGCGCCGGTATAGAGATCGACCTTGAACTTATCGCCTTTCTTGGCTCGTTCAGCCAGTGCAAGGGGTACCGCTTTGGGATAGCCAGACGGAGTAAAGCCGCTGACGCCGATGGTCATGCCGTCTTTGACCAACTGAGCCGCAGCATCCGCCGTCATGAGGAGAGAAAACGCCCGCTCGTTGCGAAGTCTTGCTGCTAAAGTACTTTCATTTTTGTTGTTCATTTCTCCACCTGCCTAACTTGCCCAAATTTTCTTTCTGCACAATACACGCAGAAATTTTGTCCTTTTTTTAACGAAAACTTTTAGGCTTATTTGAAAAATAGCACAACTAAACGCAGAATAAAAATAGGAAAAACTGAGACTGTCATAGAAAAAATCAATGCGCTTAATATAAAAAAGCGCGGTTGTGTTGCTTGCTTTTTGTATAAATCTCACATATACTTGTCATCAAAGAAAGCGTGGTTGTTGGATTAGGACTACGTCCGGAAAGGACACTTATGAATCTGAACCATTTACAATATTTTCTAGAAACGTGTAGATATGGCAGTATAACCAAAGCATCCGAAGTGTGCCATATTTCACAGCCGTCGATAACCGCTGCAATCAATAATCTCGAAAAAGAGCTTGGAGCAAAGCTGTTTGATCGTGTGAATAACCGACTACGGCTGACGGTCGTGGGAGAAGGATTCAAGGATCTGACGGAGGAGTTCCTGAAAACCTTCGACGATTACTGCCAAAGTGCGTACGATATTGCCAGCAGCAGATACACAAAAATACGGGTTGGTATTCCGCCGTTCCTCAGCACGATCATCACCAAAAAGCTTTTTCCGGAATTTTCGGTGCAGCATCCAAATATCCGGTTAGAAATCGTAGAGGTCGGATTGATCGACAGGCTTAACAAACTGAACAGCTCTCAGTTAGATTGTCTGATTGGCGTATGCCGTTCCAAGACCTTTACGTGCAATTCGCGTTGCCTTTTTACGACCAAACTGACTCTGGCTGTCAATCGAGGCAGTGAACTTGTACATAGGCACAAAGCGATATCAATTGCTCAGATGGAGAGCATTCCTCTGGTCACGCCCGTTAAGGGTTCCTATCTGTATAGCTTGATCAACGAGATACTTGCGTCGGAAAAGCCGAACATCGTTATGCAGTCCAATCAGCTTACAACGCTCAAATATATGCTCCGTGTGGACTGTGCCGCGGCAATCATCTATGACGGTCTGTTCAATGACGATGAAGATATCGTCCATATCCCGTTTGAAGAGGATATTTTTTTGGAGACCCATGTTTTCTGGCAGGCGGGACGATATGTCTCGTCTTCTCTGAAATCGTTTATGTCTTATATCTCAAAAGTGGATTTCGGTTCCGATACGGGACTCACAGTCATACAACGCTAGAATGTCCCCCACCGCATAAATATACATTTTGTAGACGTGCTTATGCAAAGGTGAGATATGTCAGAGGCACCGCCTCGCAAGATCAGCGCACAGCAAAATGTGGTATTTTCTGCAATTATTTACCCGTTCATTTGTAAATAGTATCGAAAAAAATGATGCCAACGTAAAAATTTCTGAGGGCAAAAGTAAAAACTAATGATTGACTTTTTATAGCGTCTCTTGCATACTACAAGTAGCAGTTCGCATAAAAAAGCAAAGTAGAATGATGCAAAAAAGGATAAAAAAGTAATATGGAAATGGTTTTCACAGGAGGCAATCAGTACGTTGCGTCGGCGGAGCTGATGATGACCGTCAACATCGCCGTAGCGTTGCAAAAGCCGCTGCTTATCAAGGGTGAACCTGGCACCGGCAAGACCATGCTGGCCCAGGCCGTGGCGGACGCGCTGGGTAAAAGGCTCATCATTTGGAACGTGAAGTCTACCACCAAGGCCCAGGACGGTCTCTATGTCTACGATGTGGTGCAGCGCTTGTACGACAGTCAATTCGGCGGTCAGGGCGTGGACGATATCGCCAAATATATCAAGCTAGGCAAATTGGGCGAAGCGTTTTCTTCCGACGAGCAGGTGGTCCTGCTCATTGACGAGATCGACAAGGCCGATCTGGAATTCCCCAACGATCTGCTCTGGGAGTTGGACAAAATGGAATTCTACATTCCTGAGACTAAAGAGACCATCAAGGCCAAGCAGCGGCCCATCGTTGTAATCACCTCTAACGCAGAAAAAGAACTGCCCGACGCATTTTTGCGCCGCTGCGTGTTCCACTACATAGAGTTCCCGGATCAGGCTCAGATGGAAGCTATTTTGCGGGTGCACTTCGACAATCTGGAGGAAAAACTAATAAAGCAATCCCTTGCGGCGTTCTATCGGCTTCGCGAGCTGCGGGGTATTGAGAAAAAGCCTTCCACATCCGAACTGGTGGACTGGATCCGGGCATTGGTGGCAGGGGACGTGGACCCGAAGCTCATTGAGGACAATATGCCGTTTGCAGGTGTGCTGCTGAAGAAAGATAAGGATTTGCAAACGCTGCGGAAGCAAAAACGGTAAATCACATGTTTCTTAGTTTTTTTTATTTGTTAAGGCAAAGAGGATTGGATATATCTCCTAATGAGTGGATGACTCTTTTGGATGGAATAGAGAAGGGCTTACATTGTTCCTCTTTAATAGGGTTCTATCAACTTTGTCGTGCGGTTCTTTTGAAAAGTGAGATTGAGTTTGACCGATTTGATCAAGCATTCACGGAGTTTTTCAAGGATGTTCCCTTCAATGGTGAACTGCCCAAGGAATTTTTGAGTTGGTTGAATAC
>OJRZ01002279.1_pt1 | contig 12441 bp, 8 predicted proteins | sample 1599291 | NCBI WGS metagenome assembly OJRZ01 (sample SAMN04168657, study PRJEB22393) | human gut metagenome | biome: human gut microbiome; feature: stool | host: Homo sapiens | collected 2014-03-20
TGGTCTGGAAGGTCCAGCTGCCGTTGGCAAAGGTCACCTTTTTGTAGTTGTTGACGCTGGCAATCCGCTCCAGCTGCTCTTTGGTGAACACAGGGGCATTAGGATCTGCGGTGATGTAGTCATCTTCGCCCAAGCTGCTTACCATAGAATCGGAAGCGAACTCATAGCCGGTGAGAAAGTTGATGTCCAGGGCTTCTACAGACTCCATACCAGCGCGTCTGCCAACCAATTTCATCCGGTAGGAAACTTCGGTCTGTTTGGTGGGCCAGCCAGCTTTTACCTTGACTTCCAGGTAGTTTTTGTCGCCCTCTTTGACAACTTTGAAGGAGTCGAGGCTGGATTTGCCTTCCTCATGCTCCAAGCGAAGGTTGTAGGACTTCAGGTCATCTTCCGTCAAGGGAGAGGTTTTATTCCCTTCTTCTTTGACATAGATGGGGAATTTGTACTCTTTGCCGGGGGTGAGAAGGGTGCCGCTTTCCAATGCGATGCCATCCTCATCCTTTTCCAGAACAATGCCAATGATCTCTTTGTCATTATCCGAAGCAGTCGAAGCTGTGTCTGCCATAGCAGTGGTTGCAAAGCTCATTGCAGTAACCATTGCAAGCAGCAACGCCATTGCTTTTTTCATAGTGTAAATACCTCCTGTTTTTTGGTGAGCGTCTTGCTCGAGTTCTATTATAGGGGCATGCCAGGAGGATTGCAACAGGTTTTTGTTGCCATTTTGTAATTATAGTAACAAAATGTAATAATAATGAAATCTATCAGGAAACAGATTCCTCTATTTTCTCTTATCCCATCAAAGAAACGCCATATTCAACAGGAAAACCGCCCCGTGCCCGAAGGCCGAGGCGGTTTAAAATCAAAGTTTGCGAAGCGCCTATCTGCATCCGCAGTGACGGGATTCCACCCGGCAACCTGCTCCCGCAAAGGCGGGGGCCACGCCGTTTCCTGCACGCAGACGAGCTTGCCTACCGTAGGAACCCTCTACAGGGCAATCGATTCCCCACATGGGACAACTCTCACAGTTCTCTACACACATCTGCATACACTGGTGAATCTGTCTATACAAGGCACCGACCCCGGTGTTGGGGTTGGGCTTCCCCGAAGGGGCAGGGCTAGGTGTCCCTGCAGAAGAACTAGAGGACGCTATGCTGCTGGAACCGCTTGAAGCTGGTGTACTGCTGCTGGAGGTAGAAGATGCTTTGCTGCTGGAACTACCGCTGGGTGAAACCGAACTATCCAGTTTTTTGTCCGAAGCAACATAGGAAGTCAACTGTTTGGTGGTGAATTCCAGGTAATTCTCTTTGACTTTGGTGGTATCTAGCTCTACCAAGCCTTTGCTAGTGATCTCATAGGCGTATTTGGCACCAGGGGCGTAAATCCGGAATTTACCCTTGGCGTCTTCAAAGGTGGGTTTGGCGTAAAAGGAGATGTAGGTCAAATCCGCATCATCGCCGTATTCTTCCTCCACCCATTCGACTGGTTCAGTGGAAGAGAGGATGTTGAAGGAAAGCTTTTCATCCAGACGGACAGTATACTCTGATTTATAATCAAAAATCAGAGTGCATTTATCCAAATTGCTGCCAAATTCAATGATAGGCTCTTCCGGGTTCACATAATAGACCTCATCAGAGACATAAGCCGTGTCATTATAGCCGACTTCAAACTCTAAGTAGGTCTCCCCTTCTGCGAGTTCTTCACCCCGGTTGTCGCTATTGCGTTTTTCCTTAGCATTGATCTGAATTTTAATCAATTTTGGTTCTGTATAAGACAGCCCTTTTTTGGCTTTAAATACTAAATCATACGTGCCATCTCGCTGTTTTTCGATGTCACATTTTTCAATATATTGCTTACCCTCCAAAATCTTGAGGGATGTACGAAAATATTCGTAGAACTCAGAATCCAATTCATAGCCGCCGGATTCCAAGTTAAATTTATAAGTTTTACCGGGCAGATAGTAGTAAGCATCATCGTTGTTATTCATATCCACTTCATCAATGATAGCGTTTTCTTCTGCAAAGGCAGGCAGCGCCATTCCCATGGCCAGAGCCGCAGCCATAAGAGCCGCCAATAGCTTTTTCATGGTTAACTCCTCCTAAAATTGCTGGATCAGATTACCTTTATTATACCCGATCTTTTACAGAAAGGGAACCCCCAAGCAAAATTTTACAGAGATATTACAAATTGGTAACAGCAGGCCACAAGATATGAAAAAACCCGCCCTGGAGAGGAGGCGGGTTTGATCATGTTTTGGAAGAAACCTTTACGAGTGTAGCGAAAAGATTATCTGCCGGTGCCGGGGTTGGGTTTCACAGTATCGGAAGGAGTGGTCTCGCCCTCGGTATCGGTGCTGTCGTTGACGATCTCCAGCTCGGTGTCGGAGATGACCCAAGAATCGGGGAACTGTTTCACAGTGAATTTCAGAGCCTCGTAATCAGTGTCATAGGTGGTCTTTACAGCTTCCAGTTTGCCGTCGTTCAGAGCATACAGGAAGGAACCCTCGTCAGCGTACAGATAGAACACACCGTTTCTGTTGAACTTAGGAGCGTTCAGGAAGTTGATGAACTCCAGCTCGGCGTAGCTGTATTTGGCAGCCAGTTCAGCGTTCTCGGTGAAGTTGTAGCCCAGGTAGAGTTTCTCCTGATCGTCGACATTGATGTCGTACTGGCCAACTTCATCAAACTCGATGGTGATGTCGCCAAGATCCTCTTCAAAGCCAACTACAGGTTTGTAATCATCATGAGCATCGTCATAAACGATGTAATCATCGCTTACATCAGAATAGTCCTCCTGGTCGCAGGAAGCTTTATCCTCAACGAATTTAACGCTCTTGTGAGACAGTTCGCTGAAGTTCAGTTTCAGGGTGGACATCTCGTTGTTGGGGGAAGATTTGTACAGCTTGATCTCACCGGTCAGATCTTCGAACTCAACGGTGGATTCAGCATTGGTGTATACAGCTACATAGTAATCGTAGTGACCAGCTCTGGTTCTCTTGTACTCAACTTTCAGCTCTTTGACCAGGTCAGCGCCGTTGGTCCAGTCGCCCTTGGCCTTCAGCTTCTCCATGTCTTTGTCTTCGTAGCCGACATTTTCCAACTTGAAGTAAACAGTAGTACCCTGTTTCAGGTTATCCTTCTCGCTCATCATGGCTTTGCTGCCACTCCAAGTGTAATAGGTGTTATCATCTACAAACCGTGCTTTTGCATCATCCTCAGTCTCGACGGTGAAGTCAGCGAGTTTAGCAGCAAAAGCAACAGAAGCGGTACCGGCGACCATCAGGGCAGCCAGAACCAGAGAAAGTGCCTTTTTCATGGGATTTCTCCTCCTCAAAATTTCTTACAGTCCGCCAAAGGTACATACTCTCCAATATATTCCTTTGAACTACCGCTATTATACCGTATTTTGGCAGGGAATGCAATACTTTCCTCCGTTTTTCTGTCATAATTTTGTAATATTTCCAAAACAAAAACCCCTCAACCGGGAGAGTCGGTTGAGGGGTATTGCAGAAACCTATTGGAGGTTTACTTGGCCGCGCATTTTACGGCAACGGCACCTGCCGCAATGAGTGACACGGCCGAAACCGCCAGCGCGAAGGTAATCACAGCGATAAATTATCTACCGGTGTTGGGGTTGTATTTGTCACCGGGGTTGCCGCCAGTGGTGCCGGTGGTGCCACCGGTGGTGGGGTTAGAGGAAGAAGTGCCGGAGGAGGAAGCATCCCCAGAAGAAGAGGAAGCGGACAGATCCAGCTCGGTGTCGGAAACTACATAAGAGCCCAGTTTGCGGGTTCTGATCTTCCAAGCACCGTAGTCCTCATCATACTCAGCTTTGGAGATTTCTTTCAGGCCGTCAGCGGTCACTTCGTAGATGAAGGAATCCTCATCGGCGTAGATGTACAGATCGCCGGTTCTGTTGAAGGTGGGGTTGGCAGTCCATTTGATGAACTCCAGGTTGGCATCGGGGTATTTGTCAGCGATGTCAGCATTGAACTTGGTGGAGTAGCCAACGTTAACGTCGGACTGGCCATCCAGGTCAACGGTGAACAGAGCCAGCTCGCCGTCTTTGCCAAACTCGATGTCGGTTACGCCAGCGTCATCGGCAACATCCAGAACGTAGTTGTCGGTGTATTTGTCCAGATCAACGGTAATGGAGTCTTTGTCGTCACCAACCTGCTCGTCGGTTTTCTTGTTCTTAACTTCCAGCTCCAGGTTGAAGTAGAATTCGTCATCTTTGTTGTTCTTAGCATCGGTGATGGTCTTACCAACGCGGATATCACCAGACAGATCCTGGGTCTTGGTGGAGGTGCTGTCTTTCAGCTCGATGACTACCAGGTATTTGTAGCCTCTCTCCTGCTCAACGCTGTCCTCAGTCCAGACTTCTTTGAAGATCTTAGAAGCAACTTCTTTTCTATCTTCCTCGTTCATCTGAGCCCAAGTGACAGTGTGACCCTTGTCACCTTCTGCAATTACGAGATTGGAAGAATTGGCAAAGTAACCTCTCATATCGGTCATAGCCTTAGCTTCATCTTCTTTGGTGTTCTCGTAGAACTCAGTGCCTTTGAACACACCTGCAGTCAGAGTGATCTTAAATTTCTCACCTACTACAGCGTCACCACCGCTAGGAGCAGCTGTCAGAGCATATTCCTTGATCTCGACCGCATTGTCGTTCTTCAGAGTGTAACGCTCTTCATAGGAAACATCCTCGGTTTTGCGGTACTCGATCTTAGCGCTCTCTACCAGAGAAGAACCAACTTTCCAGTCGGGGAACACTTTGTTCTTGTTGACTTCTTTCTTTTCGTCTTTGTCATCGCCTTGCAGCGCGATAGCAATCTTGTCGCCGTATCTAACTTCGCTACCATTAGAAATTTTAGTATAAACGGACTCGTCTTTGTCCCACCTGTACAGCTGGGAGTGCTCATCTACATACACTTTAGGAGCGGTTGTTGCAGCAAAAGCAACGGAAGCAGTACCAGCAACCATCATTGCAGCCAGAATCAGAGCAAGTGTCTTTTTCATGGGGTTATTTCCTCCTTAAAATTTTTCAAATAATCAGTTTTACCGCGGGGGCGCTCTCCACATCCCCTTGGTGTAACCCCATTATAGCCGATGCTGGAACAAATTGCAAGACCTTTTTGATATTTTTTTGTAATTTATTTGTAACTATCTAACTCCCCTGGTGAAATTCGTTACAAAGATTGTAACTTTTTGGCGTTCCTATGCGGGTTTGCTGGCCCACGCAAAAAAACACCCCCGGCCCAGAGCCAGGGGTGTTTTTGGAAGAAAAGATTCTCTATCGCGAATTATTCCTCGTCTTTGGAAGCTTTTTTGTAAGCTGCTGCGCCAGCGGCAACCAGGGAAACCGCGGCAGCGGCTACGGCTGCGCTCACCATGTCAGCAGAACCGGTGTTGGGGTTGCTGGGCTTGGTGGTGGTAGAACCGCCATTGCTGGAACCGCCGTTGCTGGAGGAGCTGCTGGAAGAGGAAGAATCATCCTCTACAGCGGAACCGTTGTAGGACAGCTCCATATCGCTGATGGCGTAGGAGGTCAGGGTTCTGGTCTCAAACACATAAGCGGAGGAATCCTCGTCGTATTTGGCGTTCAGCTTTTTCAGGCCGTTTTCGGTCACTTCGTAGATGTAGGAATCCTCATCGGCGTAGATGTAGAACTCACCGATGCGGTTGAAGGAAGGCTTGCTGGAGAAGGTGATGAAGTCAATGCTGGCATCCTCGTTCTGGTCGATGATGCTGCTGACGGGCTTCTCGGTGTAACCCAGGAACAGCTCGTCCTGATTTTTGGCATTGACAATGAAGGTGAAGTTGTTGCCGAAGGTCAGCTCCACTTCGCCATCCACATCGTCAAAGGTGACAACAGGGGCATCTTTGGAAACTTCCAGGCTGTCGCCGTCTACATTAGCTCTCTCATAAGCAACCACTGCGTTGACCTCCACAGAGCTGGCGGAAGAGGAGTTGCTGCTGGTCTTCTTGACCACCTTCACGGTGCCGTTCAGATCGACCTCTTTGGTGCTGTAGGAAGCTTTGGTGTTGATCTGGGCCACATATTTGTAATCGGTTTTAAATTCCTGGGTGTAGGTCTTGATGACTGCCGCTTTCTGCTCTTCGGTCAGGGGGACCTCAGCAATGGCGGCAGCACCGGAAGAGCTGGAGTTGTCTTCCACTTTTACAGCGTCGACGGCAGCTTTCAGAGCGTCCAGGCTATCATAGGAAGCAGCCAGGCCGTACTGGGGGTTCTTGGTGATGTATTTGCCGGTGGCCTCCGCTACCTTTTTGGTGGTGATGGAAGCGCTTTCAAAGCTGGATTTGCCGGTCTGCCAGTCGGTGACAACTTTGTACTGGCCAGCCAGTTTGGTGGGGATGTTCTCACCAGCGTTCTCAGGCAGAATCTCGATGAAGAACGAATCGCCGGGCTCCAGGGACAGGTTGCTGCCGTCGACTTTGTTCAGGACGTTGCTGTCTTCGTCTTCCAGCATATAAATGGCAGAAGTCTCGTCTACCTTAATGGTTTTGGTGTCGGTGGTGGTGTCAGCAAAAGCCACGCTGGACATGCTGGCCAGCATTGCACAGGCAATTGCAAGGGCGAGAGTCTTTCTCATGGGTGGTTTCCTCCTTGGTTTTTGGTTGATGATGAATCGTTTCGGCCTAGTGGGTCTTCCCCATCGGCTGTCGCCATTATACCGTGGCTTTTTCAAAACGGCAACACCCCAAATTGAAACCACTTGTCATTTTTTTGTAACTATTTTATATTATAGTTGCACAATTAATTTTGTTTATTTCAGTTTTTTCATTGTGATTTTATACATTTTTCTACAAAACACTCGCCCAGCATTCCCCACTGGTGGCAGTGGCTTCCGATTCCATCCCCAGATATTGCAAACCTATTTTGCACTGGCGATTCCTTCCAAAAGCGAAAGCCCAGCTTGCCGTTTTCCCGAAAAACCCCTTGACTGCGCCATTTTTCGCCCTCCTATTCCCCGGTTATCCCAGCAAGACCTGCTTGGTTGCCACCTTCTCGCAGAACATTCTGTCATGCTCCACAAACAGCATGGTGGGCTGGAATTCCTCAATCAGCACCTCAATCTGGGTGCGGGAGATCAAATCCACATAGTTGAGGGGCTCATCCCAGATATACAGGTGAGCCGGCTGGCAGAGGCTCCGGGCCAGGAGGATTTTCTTCTTCTGCCCTTGGCTGAGGGCCTCCAAGGGCTTCTCCAGCTGGGCACGGGAGAAATCCAGTTTCCGTAAAATGGCTTTGAACAGGCTTTCGTCCAGCCCTTCCCGCTGGATAAATGCCCGCATCTCCCCCGCTAAAGAGGAGGTGTCCTGAGGCACATAGGAGAGCATCAGGCCACTGCCCATCCGCAGCGTGCCAGACGCCTTGACTTCCTCCCCCAATAGAAATTTGAGGATGCTGGATTTCCCCGACCCGTTGCGCCCCACCAGGGCCACCCGTTCCCCCCGCTTGACGGTGAAGGACACTTCCTTTACAGCAATTTTCTCCCCATAAAAAAGGGATAGGTCTGTCGCCTCCAACAGCGTTTCCTTATAATAAGGAGTATAGGGGAGCTTGAGGCGGCCAGCCTGTTCCAGGTTGTGGAGAAGCTCTGCCTTCTCCTGGGCGGCATCCTCCCGCCGGGCTTCGATGGATTTGGCCCGCTTCATCATTTTGGCGGCCTTGTGGCCGATGAATCCCCGGTCGGGCCGCAGCCCGGCGTTGCGGGTTCCCTTTTTGGTTTTCTCCACCGCGTCCGACCATCCAGCGGTCCGGCGGGCGGCCTGCTCCAACCGCTTGATATCCTTTTTCAGCTGCTCGTTCTCCGCCAGTTCCCTTTGGTCCTGGCGGTCCTTGTTCTGCTGCCAGGAGGAGTAGTTCCCCCGCTGCACTTCAATATCCGCCCGGTTGATGGACAGCACATGGTCCACACACCGATCCAGGAAAGCCCGGTCGTGGGAGACCAAGATAAACCCCTTCTTCCCCGCCAGGTACTCCCCCACCTTCTCCCGGGCGAGGGTGTCCAGGTGGTTGGTGGGTTCATCGATCAAAAGGAATCGGTTCTCCTTTAAAAAGAGGGCCGCCAGCAGAGTTTTGGTCTGTTCTCCATTACTTAAAGTAGAAAATGGCCGGTATAATACCCCTTCCTCCACCTCCAACAGGGAGAGCTCCCGCTGAATCTCCCATAGCTGCGCCTCGGGGGCAATCCCTTCCAGGATGGTCAAGGTCATCTCTTCCCGGTCTTCCACCGGGTAGGGGAAATATTCAAACTCCACCGAGTGGGTGATGGTTCCGGTATATTCATACCTCCCCAGCAGCAGGTTTAAAAAGGTGGTTTTTCCCCGGCCGTTGCGGCCAATAAAGCCCAACTTCCAGTCGGTGTCGATCTGGAAGGAGACATCTTCAAAAATGTTGTCAAAGCTGCCCTCGTAGCCGAAGGTCAAATGGGACACTTGAATCATAGACATTTGCATCGCCTCCAAACAAAATGGCCCCACAGGGCGAAAAAAGCCGCGAGAAAGAATTCCTTTCCCACGGCTTTGCGACGCACAGGGCTATCCCCTTAAAAAGGGACGGCATCCGCTGGAATGAGGCAACTCTTTCTTGCAGCGGGCAACACAAATCGGGCGGCCATCTGCCGCCAGCCATCGGTTCCCCAAATCACTAGCAAGAAAAATTGCGCACATTCCCAGCTCCCATCTGTTTGAAATTATGGGTATCATAGCACATTCCAATGGCAGTGTCAATGGAAACGCCCCATTAAAACAGGGTTCCCAAGACGACCTCCGGCCATGCATCCCGGAAGGGCACCCCATCCAGAGACGCCTGTTCCAGGAGGAGGGGGATGCTGCCATACCCCGTTTCCCGCTCCCCTTGGCAGAGGGAAACATAGGCCACCTGGGTATCCCGGGAGAGGAAGTATTCCCTCCCCCGGTAGGTAAACTCCAGCTCCCGCCCCGCTTCGATCAGATAGGCAAGCGCCGGCAGGGATTTTTTCTCGTATAACTCCTGGACCATGCGGTCGTGGAGATCGACAGGCGACGGCTGCAAAGGTACCCTCTCCCTTCCCGGCCGCTTATTGCAGCTGGCCCCACTCTCTAAGGTACTGCTCCTTGGTCATAATGGGGCGGAATTCCTCCTTCACCCGAAGGGCCTCTCTGGCGCCGTCGCACAGCAGGTCCACCACCGTCATGGCCAGGGCCTTGCTGGATACAATATAGGACATCTCCTTGTCGGCGATGGAGTAGTTGCTGTTGTGGGAGATGCCTGCGGCTCCGGTGGTCCTGCCTTGGATAACTGGCATCAAAGCGGAGAGGTCGCCCAGGTCGGTGGAACCGCCCATCATGCCGTGGTCGAAGAGGACGTTCTCCTCCCCTAAAAGGGCGCAGTAGTTCTCGTACAGCAGCTGCTGGAGGTTTTTGTCCGGCTCCACCGGCATATAGCCGGGGATTTCGGTGATCTCGCACTGGGCCCCCACCGCGTCGGCGCCGGCTTTAAAGGCCCGGTTGACTTTGGCGGAGGCATCCAGAATGGCGGAGACGCTGGAGCCGCGGACATAAGTCTCAATGCGGACATCGGCGGGGACCACATTGACCAAATCGCCGCCCTTGGTGATGATGGGATGGACCCGAATGTGGTCTTTGTCCTGGAAGGTTTCCCGGTTGGCGTTGACCGCCGCCAGTCCGATCTGGGCGGCGTTAAGGGCGTTGATCCCCAGGTGGGGCGCGCCGCCGGCATGGGCCTCTTTGCCGATGTAGCGGACCAGCTTGCCGGTAAACCCGTTGTAAGCGCCGCCCGCCTGAGCGAGACCGCCGTTCTCCAACAGGCTGGGGACGGTGAGGTGGTGCATGACCACCATGTCCACATCGTCGAAGAGGCCCAGTTTGATAAACTCCTGCTTGCCGCCCAGGAAGGTGATCTTGCCCTCTTTTTTCAGCTGGCTGCGGTACTCAATCTCGGCGTATTCCTCAGCGGGGATGGCGATGAGGGTGACATCGCCGGAGAGTTCTTGCAATACGCCGCTGTATTTTAGGCCGTAGCCCACCCCCACCATGGCGGCGATCTGAGCATTGTGGCCGCAGGAGTGGGCGGCACCAGTCACGGGGTCGGCAAACTCCTGCTGGGGTGCGATAATGGCATCCAGTTCCCCCATGACCGCCACGTTGACCTTAGATTCCCCGCCCTTCAGTTTGGCCATCACTCCGGTGAGGGCCAAGCCGCTCTGGTAGGAGAAGCCCAGTTTGTCAAACTCCTCGCAGACCTTCGTTGCGGTGCGGGTCTCCTTATACCCCATTTCCGGGTGGCGGAAGATGTCCTCCCCCAGGGCGATGATCTCTTCCCGGTGCTGGTCGATGGCAGCGCAGATTTTTTGCTTTAGCTCGGTTCTATCCATCTTGTCCAAATCCTCCTAACCTTTTTTTACAGTAATTGCAAAAAGAGAGCGCCGGAAACCGGCGCCCTCTTACAAGGCAGATTATTCGATGTGGCCCCAATCCTTCAGGTACTCCTCTTTGGTCATGAGGGGTTTGAAGTGGGATTTGATCTCCAGGGCCTTGGCAGCGCCGTCAGCCAGCAGGTCGATGGTGGTAGTAGCCAGCAGTTTGGCAGCGGTGATGTAAGCCAGCTCCTTGTCCGGGACCTCAAAGCTCTCGCTGTGGAAAATGCCTTCCGCACCGCCCACATGAGCGTGGATGATGGGCATGATGTGGGACAGGTCGCCAGCGTCGGTGGAACCGCCGGTGCCAGGGCCTTCCAGGTCGACTTTGATCTTGTCAGTGTCAACCAGCTTCAGGGCGTTCTGATACATCACGTCATCCAGCTCGTTGTTGACCACGAAGGGCATATAACCAGGCAGCTCGGTGACTTCGCACTGGGCGCCCACTGCGTCGCCGCCGGCTTTGAAGGCACGGGTGACTTTAAAGCTGCCGTCCAGGATGGCGGGGACGTTGTTGCCGCGGACATAGGTCTCGATGCGGACGTCGGCGGGGACCACGTTGACCAGGTCGCCGCCCTTGGTGATGATGGGATGGACGCGGATGTGGTCTTTATCCTGGAAGGTCTCACGGTTGGCGTTGACAGCCATCAGGCCGATCTGGGCTGCGTTGAGGGCGTTGATGCCCAGGTGGGGTGCGCCGCCCGCATGGGCCTCTTTGCCGATGTAGCGGACCAGTTTGCCCATAAAGCCGTTGCCGGTACCGCCGCAGACGCCCTTGACACCGGTGCCATCAAAGGTGGAGGTGTGCTGCATAATCATAATGTCGATGTCATCGAACACGCCCAGTTTGACAAACTCCTGTTTGCCGCCCAGGAACCAGATCTTTCCAGCCTTTTTCAGCTCGTTGCGGTACTCAATCTCCACATACTCCTCAGCAGGGACAGCCATCAGCACAACATCGCCGGAGAGTTCTTCCATAATACCGGTGCCGGCAAAAGCGTAACCAACACCAATCAGACCGGCACACATGCAGTTATGGCCACAGGAGTGGGCAGCGCCGGTCTCCTTGTTGGCGCAGCGGTGGCCGGGAGCCACAACAGCATCCATCTCGCCCATAACGGCAACACGCAGTTTAGACTCTTTGCCCTTCAAGGGAGCGATTACACCTGTGATAGCAACGCCGTCCTGGTGTTTGTAACCCATCTCATCAAAGGCTTTTTTGATCTTCTCAGATGTTTTAAACTCTTTGTAGCCCAGCTCAGGCTCGCTGAAGATGGAATCGCCCAGTGCAACGATCTTATCACGGTTTTTGTCAATGGCTTCGCATGCTCTTCTCTTGAGTTCCTGTTTGGATACTGCCATAACTTGAATCTCCCTTTCCTATTTTATCTGTATAGCTTTTATGGATGCGCCGCCCCCTGCGGGGCGGCGCATCCTTGGTTACGGAGATGCGGGGGATTGCTTATTCGATGTGGCCCCACTCTTTCAGGTACTGCTCCTTGGTCATCTGAGGTTTGAACTCGGCCTTGACCTTTTCGCCCAGGACTGCACCGTCAGCCAGCAGGTCAATCACGGTCATAACAAGAGCCTTGGCAGCGCCCAGATAAGCAGTTTCTTTATCAGCAATCTCGAAGCGCTCGCTGTGGAAGTCGCCCTCTGCACCGCCGATGTCAGCCTGCAGGGTGGGAATGATGCTGGCAACATCGCCCACATCGGAGGAACCGCCGCCTGCTGCGGGGTTGGTGTTGACATGCTCTGCACCAAACAGCTCAACCAGGTTGCCGGTCATGATCTCTACCAGGTTCTTATCGGTGACAACAGGCATATAGCCGGGCAGCTCGGTGATCTCGCACTGGGCGCCGACAGCGTCTGCACCAGCCTTGAAAGCACGGTTGACTTTGGCGGAAGCATCCAGAATTGCGGGAACATTAGCGCCGCGGACATAGGTCTCGATACGGACATCAGCGGGAACTACGTTAACCAGGTCGCCGCCCTTGGTG
>OJRZ01002308.1_pt1 | contig 12317 bp, 10 predicted proteins | sample 1599291 | NCBI WGS metagenome assembly OJRZ01 (sample SAMN04168657, study PRJEB22393) | human gut metagenome | biome: human gut microbiome; feature: stool | host: Homo sapiens | collected 2014-03-20
CTCTTACGGGTTTTGAAGCCGGGCGGGGTGCTGGTCTGGCATGTCCCCAATGAGCGCGGGGAGGCCACCTTTTCCACCGCGCAATTCCGTCAGGTAGTCTACTTTCAATCAATCCAGTTGAGACTGATCGACACCATCCTTGTGGAAAAGGAAAGGAACACGCCGCCCACCCCTGTCCGATATGGAGACGCTTTTGAGTCCATGTATATCCTCGCAAAGGGCAAGCCCAAGACCGTTCATATTTTGAAAGACAAGCCCAACAAGTGGGCAGGTACAAAGACCTGGGGATGCCTCACCAAGCGTGAAGTGAACGGCACGCTCACTCCAAAAGGCCGAAAGACGATTCAGAAATTCGGCGCCCGCACAAATGTCTGGCACTACGGCACTGTTTTACCGATGGAGAGCGAGCTGTTCGGCGGCAAAGCTGTGAGCCTATCAGAACGGCTGGCCGAAGATCACATCCGGACCTGGAGCAACGAGGGTGATCTGGTGCTCGCTCCATTTGACAAGGACGGCACCGTGGCAAAAATAGCGCCGCTGTTGGAGCGGCGCTGGCTGTCGCTCCAAAATGCGGCAGACTGCGATGGCCTGAGAGACAACGCGGGATAAGATTGATCCCGAAGAGGATTTCGATCATAACAGGACTTTGAAAATGACAAAGGAAGGAAAGTAATATGCGTACTTATTTTCGCTCTTTAAGCGATGTGCTGGGCTCTCCCCTGGCACAGACCGCGCAGACATTCTCCCCCCGGCACGCCGGCGGACATCGGGTGCTGAAATCAACCAAACTGGAGGACGCGGCATACCGGGACCTGCGCCGGGGTGATAACGAGCTGGATGCGCTGGAAAAAGCCTGCGGCGAAAAGCTGTCCACCTTTCCCGCTCTGAGCAGGGACATCTATCAGAGCTTTTATTCCCTGAATGTGCGGCGGCAGCCAGAAGATGCCATTTCCGAGCAGGCCCGCCGCTTCAATGCACCGATCCTAAATGAGGTGATGGACGGCGAGGACTATCCCGCCATCAAAGCCGCCTGTGAGGGGCGGCAGCTCCCCGCCTATGAGGCCGCTTCGGAATTTATCAGTCAGGTGGCTGGAAACCTGGATGAGCTGCTGGAAAAAGCCAGTGGAAAAAAAGGGGCGCTGAATACCCTGGAGCGCCTGGAACAAAAAAGGGACAGGAGCATGGAGGAGCTTCAAAAACTGATGAAGCAAATCGCACAGGCCGGCCCTGAGCAGCTTCCCGAACTGGAGAAGCAGGCCGTCAAGGCTGCCAATCAGGCCCAGAGCCAGGTCAACCAGACGGAAGCCGTGGGCCATATGGTCCGCGACCAGATGCTCCAAAATAAAGAGGCCGTCTCCGGCTGTTTTGCACAGGCGGTACGGGCGGCGGCACAGAAAGCCGAAAGCGTTTCGTCGGCGCTTCTGGCCTGGGGCTACGGCCCTGACAGCAATGATCCGGAGCGGAGAGCGGCGGACCTGGAGTTGGCCGCCCGCGTCGGCAAGAGTCCCACGCTCATGGAGGTGGCCCGCTATCTGGGGCGCCTGAAGGAGCTGATGGACGGCAAGCGCAAAAACGGCTATGCCTATGGCCGCGGCGAGAAGTACAGCCTGGAGCTGGGCGGCGACATCAACAGGGCCATTGCCTCGGAGTTCGCCATGCTTGCCGCGCCGGAGACGCTGCCGCTTTTCCTGCGCAAGCTCCAGCGAAAGGCACTCAAGCAGTACCAGCGCCGGGAGCCCATCTGCAAGGGAAGCGGCGACATCATCTGTATGCTGGACGAGTCCAGTTCTGCGGAGAGCCAAGCACCCTGGTGTAAGGCGGTGGCCCTGGCCCTGCTGGACATTGCCATGCGGGACCAGCGCCGGTTTGCCGTGATCCATTTTGCCGGGGTTGGAGATGTTCAGACTGATCTCTTCCTGCCGGGGCAGTACGACCGTGAGGATGTTCTGCGCTGTGCCGAGACCTTCCTAAACGGAAACACCGACTACGAGACGCCGCTGCGGGAGGCCCTGCGCCTCATGGAGCAGGAGGGCTTTGAAAATGCCGACATGGTGTTCGTCACGGACGGTGAATGTGTTTTGCCGGACAGTTTCCTGGAAAAGCTGAAGGCGGAACAGTCCGCCAGAGGCTTCCAGATCACCGGCATCCTGCTGGATCAGGAGGACGCCGGGTTTGAGTTCAGCCTCCGGGAGTTCTGCACCAATGTCTACCGCACCAGCCAGCTCTCCCGCGATCAAATCGCGGAGCAGCTGGTGGTGAGCCGGGTGGCATAGCGGCGAGAAAACATCTTATTACACAGAGAACACGGACGGAGAGTTGCGAACTATCCGTCCGTGTCACTCTGCCGCCAAAGGCGTCTCGCCGCGAATCTCCAGACTTGCCTCATTCACCATCTCGACTTGATTTATCTCTAAAATCTGATTATACTAACAACAAATACAGAACTTAAAATCGCTTTGGAAAAGGAGTGTGCCGCATGGATCACAAGCTCCGGTTATATCATGTTGGTCCTATTCAAGAATGTGATTTGGACCTGAACGACTTCACCGTTTTGACTGGCCCGCAGTCCAGCGGAAAAAGCACCGTTGCAAAAGCCGTCTATTTTTTCAGGACGGTCAAACAGGATATTTTGAATATTATCATGCAGGGAGGCCCGCAAGCAGTATCGGACCGGGATGACGCTTCCTGGTCCATGGTCTTGGAACAGCGCCTGAAGAACAAATTCCTGCAGCTTTTTGGGACCTCCTGGGTCATGCCGCTGGATATGAAGATGGAATACACCTATAAAAAGAATGTCTCTATCCGGGTATCCCTGACTGAAAATTATGATGATCCCCTGAAAAACTATATCGAAATTGAATTTAGCGGCTCTGTGAAAGAGTATTTCACAGAGCTGGGCTGGCGGAATTTTTCCAATATCTCTCCCGGCCAGAGGGACTATGCCGAGAAACAGCTCAGCCAGTTGTTTAATGATCCGTATGAAACCGTCTTTATTCCGGCCGGGCGCAATTTGATTACACTGCTGAGCGCGCAGCTCAACTATATTTTTACTTCGCTGGAGGAGTCCCAACTCCGTAATATCGACTATATCACCAAGCGATACACGGAATTGATCCTAAAGCTCAAGCCGACCTTCGGCTACGGGATGGATGGCGTTATCCGGGAAATTGAGGCTGACCCGATTCGGCTGAAAAAGTACAAGGAGATCAGGCCCGCGGTCAACCTCTTGAGAACAGCCGCGGAGCAGGTGTTGAACGGCAGCTACCGATATACGGAAAATGAGGAGCGTCTATATCTTTCAGACGGCAAATATGTGAAAATCAACCTGGCTTCCTCCGGCCAGCAGGAAGTTGTGTGGCTTTTTAACCTTCTGTTCTATTATCTGATTGAGCAGAGAAAGGTGTTCCTGATCGTGGAAGAGCCGGAGTCCCACCTTTATCCGGCCTCCCAGCAGACAATCTCCCATGTGCTCGCTTTGATGCTTACCAGCGGGAACACAGGCATCGTGACCACACACAGCCCCTATGTGCTCAGCACACTGAACTATCTGATGCTCGCCGGCCAGGTTCCTGTTCAGCGTCAAGAAGAGGTCAAGCCGCGTCTCAACAAGAGGTTTTGGCTTGATGCGGAAAGATCAAACGCCTATTATATTCATGACGGCAAGCTGGAAACGGCTGTGAACGAGGATGATGGGCTGAAGCTGATCAAGAATGAACTGATTGACGGCGCCTCCACTGAGATCAATGCGTTAAGCGATTTCCTTCTCGGATTTTTGTTTTCTGAGGAGGGATAGGTATGTGCTGCAACATCAATGATTTTACGCCGCATCGGGCGGGACAGCACTCCGTATTTACTTCGGCGGAAAATCGCTGTACCCATGTCGGCAAGAACAAAAATAGGCACATGATCCGGCAGTTCAAGGTGGATGGAGAGGTGGTCGCAGCGGGGGATATGTCTCCGCGCTGTGATTATCTCCTTTTGAACGATGATGCAAAGACTTCCTACTACATCGAATTGAAGGGCTCCGATCTGGTCAAGGCCATTGAGCAGATTGAGACTACCGTCGCCATGATTGCCCCCTCCATTCCGGAATATGCAGTCCTGCGCCGTATCGTTTTCAGAACGGGTACCCATGGAATACAAACCAGGCCCGTACTCTCCTGGAAAAGGAAGCATGGAAATACCGTCGTCATCAAAGAGCGGCTTTTAGAGGAAACGATCTGATTCATCTTGCGAAGGATCGGCGCACCGGGGAGTTCAAATTGCCGCCCGGTGCCGGTCCTGCTGTTTTCTCAAAAATAAAAAGCCCCTTGGAGGCGCATCGCATACTCAACGGCAAGTTGCAAGTTCCTTTTTTCTTACTATAATCAAGCAGAAAGAGGTGAAACCAAAATGGCAGACAGTCGCTATGTTCTTATGCACAAAAATACACCTGTGGCCGACCTCCAATTGGATACGGACACCGGTGTGATCCGGTCTGTCGGCCATGTTTATAACGCGCTCCATGTTCCGGTAGGTATCCCTGTGAAAAAGGGAGTCATTGACAGGAGCGCCCTCAATACATGGTGGACCGGCCGGGCCATTCCAGCCAGCCGTGACCGCATCCGGGATGCCCTGCGAGAGTTGGAGTTGGCCTCCACACAACTGCTCCTGGACAAATGCCTGGGGCTAAGCCTGTCCGACCAATATTGGATCTGCCCGACATCCAGCGGCGTGCGCTGGGAGGAGGTAAACTTCTTTCAAAACGCCTTTTCCGATGATGTGGGCAATATCCTGCTCGGCCGCGGCTCATCCAGCGGCCGGGTAAGCCTGATGTCCCCGGACAACACCTCGGACGGTTGGCTGAAGAAAAAGTGGGCCATTCTGGATGAGCGCCGGTGCCTGATGAAGGGCGGAAGCGGCGCCACCCAGCAGGAGCCCTACAATGAGGTGCTGGCCAGTTCCGTGATGGAGCGTCTGGGTATCCCCCATGTGACCTATACGCTGACGGTCCAGGAGGACTACCCGTACAGCGTATGTGAGGACTTTATCACCCCGGAAACCGAGTTGATCCCAGCGTGGTATATCATGCAGACGGTAAAGCGGCCCAATCATGTCTCGGTCTATCAGCATTATATGGACTGCTGTGAAGCCCTTGGTATTCCCGGCGTCCGGGAGGCCGTGGACCGGATGATCGTACTGGACTACCTGATCGTCAACGAGGACCGGCACCAAAATAACTTCGGCGTGGTACGCAACGCTGAGACGCTGGAGTATTTGGGCGCCGCCCCGATCTACGACAGCGGCACATCCCTGTGGTTTGACAAGCCCACCGGCATGGTGGGAAGCGGGCGGGTCACCTGCAAGCCGTTCAAGGACCGCCATGAGGAGCAGATCAAGCTGGTATCTTCCTTTGACTGGCTGGACCTGTCCAGGCTGGACAGTATCGAGGAGGAATGGATGGAGCTGACCAAGGGCTCCCTGTTCCTGGATGAAGCCCGCCGCATTGCTGTGGCCCGTGCCCTGCGTTGGCGCATTGAAACGCTCAAGGAGATCTCCCGCTGCGGCGTCTATGCCGTTCCGGGAACAGGCCATGATGTGACGGAGGATATTCGTTACAGCGGCCAAAGCGAACAATAATATCGGATCAAAGAACACAGGCCGGCAGCTTTGCGCTGTCGGCCTGTAAAACACAGTATGGGTTATTTACAAAAATCATTTAGCCTGGTCCCATACATGGGAGTGATGAGGCAGCGTCCGCATATTCTGGGAAACGGAGCCGCACCGCCTCAAAGAAGCAGGACTGAAACCCACAGCAGAATATCTCATCCGGCAGGAATGCCGCAGAGACCCGTTCATCCTCCGGTTGCTCCTGCCCATAGCCGTTCCACAGGTTAAATGCCAGCCTGGTGATTCTTTTGCTCGTACCAGTCTGCCAGCCGTCAGCCAGCGCCTCCGGGCAGATACACCACTCCCGCCAGTCAAATAAACGATGGAAGTGGCTCCTGGTATCTGGGCACAGCCCGCACAGATAGAGGAAAGAACGAAAATAGTTGTCTGGAGTACGCCCGGATGCTGCGGCCCGCTCCAATTTCTCACGGAAAAACGCTTCGTGCGCATCGTCATAAAAATGTACCGTCATGTATTCCTTCGATCTCCTTTCACCTGCCCTATGTAAGAGTAGATGGACACAAGCGCATCCAGGCCATCGTCTCTGCGCTTGAGCAGTGTCCGCGGCGCCAGATGCATTTCCCGCTGTAATTCTCCCCAAGTTTTCCCCTCAAAATAATATTTTCGGATCACTTCGGCCTGTTTTTCTTCTAATTGTGAGACATAGAACTCCAGCTTGGAGATCTGTTGTTCAACGGTATAAAGCTCCTGGGCGATCTCCATAATGGTTTCTTGGTTGAGTCGGTCTTTCTTGTCCCGGAACTGTGTGGCGATACGCATGGTCTTATCTGAGATAAATCCCGCCGGTCGAATGCCGTCGCTCACCGGCCGTGAAAGCGCCATGCTGTCGATCACCTCGCTGTCTGAAATCTTGGCGGGGTGTTCCTGCTCATAGCGAAGCAAGATGACTTTCTTCTTCAGCTCCGGATATTGCTTCAAGTCATCAATTACCTGTTCTCTTATTTTCGTTTGCTCCATGATGATCCCCCCGCCTTTCTTTCTGAAATAAAATTTTTCAGCACAAGGAGACATCATGCGAGGAATTCTTATCCAAGGCAAGAAAATTGGCACCGGAGAATAGGATAGCGGTAGACCAAGCTGTTGCCCTGCCATGGTGGAAAAGTGGAGGCGCAGACCTATTCATATTCCCCCATCTCATTCCATGCTTTGAAAGCAAATTTCGTCGCGATGTGGGTTCTTGTGCCGTTATCCACAGAATAGCGGTGCATCATGGTTTCCTTACGCTCCCAAAGTGGACTTAAAAGAGAATTTGCGGCGGAATATGTGTTATTTCGACATTATGGAGCGAAACAGTACCCGACTCCCTTGACTGTCTTGATATAATCGGTATCTTTAGGAGACAGGCCCATCTTCTTTCGTATAGAACAGATCAGGTCGTTAACGCTCTTACTGCCGTAGAGACTGCTCTCCCTCCAGACCCGTTCATAGATCAGTTCCCTGGAAAAGACGATAGAGGGATTGCTGGCCAGGAAATAGAGGAGCTTGAACTCCAGAGCTGTAAAGGAGAGCTGACTTCCGCGCATTGTGACCCTTTGGCGCAAGGGGTCCATCATCAGATCTTTATAAATGATACGGCCAGGCGGTGCGGCCTCCGTAGGGTATTCATCGGCCGACGGACGGCGAAGCAGGGCACAGACAGCGGCAGAGCACTCCTTGGGACTGTTTTCCGCAAGGCACATATCAAACCCTCGGTTCATAAAAGCCGCCCGAACATCAGATTTACCGATTGGGAACATAAGTAGAAGCGTATTCTTTGCGTGCCGAAGATCCAGCAGCAAACCAATCAGACGGGCAGCATCCTCGGTATCCGCGTCCAGAGCCACTACATCAAAGGTGCGGATCATCATTTGGCTGACCGCGTTTTGGATTGTCAAGGCGATGCAAGGATCAACCCCGTTTTTCCTCAATAAGGCTCGGATGCTCTCCGCCTGTGCTTGGCTTTCCTCAATTAGTAGAATACGCTTTCCTGAAATGACGCTGCTCGTAATTTCATCTCCTTTTTATGGAAAATGGATGTATTATACTCTCCTGAATTATGTTTAATTTCTGATAAATTTCTGTACTTGCGTCACGAGCAAAATGCCGGGAATAATGCCGGAGCACGGTTGAACAGCTTCAATTAAGGAACACCCCCTGCCAAAGCAGGGGGTGTTCCTTTCCAGCTTCTTTTAAGTGTGCTTATTCAGGAGCCGAAAGAATGAGGCGTTACGCCTGCCTCATACCTTTAGCCGCCTCTTTCAGCCGCTCAAAAGACTCCGCGCTGATGATGTGCTCAATCCTGCAGGCGTCGGCTTCCGCCACCTTGGGGTCAACCCCTGCGGCAATCAGCTTCTCTGTAAAAAAACAATGGCGCTCGTAGATGCTCTCCGCGACCTCCCGGCCCACATCCGTCAGGCATAGGGAGAAATCCTCATCCATGGTGAGAAAACCGCCGTCCTTTAGCAACGCCACCGCATGGCACACGCTGGGCTTGGAAACTCCCAGGTGTCGGGCCACATCCACGGAGCGCACCGTGCCCTTTTTCATATGAAGGATCAGGATGGCTTCCAGATAGTCCTCGCCTGAAGCGTGTAAGGATGCGGGATGCTGTCGCTTGCTGTTCTCCCTCATGCCAGTCTCCAGCCCTCGGCCTGTTCCCGGATCTCAATGAATCGCCGGTAAAGCCCGCCCTGGGCCATGAGCTCGTCGTGGGTACCCCGCTGAACGATGCGGCCGTCCTCCACCACCAGGATCTGGTCCGCGCTCTGGATGGTGGCCAGCCGATGGGCGATGGTAAGGATGGTTTTCCCCTTTGTCAAAGCGGACAGAGCCTGCTGAATCAGGTGCTCATTCTCCGGGTCTACGCTGGCGGTCGCTTCATCAAGGATGACGATAGGCGCGTTTTTGAGCATGGCGCGGGCGATGGAAATGCGCTGTTTCTCCCCGCCGGAGAGGGTGGAGCCGCCCTCTCCAATCACGGTATCATAGCCGTTCGGCAGGGCAGAGATGAAATCGTGGCAGCAGGCGGCCTTGGCAGCGGCCACCACCTGTTCATGGGTGGCGTCCGGGCAGCCGAACTTGATGTTGTTCTCCACCGTGTCATGGAACAGATACACCGTTTGGAACACCATGGAGATGTTTCTCAGCAAGCTCTCGCAGGTAAACTCCCGCACATCGTGTCCGCCCACGGAGACAGAGCCGGCATTCACATCATAAAACCGGGCAACCAAATTGCAGATGGTACTCTTTCCGGAGCCGGAGGGGCCAACGATGGCGGTAGTGGTCCCCTGGGGGGCGGTAAAGGATACATCGTGGAGCACCTCGCGGCCGCCGTAGCCGAAGGACACATGGCTCAGGGCCACATCGAAGCGCTCCGGCACGACCTCCTTTCCTCCCTTGTCAATGAAATCGGTTTGCTCCAGCTCCTCCAGACGGTCCAGCACCGAGTCCGTCACCGACAGGATGTGGGCCGCATCGTTGATGGCCTCCACACTGCCGAAGATGGTAAAGGAGAACAGGGCGATCATCAGGAAATACTGGAGGGGAAGGGCGCCGGCCAGGGCCTGCCAGCCGGCGGTGAGCACCAGCCCCACGGAAGCCGCCCGCAGAGCAAACAGGTGCAGACAGTTCCAGGGGACAAAGCCGAACTCATTTTTGATGCGGATGGCCTTGTTTGCCCGGCAGGCCTCCCGAAACCGCTGGACAGAAACGCCATCCTGGCCGAAGGACTTGACCACCGGCAGACCGTGAATGTACTCAATGGCCGCCCCGGACAGCGCCTCCTGAGCCCGGTGGCTCACCGGGGCGGTGCGGGCGCTCTGGCGGCCGATCCCCCGCAGAGCAAAGGCGGACACCAGCACACCGATCAGCGCCGCCAGCGCGGCAGGCGGGCAGAAAAACGCCACACACAGCAGGATCACGGCCACTTGGATATAGCCGTTCACCACCGCATCCACCATTTTCATGCTCTGGAGCTCCAGGGTGCTCAGTTCGGTGGTGAGGGCTGCCAAAATGTCTCCCAGGTCGTTTTTGGCGAAGTACCCCAGGGACACCCGCTTGAGCACATTCCCCAGCTCCATCCGCTGCTCTGCCGCCCGTTCCGTGCCGATACTCTCCTGAAGCCGGTTTTTCCAGTAGGTGAAGAAAAACCGCAGAAGAATCAGCACCACGATCCCGCCCAGGCACAGCCAGGGAAGGTGCGGAGACAGGCGCTCCTCTCCCCAGGCGTCCACAATCAGCTGTCCCAGCGCCCAAGCCGCCAGCACCACCGGCCCGGCGGTGCACCAGGTGGCGAAGAAGGAGCACACGAAGCCCAGCACCATTCGTTTCCGGTAGGCTCCGGCCCACCGCATGATCCGTCCTACACTGTGAAACATCTCACTGTCCCTCCTTTGCGCCCGATGTAACTGCCCAGCCTTGGGCTCCGATGTGGGCCTGCCACAGCTTCTGGTAAAGCAGGCAGCGGCGGAGCAGCTCCGCCTGGGTGCCCTGGTCCACGATATGCCCCTTTTCCAGCACCACGATCTGATCCGCGTTCTGGATGGTGCTCAGGCGGTGGGCGATGACCAGCAGGGTCTTCCCTTTGGAGAGGGCCATGATCGAGCTCTGGATTTTGTCCTCATTTTCCGGATCGGTAAACGCGGTGGCTTCGTCCAAAATCACAATGGGGGCGTCCTTCAAAATGGCGCGGGCGATGGCGATGCGCTGACGCTCTCCACCGGAAAGGCTTGCGCCGCCCTCGCTGATAACCGTTTGATAGCCCTGTGGGAGCTTTTCGATAAAGTGTGAGGCGTTTACATATTCTGCTGCCGCCTTCACCTGAGCATCCGTGATATCGTCATCATTCAGGCGGATATTGTACGCCACATCCCCCTCGAATATAAACACATCCTGCTGCATCTGACCGATTGCACTGCGAAGTTTCTTTTTGCTAAGCTGTCTGATATCGATGCCATCAATGTAGATATGTCCCTTTTGTATATCATAATACCTGCCTATAAGATTTAAAATAGATGATTTTCCGGCTCCGGTTGCACCGACAAAGGCCACCTTCTCGCCCGGATTTATGACAAATGAGACATCATTAAGCACATAGTTTTCGCCGTCATAGGCAAACCAGACATGGTCAAATTCAATTTTTCCGGTGATTTTATCCGGCTGCTTAGGATTTTCGACCTCAGGAATAAATTCATCCTCATCCATAACCGTAAATATCTTCTCTGCTGATGCAATTGATGACTGCAGTGTCGAAAACTGCTCTGCAAGTTCCTGTATCGGGTCGAAAAATGACCTGATGTAATTCGAGAAAATATACAGAGTGCCGACCGAAATAATCTCATCAAACACATTTCTGCTTCCGAACCACAGCACTATCATCAGCGACAAAATGCTCAGAATATAGATAAGCGGACGGAATACCGCATACATGAGCATCTCCCTGTAAAAAGCCTTGTAGAGCTTTGTATTTTTATCATGAAATTCCTCAAACTTGCGCTCCTGCCTGCCAAATATCTGTATAATTTTCATCCCCGAAAGATGCTCAGACAAAAATGTATTGATGTCCGTCAGGCGCGTACGGTATAGCCTGTAAATATTTCTGGCAATTTTCTGGCACAGCACTGTAAGACCAATTACAAGCGGCATCAGCACAAATGATATCGCAGCAAGCCTCACATCAAGCACGAGCATAACGCCTGCAAGTCCCACTATTTTTACAATATTTCTGAAAAGCTGTACGAGAATGCCCGAATACATCTCATTGAGAGCCTCAACATCATTTGTCACACGGGTTACAAGCTTTCCAACCGGCGTGATATCAAAATACCTGCTGCCAAGAGACTGGATATGTCTGTAGAGGTCTTTTCTCATCTGAAGAATGATATTCTGGCCTGTTTTCTGCAGTATCCAGGTCTGAGCGATGTTGAATGCAAAGCTTAAGGCAAGTACAACCGCATATTTGATAGCTGTGGCAATTATTACATCATAATCCCCATTTGCTCCAAAAGTATCAATTGCATCTCCCACCAGCATCGGCCTGTAAAGGTCAAAGGCTGTCAGTCCCAGCACCAGCAGAAGGGCAAAAATCACCCAGTGGGCATACGGCTTCATGTAGGCTATGAGGCGCATTGTGGAGCTTTTTTTATTCATTTCTTTTTTACTTATATTTTTACTCGAATTCATACTATAATCTTCTCTGTTATTTTGTAACTATTCATCGTCAAATCTGCATAGCAACGCTTTTCAAACACTTTAACTGCCAAGCTCACTCTCAAGCTGCTGCTTATGGCTGATATCAGCGTAAAAACCGCCAAGCTCAAGCAACTCTTCAGGAGTACCATACTCTGTCAGTTTTCCGTCAGAAAGCACTGCCACATGGTCAGCCTTCTGCAGTGTGGAAATCCTATGGGCAATCACTATGGTTGTCTTGCCCTGTCTGGTTTCCATGAGGTTTTCAAGTATCTGCTCCTCAGTATCGGTATCGACAGCAGAAAGCGAATCATCCAGTATGAGGATTGCAGAATCCTTTAAAAGTGCTCTGGCTATCGAGCTTCGCTGCTTCTGGCCTCCCGAAAGTGTCACTCCGCGCTCTCCAACCATGGTCTTGTACTCATCCGGAAAGCCCATGATATTATCATGTATACACGCGTCCTTTGCGGCCTGTTTTACCG
>OJRZ01002317.1_pt1 | contig 12291 bp, 10 predicted proteins | sample 1599291 | NCBI WGS metagenome assembly OJRZ01 (sample SAMN04168657, study PRJEB22393) | human gut metagenome | biome: human gut microbiome; feature: stool | host: Homo sapiens | collected 2014-03-20
GAGAGATACACTCCTCGCACAACGGCTTGCGACCCTTGTGGGCCAGCGGTTTTCCGAACAACTTCGGTAGCATTTTGAGTTTTCATGCTACCAAACGGCTGCAAAGCTTGGAAACCCTGGAAAGTCTGGTAGCAAAATTAAAGATTTGGTAGCACCCAATTATGGAAATTTTTTGATGCATCAGATCAGCAGAGGATTGTGATGACATCCAATGCGCTTTCCGGTACCGCTCTTTCTCTGAATGATTTGGTCTGAAAGGCGGGCCCGCGCTTTCTTGAAACGGATGTCACATCGTTGAAAAATAAAAATACACAGGCATTCCGCCCCTCGCAGAGGTAGATTCCCTTTGTCCGGACTGCGGACTGAAAAGCGAAGGATGATTAAAAATGAGTGACAAATATAATCTGCTGATTTGATACATAAATGAAACCATTGGAATAGACAATGAACAAGAAATCTGATATAATTTTGCGCGGTAAAAGACTATTCTCGCGAGAGGAGCAATTTCATGAAGCGAAAAAAAACCGTGCCGGCAGAGGTGGTTCCAAAACCGGTGAATGATGCGGCGCCTGTGCCGGAGAAAGACCATCCGCTGTATGACCGCCTGTTTGTTGTGGGATTTGCGGTGCTGCTGTTTTTTGCCATGACGGTGCAGACGGTTCCCATGAGCCTGATTCTGGCGGCTGTGGCATTGGCGCTGTCCTTTGGCAGGGGGGGCTATGCACGGTTTCGCGGCCGCCTGGGAATCCCGGTCCTGGGGTTTCTGGCCTTTTTGATCCTCTGCGGGGCCGCCAGCCTGTATACGAGCTTCGGCGCCTACGCTTACGGAGAATATGCCAAGCTGCTGGCGTCCGGAGCCCTGGGCCTGCTGCTGTTGGCACGCGGACGGGAACAGAACGCCGGCGGACTCCTGTTCAGCTTCTCTGCCGTGTGCGGAGTGATTGGGCTTCTATGTATCGATGCCGGGTGCCGGGGACCGCTCTTTCGCGGCTTTGCCTCTTTTATGGAGGGGCTTGGGGATGCAGCTTATCAGAGCCTGGATCAAGCGACCTATACGGGCGCCCGGTTTGACGGCATCTATAACGACGCAAACCTGACCGGCAGCCTGATGGCGCTGGCGGTCTTGGTGGGACTCTACCTGATCCGTACAGGACGGAAACCGTGGGAGCGATTTGCGGCCTGCTTTCTGACCGGACTGTCCGCAGTGGCCTTTTTTACCGCAATGAGCCGTGGTGCCATTCTCTGCTTTGGCGCGACAGTCCTCTGCTATCTGTTGTTTGTGGGAAAAGGGCAGCGGGGCCAGCTGTTCCTGCTCCTGTTTTTCACGGCGTTATCCATGGGCGCATTCGGTCTGCTGTCTATGACGCTGCTCTCCTCCGGCTCTGTTCTTGGGACATTGGCCGCGTTGCCATGCGGACTTGTGCTCTGGGGCCTGTATGAAGGTTTGGGCCAGAAGGCGGCAGAGGTTCTCAATGGACACCCCCGCCTGATCGCGGGGATTGCTACCGGTCTGGTGGTGCTCTGCGCTGCGGGAACGGTGGCCGCTTTTACGCTGACGGAGCCCTTCGTCTGCACGGAGGAAAATGTTCTTTACCGGGGCGCGGACGTCACCTCCGGGGAGACCTATACCATCACCGGCGACTGGGACAACGGCGATGAGATCACTCTGATGGCCTATGGCTCCACCCAGGCGCAGGAGATGGAAAACCGGACGGAGACTTATTACAGCGGACCGCTGTCCGAGGCCTCCTTTACCGTGCCGGAGGGGATTACCCGGGTACTCTTCCAGTTCCGGGGACCGGAGGGGACTCAGATCCGCTCTCTGTCCCTCTCCGACGGTACGAAGATCCCCACATCCTATACGCTGCTGCCGGAAAACCTGGTGAGCCGGTTCCAGAAGAATCTGTTTCAGGACCGCAGCTTCCTGCTGCGGGTGCAGTATCTCAAGGACGGCTGGACCCTGTTTACGCAATCACCGTTGACGGGGCACGGCCTGGGCGCTACGGAGGGTCTGCTGACCTCGGTGCAGCCCTTCTTCTACCAGTCCCTCTATCTGCATAACCATATCCTGCAGGTGATGGACGAGACGGGTCTGCTGGGTCTTGCGGCGTTCCTGGCGCTGATGCTGGGTGCGGCATGGCTGCTGGTGCGGCGGCTGCGGACACAGCAGGATGGTATGGCTGCGGTATTGCTTGCCTGCTGGGTGATGATGAATCTCCACGGGTTGATGGAGATCTCCTTCTCCGTGCGGATGTTCCAGTGTGCCGCGTTTTTCCTGGTCCTTATGAGTGTTGTCTCCTGTGGGGAGCCCGCGGAGGGGAGAAGCGGCGTGCGGATCCTCCGGGTCGTAGGGACCCTGGCCGCCGCACTCTGGCTGGTCGTTTCCTTTGCGATGCTTTTGGGCAGCCAGATGGCACAGGCGCAATTCAGGGACTTCGATACGACGGATATGACCCGGTCGGAATTCCTGGACAGCATGGAAAAGCTGGATCGGATGGACGCCTATACCGATCAGGATTATAAGGTCAACCGGATGGTCAATGCACTGCAGGAGGGGGGCAGCCTCAATCTGGGTGTGGCGTCCCGCTGTGCCCGGGAACTGCGGGAGACCGGGGACTTTGACGCTTGTTATAAAGTCGCCGCTTACTATTATCTGCCCCTGCAGGATCTCTCCGGCTTCTTTGAGATCATGCAGGAGGGACTGGCTCAGGAGCGGTCTAATGCCGATGCGTGGAACAGTGCCTTTGATCTGTACGGACAGGCCTTTGCGCAACTGGACGAGTCGCAGATGGATGCGTTTGTGGCAGGCGTCTTGGCAACCATGGAACAGATGGAGCAGGCCAACGAGTATTTGCTGGTTCCGGTGGCGCTGGATGAGGCCAATCAGGCTCTCGCGGATAGTGTGACCACCGTGGAGACGGAGGACCTGGATGCCTCTGCCGCGTATGCGCTGCTCTCTGCGGTATTTGCCGGGCAGCAGGAATAAGTGGAAAAGAAAACAGAATGGTCCTGAATCCATCGGAACTATCCTGCTTTTACAGAATTATGGCAAAAAGGAAAAAGAATAAGCCGGAAAACTTATCAAAAGTTACCCAAAAACTTGAGCTGCGTCGAAAAATGTGCTAAAATATAAGCTGATTAACTAGGAAAAATGACGAGAAGATGTTTTCTCATTCAGAAGTTTATCTGTGGGTAGCATCTAGAATCTGGGAAGTACCGCCGGACTGGCGTGCGATACGGACCCAGCCGGTCAAATCAAAAGCAGGATGTGTTGTTTATATGGAAAAGATCCCGTTTTCCCCGCCGGATATTACCCAGGCGGAGATCGATGAAGTGGTGGATACCTTGCGGTCCGGCTGGATCACCACCGGTCCCAAGAGCAAACAGTTTGAGCGGGAGATCGCGGCCTATTGCGGAACGGATACCGCGGTGTGTCTCAACTCCGCTACCGCCAGCCTGGAGCTGACGCTGCGTGTACTGGGGATCGGCCCCGGGGACGAGGTGATCGTACCGGCTTATACGTATACAGCCACAGCCAGCCCGGTATGTCATGTAGGCGCCACGCTGGTGATGGTGGACAGCCAGCCGGACTGTTATGAGATGGATTATGCACAGCTTGAAAAAGCCATTACGCCGCGCACCAAGGCCATCATCCCGGTGGATGTGGGGGGGATCCTGTGTGATTACACCCGTATTTTTTCCATCGTGGAAGATCGCCGGGGAGACTTTTCACCGGCATCTCCTCTGCAGGCGCAGCTGGGGCGGATCGCGGTGATCGCGGATGGCGCGCACAGCTTCGGTGCGGTCCGCGGCGGCATCCGCAGCGGTGCATGGGCGGATTTCACCACCTTTTCTTTCCATGCGGTGAAGAATCTCACCACCGCAGAGGGCGGCGCAGTGACCTGGCGCAGGGATCTGGGTCTGGATGATGCGGCGCTCTATCGTCGCTATATGCTGCTGAGCCTTCACGGCCAGGACAAGGATGCCCTGGCTAAGACCAAGGCCGGCGCGTGGGAATATGACATTGTGGCGCCTCTTTACAAGTGCAACATGACGGACATCATGGCCGCCATTGGCCTGGCCCAGCTGCACCGGTATGAGGAACTGCTGGCCAAGCGGTATGCCCTGGTGGAGCAGTATCATGAGCTGCTGGCGAGTACGGCCATTCGCCCCGCCCGGCACCTGACGGAGGATGGCCGCTCCAGCTGCCACCTGTATCTGACGGAGCTGGAGGGGAAGACCCTTTCCCAGCGCAATGCCGTCATTGATGCTCTGGCCCAGCAGGGAATCGCCTCTAATGTCCACTATAAACCACTGCCTCTGCTGACGGCATACCGGGATCTGGGATTCCGGATGGAGGATTATCCCAACGCCTATGGCTTGTATGAGCGGGAGCTGACGCTGCCGCTGTATTCCACACTGACCCAGGCCCAGGCAGAGCGGATCTGCGGGGCACTGCGGGAGATCCTGTAGGAGGAATCATGGCAAATACCCAAACGTTCCAGCGCCTTGCCCCGCCCGGACGGGGTGCAATGGCCGCCAAGCGGCTCTTTGATATCGTCTGTGCGGCCTGCGGGCTGGTGGTCCTCAGTCCGTTGTTCCTGATCACGGCGTTGGCTGTAGGACTGACGTCTCCGGGCGGTATCCTGTTCTGTCAGGAACGGATCGGGCTGGGAGGCAAACCGTTTATCATCTATAAGTTCCGTACCATGCGGAAGGAAAATTCCGGATTGAAGATCACTGCTTCCGGGGATGACCGGATCACACCGGTGGGCCGAATCCTGCGCAAGACCAAGCTGGACGAGCTGCCCCAGCTGTTCAACGTGCTGCGGGGGGATATGAGTTTTGTAGGCCCCCGGCCGGAGGTACAGGAGTATACCGATTTGTACACAGAGGAGCAGAGGCAGGTGTTTCTGGTCCGTCCGGGGATCACGGGGGTGGCATCCATCCGCTATCGTAATGAAAACGACCTGCTTGCCGCCAGCGACGATCCCAACCGTACGTATATTCAGGAGATCCTGCCGGAAAAGCTGCGTCTGGATCTCTCGTACATCCCTCGGGCCGGTGTTGTTCAGGATATCGCCCTGATTTTTGAAACATTGGCGGTTGTGATCCGGGGATAAGCAAAAGAAAGGACAATCGTTGCTCCATGGATATTTGGCTCATCAACCACTACGCGGTGCCTCCGAAATATTATCCCCTGGCCCGGCAGACCTGCTTTGCCAGGTATCTGATGGCCATGGGCCACACGGTGACGATCTTCGCCGCCAGTACCGTTCACAACTCCAACATGAATCTCATTACCGACGGAGCTCCCTGGCGGGATGAGGTAGTGGACGGCGTGCACTATGTCTACATCCGGTGCATGGATTACCAGGGCAACGGGCTCAAGCGGATTTACAACATCTGCGAGTTCGCCTGGAAGCTGCCCGGTGTGTGCCGGAAGTTCCCCAGACCCGATGCCATTGTGGCCACCTCTATGCCCCCCACGTCCTGTGCCATGGGGATTCATCTGGCCCGGAAATACGGCTGCCGGGGCGTGGCGGAGATCGCAGATCTCTGGCCGGAGTCCATTGTGGCCTATGGGATCGCCGGACCCCGGAATCCCGCGGTGCTGGCCCTTCGGCGGCTGGAGAAGTGGATCTATGAAAAGGCGGATGACGTGGTGTTCACCTGCGAGGGCGGATATGACTATATCGTCGAGCAGGGCTGGGAGGGGAGGATCCCCCGTGCCAAGATCCACTATATCAATAACGGCGTGGATCTGGCAGTCTTTGATGAGAACCGGGCGCGCTATACGGTGCAGGACCCGGACCTGGAGGATCCCTCCGTGTTCAAGGTCGTCTACACCGGCTCCATCCGGAAGGTAAATCATCTGGGTCTGCTGCTGGACGCCGCCAAAGAGGTTACAGACCCCAGGGTAAAATTTTTGATCTGGGGAGACGGAGATCAGCGGGCAGCGCTGGAGCAGCGGGTCCGGGAGGAAGAGATCTCAAATGTGGTGTTCAAGGGAAAGGTGGAGAAGAAGTATATCCCCAGCATCGTCAGCCGGGCCGATATCAACTTGATCCATGGCGGAGATCAGGGAAAGGAATTGTTCCGGTTTGGTATTAGCCCCAACAAGATGTTCGACTGCTTTGCGGCCGGGCGGCCCATCCTGATGGATCTCCCTGCAAAATATAATCCAGTGGAGCAATTTCAAGCCGGGATTTGTCTTTCGAGTGTATCGGAGATTCCTGCCGCCATCCGGCAGATTCAGGTGCTTTCGCCCCAGGCCTATGAGAGCCTTTGCGGCAATGCCAGGAAAGCTGCCGCACGGTTTGATTTCCGAGTTTTAACACAGGAACTGATGGAGATTTTGGAAAAAAGGGGATGAGCCGTGTGGAATTTACCTATTCGGCATACAAAAACCTGATACACCTGCTTCAGACGGGCGGATATCGGGTCTGTTCCTATCACAACTGGCAGGATACAGCTCGCTGTGTGATCCTGCGGCATGATATTGACAGCAGCTTGGGCCAAGCGATGGCACTAGCCCGGGTGGAGCGGGAGCTGGGTGTGAGCAGTACTTATTTCGTGCTGCTTACAAGCGATTTCTATAACCCGGCCTCCAAAGGGAGCGTGGAAAAGCTCCGGTCCATCCAATCCATGGGGCACGAAGTTGGGCTGCACTTTGACGAAAAGGCCTATCTGGAAGGGACACCGGAGGAGACAGTGTCCCGCATCCTCCATGAGCGTGATATCCTGGCTTCCATTCTGGAGACGCCGGTGACTACCGTCTCTATGCACCGGCCTTCCCAAGCCACGCTGGAGTCGGACCTTCAGATTCCCGGCATGATCAATTCCTATGGGCAGACGTTTTTCCATGATTTCAAATACCTCTCGGACAGCCGCCGGAGATGGCGGGAACCAGTGGAGGAAATCATCCGTTCCGGAACATATGACCGCCTGCACATTCTGACCCATGCCTTCTGGTACCACAAAGCAGACGAATCCATCACAGAAACCGTGAGTGCGTTTATCCGTTCCGCAAATGCGGAACGCTATGGACAGATGCAGGAAAATATCACAGACTTGGCGAGCATTGTGATGAGGGATCGGTGTTTATGAAAATTAAGGAAATTCTGGATTTTCTGCAGACGGCCCGGATCCCGTTTTCTTTTACAGGTGACCCGGAGAGGGAAGTGGACCGATTTTCTTCTCTCTCCCACTACCGGGAGGGGTCCTTCACCTGGATCAAAAAGCAGGAGAACATCCCGCTGGGAATGGATCTGACGGGTCTGGCTCTGGTATTCGTTGCGGAGGATGTCGATGGCGGTAACGCTCCCAATGTGATCCGGACACCGGAAAGCAAGCACGCATTTTTTTCTTCGATTGAGCATTTTTATGCCCAACCAGAGGAGCGGCCCGCCGTGGGGCAGTTTACCTATATCGGTCCGCGGGTCAAGCTGGGAAGAAACGTCCGGATCGGCCACAACTGCACGCTGGATGGGGACATCACCATCGGGGATGATACGGTCATCTGGAATAGTGTGGTGCTGTTGAACCGGGTGACGGTGGGAAGCCGGTGTGATATTCACTCCGGTGCTGTGATTGGTCACGATGGATATGCCTATACCGAGGATGCCGGGCATCACAAGGTCATGGTGAAGCATTTTGGCGGCGTCAGTATCGGCAACGATGTTCTGATCGGTGAAAACGTCTGTATCAGCCGTGGAACCATTGATGACACCGTTCTGGAGGACGGAGTCAAGATCGATGCGCTGGGGCATATCGCGCATAATTGCTGGTTTGGAAGAAATGCGGCAATGCCAGTTCCGTGCAGTGTCAGCGGCAGCGTGCATGTGGGAGAGAATGCCTATCTCGCCGGCGATATTATCCGCAATCAGTGCACCATCGGAGAGAATGCGTTTGTAGGCTTGGGTGCCGTTGTTGTGAAAGATGTTGCCCCCGGTCAGACCGTGGTGGGAAACCCTGCAAAGCCCTTTATCAAAAAGAAAGCGTGAAGAATATGCAATTTATTGATCTAAAAGCACAGTATCGTGCACTAAAAGATGAGATTGATGCCAATATCCGGGGCGTGCTGGACTCTGCCCAGTTTATCGGCGGCCCTTATGTGAAGGAGCTGGAGGCGCAGCTGGCGGCCTTCACCGACCGGAAGCACTGCATCACCTGCGCCAACGGTACGGATGCCCTACAGATCGCCTATATGGTGGCAGGTGTGGGTGCCGGGGACGCGGTGTTTTGCCCGGACATGACCTTCATCTCCTCCACGGAGCCGGCCAAAATGTTTGGGGCCACTGCTGTATTCTGTGACATCACGCCGGACACCTACTGCCTGAGCCCGGCGGGCCTGGAGCGGCAGATCCAGGCCGTGCTGACGGAGGGAAAGCTGACCCCCAAGGCTGCGGTGGCAGTGGATATTTTGGGAAATCCCTGTGACTATGATGCCATCGGGGCCATCTGCGAGAAATACGGTCTGTTCCTCATCGAGGACGCGGCCCAGAGTTTCGGCGCCTCCTACCATGGGAAAAAGGCCTGCGCCTTCGGCCATATCGCCACCACGTCCTTCTTCCCGGCAAAGCCTTTGGGCTGCTATGGTGACGGCGGCGCTATCTTTACGGATGACGACGCGGTGGATCAGCTGTGCCGGTCTTTGTGCGTCCACGGCAAGGGCCCCGGCGGCAAGTACGACAATGTGCGGGTAGGCATGAACTCCCGGCTGGATGCTATGCAGGCCGCCGTGCTGCTGCCCAAGCTCAAGGCCCTGGGGGACTATGAGATCGACGCCCGCCAGCAGGTGGTAGAGCGGTATGGCCGGGCCTTTGCTGGAAAGCTCACTACGCCCTTCGTGGCAGAGGGCTGCGTCAGCGCCTGGGCCCAGTATGCACTGCTGGCGGCAGATACCGCGCAGCGGGACAAGATCGTGGCCCATTTGAAAGAGGCCGGCATTCCCAATATGATCTATTATCCCACACCCCAGCATGCCCTGCCGGTGTTCTGGGATGAGCCCCATTACGGGGAGACCTTCCGCAATGCAGATGATTACTGTGCCCGGACCTTCTCCCTGCCTATGCACCCGTATCTGGAGCAGGCGGAGCAGCAGCAGATCATCGACGCGGTATTGGAGGCGCTGTGATGGCAGAGAAAGCGTATTTTGTCCATCCCTCCAGCTATGTGGATGAAGGCTGCGACATCGGCGCGGGAACGAAGATCTGGCATTTTTCCCACATCATGAGCGGCTGTACCATCGGAGAGCGCTGCAACATCGGGCAAAACGTGGTCATCTCTCCGGGCGTCAGGCTGGGGGACGGCTGCAAGATCCAGAACAATGTCTCCGTCTATACCGGTGTGGAGTGTGAGGACGGCGTGTTCCTTGGCCCCTCCTGTGTTTTTACCAACGTCATCAATCCCCGGGCTTTTATCGAGCGCAAGAGCGAATACCGTCGGACGGTGGTGAAAAAAGGCGCCAGCATCGGCGCCAATGCAACCATCGTCTGCGGACATGACATCGGCCGGTATGCCTTCGTGGGGGCCGGATCGGTGGTGACGAAAAACGTCCCGGACTACGCCATGGTTTATGGATCTCCCGCCAAGGTGCAGGGGTATGTGTGCCAGTGTGGGGAAAAGCTGCATTTCGCGGAGGGCAAGGCTTGCTGTACCGCTTGCGGCAAACAGTATCACATGAATGATAAATCCGCAGTAGAGGAGCTCGAGAAAATATGACGATGAAGGAAGAACTGATCGAAAAAATCAAAAACAGGACCCTGACCATGGGTGTGTGTGGTCTGGGCTATGTGGGACTGCCTCTGGCTGTGGATAAGGCCAAGCACGGCTTCCACACCATTGGCTTTGACGTGCAGCAGGAAAAGGTGGACATGGTCAACGCCGGAAAGAATTATATCGGCGATGTGGTCAACTCCGATCTGGAGGAACTAGTGTCCAGCGGAATGCTCAGCGCCACCACAGATTTTTCCAGGGTGTGCGATGTGGATTTCATTGCCATCTGCGTGCCCACTCCGCTGGACAAGCACCAGCAGCCTGACATCAGTTATGTCCGGGATTCCACGATTGCCATTGCCAAGCATCTGACCCGGGGCTCCATCGTGGTGCTGGAGTCCACCACTTATCCCGGCACCACTGAGGAGCTGCTCAAGCCCCTTCTGGAGGAGGGCAGCGGCCTCAAGTGCGGGACGGACTTCTATCTGGGCTTCTCTCCCGAGCGCATCGATCCGGGCAATCTCATCTACAAGACCAGCAATACCCCCAAGGTTGTGGGTGCCATCGGCGCCGACGCCGTGGAGGTCATCGCCATGGTGTACCGCTCCATCCTGGAGGGAGATGTGACCACCGTATCCTCTCCCGCCGTGGCGGAGATGGAGAAGATCCTGGAGAATACCTACCGCAACATCAACATCGGCTTGGTAAATGAGCTGGCCATTTTGTGCAACAAAATGAACATCGACATCTGGGAGGTCATCGACGCCGCCAAGACCAAGCCCTACGGCTTCCAGGCGTTCTATCCCGGTCCGGGCCTGGGCGGGCACTGCATCCCCCTGGATCCCTACTACTTGAGCTGGAAGGCCCGGGAGTACGGCTTCCACACCTCCATGATCGAAGCGTCCATGATGGTCAACGACCGGATGCCTGAGTACACGGTGGAGCGGGCCGGAAAGATCCTCAACCGCTATAAGAAGGCTCTGAACGGCTCCAAGGTCCTGGTGCTGGGCGTGGCCTACAAGCAGGATATCGACGACTACCGGGAAAGCCCTGCCATCCGGGTGATGGAGGAATTCCACAAGACCGGCGCCCAGACCGACTTTTATGATCCTTTCATCCCCAAGCTTCGCCATAACGGACAGTGGTATACCGGTGTGGAAACGCTGAACGCCGAGGTGGTGAAGGGGTACGACCTGGTCATCATCACCACCGCCCACAGCAATGTGGACTATCAGATGGTAGCCAACTGCGGTGTGCCGGTGTTTGACTGCAAAAACGTGATGAAAAACATCTCCAACCGGGAGAATATCGAGGTGCTGTAAGTGAAGAAGATCTGTTCCGTTGTGGGGGCGCGCCCACAGTTCATCAAGTTAGCCGTGGTGTCCCGGGTCCTGCGGAAGGAGTTTCAGGAAGTGCTCATCCACACGGGACAGCACTATGACCACAATATGTCCGATGTCTTTTTTGAAGAGATGGATATTCCCAAGCCGGATTATAATCTGGGGATCTCCGGCGGAAGCCACGGCAAGATGACCGGGGAGATGCTGGAAGAACTGGAGGAAGTCTTCATGAAGGAAGCGCCGGACATGGTGCTGGTTTTCGGCGACACCAATTCCACCATGGCTGCGGCACTGGCGGCCGTAAAGCTCCATATCCCCATCTGCCATGTGGAAGCGGGTAACCGCCTGGGAACGTTGGAAAGCCCTGAGGAAGTCAACCGCATCGTGACGGATCATGTTTCCAGTCTGCACCTGGTATGTACCCCCTCCGGCGTGGAGTTTCTCCGTCGGGAAGGCTTCCAGGATTCTGTGGTACTGGTGGGAGACCCGATGTATGACGCCTTCTGCTACTACACCCGGCAGCTGGACGGCAGTGAACTGGCGGGCATCGTGGATTTCCAAGGCGCTCCGCTGGAGGTCCCGGCCAAATTCTACTATCTCACCTGCCACCGTCAGGAGAATACGGATACGGACGAAAATCTCCGGGGTATTTTTGATGCTATGGAGGCACTGGATGCCCCGGTGATCTACCCGGTGCATCCCAGGAATCACGCCAGGGCAGAGCGGCTTTGCAGTCAGCGAGCCTACCGGAACCTGCTCTTGACGCAGCCTGTGGGCTATCAGACGTCCATCTCCCTGGTGAACCGGGCTGAAAAAATCGTGACAGACTCCGGCGGTGTCCAGCGGGAGGCATTCTTCGCCAAAAAGCCCTGCGTGACGGTGCTGGACTATGTGGGCTGGCCGGAGACCATGGCCATCGGCTACAATCAGCTGGCCAGGCCGGAAAAGGCGGACATCCTGGAAAAGCTGTCCCGGCCCGTGACGTTCGACCCCGCCTACCAGCCCTTCGGAGACGGCCATTCCGCGGAGAAGATCGTCTCTGAGATCCGAAAATTCCTGCAATGATACACGTCTGCCATATGACCAGCGCCCACGCATCCGACGACACCAGGATCTTTTATAAGGAATGCGTCTCTCTGGCAAAGGCGGGATACGAGGTATCTCTGGTGGCCCGGGGCCCGGCCCGTGAGGAGGCCGGCGTCCGGGTCGTGGGCGTGGGCGTGCCCTCAGG
>OJRZ01002328.1_pt1 | contig 12236 bp, 8 predicted proteins | sample 1599291 | NCBI WGS metagenome assembly OJRZ01 (sample SAMN04168657, study PRJEB22393) | human gut metagenome | biome: human gut microbiome; feature: stool | host: Homo sapiens | collected 2014-03-20
CCAGTATCTCTATCCCCTCTACAAGGCGGGCCTGGAGGACGGCGCCCTCACGGAGGAGCGGGCCATGGAGATTCTGGAATGCATGTTCATCAAGGTGGGCGAGGTGGTTCCCTACCAGGGCAAGAGCACGGCGGGCGGCCACGAGGGCTACACCCACTTTGAGGCCCTTTCCCTGGGCGGCCTGACCCCCGACGGCCGGGACGCCACCAATCCACTGACCTACCTCATCCTCCGCTCCAAGAAGGAGTTCCCCTTCCAGTATCCCGATGTCAGCCTGCGGGTTCACGCCAATACCCCGGATAAGCTGCTCCGGGCCGCCGCCGAGGTGGTGAAGGTGGGATACGGCTGCCCCAAGTTCTTCAACGACGAGGAGTTTATCACCCACTACATCGCCGCCGGCGTGCCGCTGCACATTGCCCGCGACTATGCCGCCTGTGGCTGCTGCGGCGGCCGCCTGCCCGACTATGAGACTTACCTGGCCGCGGTGTGCAACCTGAACATCACCGCCGTCCTGGAGATGGCCATGAGCGACGGCTGGGTTCACTTTGGGGACGGGAAGTACGAGAAATTCCTGGATACGCCCATCCCCGCCGGACAGATTCAGAACATGGACGATCTGATGGTCAACCTGGAGGCGGCGTTTACCTTCTTTGTGCGCCACATCATGAAGCGCACCGGCACCCTGGAGCAGAGCAACGCCCTGAAGCTGGCCTGCCCCTTTACCTCCGCCCTCAGCGAGGCGGGGCGGATCAACATGAAGGATCTGCACCAGCCCTGTGACAGGGACTACGGCCTGTATATCGACAACGGTGCGGTGAATGTCATTGGCATCGGCACCCTGATCGAATCGCTCTCCGCCCTGGATGAGTTCGTATTCCGGGGCAGGGAATTCACCCTGGAGCAGGTCCGCCAGGCGGTAAACGCCAACTTTGAGGGCTATGAGCCCATGCGCCAGAAGCTGCTCAGGGCACCCAAGTTTGCCAACGGCGACCAGCACGCCCTGGAGCTGGCCCGCCGGTTTGACGCCATGATGCAGAACGTCATTGTCCGCCACCGCACCATGCACGGCGGACAGAAGCACCTGAAGTTTGTGCCGGTGGCCTCCCACGTGGCCCTGGGCGGCAAGACCATTGCCACACCCAACGGACGCAGGGCGGGCGTGGCCCTGTCCGAGGGAATCTCCCCCACCCAGGGCACCGATGAGAACGGCCCCATCACCACGCTTAACGCCGTGGCGGCCATCAACAGCCATGCCCACGACCTGACGATGCAGCGCCTGCTGAACATCAAGCTGTCTCCCGCATTCCTGGAGGGGGAGAGCGGTATTCAGAACTTTATCCAGATCATCCGCACCTTTGTGGATCTGAAACTGTGGCACATTCAGTTTAATGTCGTCAACCGGGAGACCCTGCTGGCCGCGCAGAAGGACCCGGACAAATACCGCAACCTGGTGGTGCGTGTGGCAGGTTACTGCGCCTACTTCACCGACCTGAGTGAGAAGCTACAGACGGAGATTATCAACCGTACCGAGCACACCAGCATGTGCACCGAATAAACCATCCGCAGGAGGGAGGTGGGGCGGCATGAGCCAATCCGCAGTGGGAACCATCTTCAATGTGCAGCGCTTCAGCCTCCACGACGGCCCCGGCATGCGGGATCTGATTTTTCTAAAGGGCTGCCCGCTCCGGTGTGAGTGGTGCGCCAACCCGGAGTCACAGCATGGGGAGCCTGAGTTGAGCTGCCGCCCGGCTAAATGCATCGGCTGCCGGGCCTGCACGGCTGCGTGCCCCACCGGGGCCGCCGCCGTGGCGGCAGGCGGCCGGATTCAGGTGGACCGCGCCGCCTGCCGGAGCTGCTTTGCCTGTGCCCGGGCCTGCTGCTCCGGCGCGCTGAGCCGGATCGGTGAAGAGCTTGACGCCAGGACCCTGGTGGAGCGGGTGATGGCCCAGCACATGAGCTGGCGCGCCGAAGGCGGTGTGACGCTCAGCGGAGGTGAGCCTCTGGCTCAGCCCGATTTTGCTGCCGAGCTGCTGCAACGGTTCCGGGAGGAGGGGGTGGGAACGGCCCTGGAGACCTGTGGATACGTGCCCTTTGAGGCGTTCCAGAAGGCCGCGCCCTTTTGCCAGCTTATCTTTTTTGATCTCAAATGTATGGCTTCGGAGGTACACAGGCGGTACACCGGGGTGGACAATCGGCGGATTCTGGACAACCTGATGGCGCTCTCCCGGGAATTCCCTGATTTGCCCCTCCGGGTGCGCACCCCTCTGATCCCCGGCGTCAACGACGGCCGGGAACAGTTGTCCGAAATCGTGCAGTTCCTGCGGAGGCTCCCATCGCTGGCCGACTACCAGCTGCTCCCCTATCACAACTGGGGGGAGGGAAAATACCGCCAGCTGGGCCGGAGCTATCCACTGGCCGGACTGGAGCCGCCGGACAGGGGGGCGGTAAGGCGCCTCAACGACGAGCTGCGGGCTGAGTTGGGCCTGCGGCCGGGACAGGAGTGATTTTCATGGATATCATTGATTTTCGTTACCGTCCGCCCTATGGCAGCTACCGGGAGACCATTATGTACCGGGATCTGGAGCGGGCAAAGCGCTGTTCCGAGGCGTTCGGTATGAACCAGTCCCCGGCTGTGGCTGCCAGGGATATGGAGGCATCTTTAACGGAAATGGACCGGGCGGGCATCGGCATGGCGGTGCTGGCCGGACGCAAGGTACTTCCTCACATCGGCGTTGTGGACAATCAGGATATCGTGGACCTGATCCACGCCTACCCCGGGCGGTTTACCGGCATGGCGGGGGTGGACCCCAGCGACGGGCCGGAGGCCATGGAGGAGCTGGAGCGGTACGTCGTAGGCGAGGGCCTGCGGGGCATCGTCATGGAACCGGGACTGACCAAGACCCCCATGTTCGTGGAGGATGAACGGATTTTCCCGCTCTATGAGCGCTGCCAGGCGCTGGGTGTCCCCGTCATGCTCATGGTGGGCTCCAACTGCGGCCCGGACATCGAGTACTCCAAGCCGGAGCACGCCGAGCGGGTGGCCAAGGCGTTTCCCAAATTGAACATCATCCTCTCCCACGGAGGCTGGCCCTGGGTGACGGAGGCCATTCACGTGGCGTATCGCTATAAAAATGTCTATCTGCTGCCGGATTTGTACCAGTTCAACGGCCCGGGAAGCGGAGAGTACCTGGCTGCGGCGAACTATATCCTGCGGGATCAGATGCTCTTTGGTTCCGCCTACCCCTATGTCTCCCTGCGGGAGGCGGTGGACTACTTCCTGGAGGGGCGCCTGAGACCCGAGGCCCAGCCTGCTTTCCTGGCCGGCAACGCCCGCAGAATCTTGGAGCTGGAGCGTGTGTGAGTCCAGCCTGAGATAAATACAACTTTCAAGGGAGGTCTCAAATGTGAGTACGCAACTGAATGCACAGCAAGGATTGACCAATCTCACTCCGATCAAGGTGATCCACATCCTGATATCCCTGGCAATCATGGTCTGTTTCAAGTTTGTCCCCGCCGCGGAGCCGCTGACCCCTCTCGGGGTGGAGGTGATCGGTATCTTCCTGGGGATGCTCTATGGCTGGCTGATCGCCAACGACTCCTTCTGGCCCAGCATTTTCGGCCTGCTTTTCCTGGGCCTGAGCAGCTACTCCACCGTACCCGCCGTCCTGAGGGATGGCTTCGGCAATTCCACCGTCCTGCTGCTGTTCTTCTTCTTCGCCTTTACCAACATCATCAGCGCCGCCGGTATCACTGAGTATATCGCGCGCTGGATCGTCAGCCGCAAGGTTGTGCAGGGCAGGCCATATCTGCTGACCCTGATGATCTTCTTAGCCATGTGCGCGCTGGTCATCATGGTTTCCTGCGCTGCGGCCACCATGGTAATTTTCCCCCTGATCAAGGAGATCTGCCGCCTCTACGGCGTTAAGCCCGGCAGCAAGTGGGCCTCTATCACCCTGGTGGGCACAATCTGTGTGGGCTGCTCCTTCTACATGCTGCTGCCGTTCAAGTCTCTGCCCGCCGTGGTGTTCTCCAGCTATACCCAGATGTCCGGCGGCGACTCCATCGCGCTTGTCCCCTATCTGGCGATCGTGGTCGTCATCACCGCTATTACCATGGCCCTGCTGCTGGTGCTGATGAAATTTGTCCTCCGGTGCGATGTCAGCGTAATTGCCTCCAGCAACAAATCCATGGAAGAGCTGCCCAAGCTGAGCCGGTATCAGAAATTTATCATGGTCTTCTTTGTGGCCGTGATCGTCCTGCTGCTGTTCCCCTCCTTCGTGCCCAAGACCTTTATTGTCAGTACGGTGCTGAACAATGTGGGCGCCACCGGCATCCTGCTGGGCGCTGTCGGCGTCTATATCATGGTCAGTCTGAAGGAGGGCATGCCTGCCGTCCAACTGTTCTCCAAGAACATTGGCTGGTCCATCATCTTCATCCTGGCCGCCGCGCTGAGTATCGCCGATGCCATGGCCGCCGAGTCCACCGGAATCTCGGCCTGGCTGGTGGAGCTGATCACGCCGGTGGTCCAGGGCAAGAGCCCTCTCGTCCTCACCGCAGTAATGTGTGTCGTGGGTATGGCCCTCACCAACGTGGCTAATAACATCGCCACCGCAGCCATGCTGACGCCCATCGCCTACAGTGTGGGCATCGCCTGCGGCGCCAATCCGGCGGCACTGGCGGTCTGTGTGCTGCTGGCCACCAATATGGGTATGGCAACCCCGCCCGCCAGTGCTCCTGCGGCCATTGTCCACGGCGAAAAGGAGTGGATTCCCGGAAGTGACGCCGTGAAATACGGCCTTGTCTGCTGCGGCATCACCCTGGTTCTTATTCTGGCCGTGATCTTCCCCATGGCAAACGTCATGTTCTGATGCAGCAGGGTCTGGAGCATACGTGAAAAGCCCCGCCGGTATCCCAACAGGATACCGGCGGGGCCTTTCAACCTTTTTATTTGCAGGTACAATCCTTGAAGTATCGCTTCAGCGCACACACCACCGACTGTTCCTCCCGAAGCAGGGACTTTCCTGATTGGTGGACCAGCAGGAAGGTGGCATGTCCGAAATCCAGTCCATGAACCATGACGGGCTGCACCGCTCCCTGGCTGACAAAATACTCGTACTGGGAGGTAAACCTGGGAAAGATAGCGGCGCACCTGTTCTGCGCCACATACTGCAAGATGGCGTCCTTGCTGTGGCAGCGGAATCCGGCCTCTCCACTGAAATAGTGTCCGAACAGAAGCCAGTTGTCGTCGTTTACATGGGAATAGGTGCCAAGGGGCACCTGCGCAAGCATCTGAGGCGTGATTTCCCCTGTCAGAGCCAGGGGATGGCCGGAGCCGAGAAACAGGTATTCCGGGTCTTCAATCACCTCGCAGCAGTCCCAGCCGTTTTTGCGGATCCGCTCCAGGGTGGCGGTCGAGTCCGCCTGATTTTCCTTGCGGATCGGGAGCAGGCCGATGTGAACCCCGTTCTCCTCCATTTTGTGAATGATCTCGCTGCGCCGACATTCGTGGAGCAGCAGATTGATGTCGGGGTGCCGGTCCTTCAGGCAGGGGATAAACCCTGCGGAGAGAAAATTGCACATGGTGGTGGTGCTCTGTATGTGTACCTCCCGGGGAACCTCCTCCAGAGGGGTGGATTCCTGCCAGCCGTTCACCATTTGAAGAATGATCTTTACGTCCCCGTAAACCCACTTGCCATAGGCGGTGAGCTCGCTGCCGCGGCTCGTCCGCCGCAGCAGCTGGTGCCCCAGCTCGTCCTCCAGGGCGTCGATCATCTTACTGACAGAGGGCTGGGTGGTGTAGAGCTCGTTAGCCGCTTTTGTGAAGGAGCTGTGCTGCACTACTTTATCGAATGCGATAAGCTGTTCGATGCGCATAGCGGAACCTCCCTTTTTCAGGCCGCACCGGGGCCCACAGTCAGATCGCCTCGGATATGGCATCCCCCATGTCGCTGCAGGAGAGCCGCTTGCCTCCCGGAGTCATAATGTCGCCGGTGCGGTATCCGTCGTCCAAAACCTTGACAATGGCCGCCTCAATCGCGTCGGCCTCAACGGTCATATGGAAGGAGAGGCGGAGCATCAGTGCCGCAGAGAGGATCTCGGCAATGGGATTGGCAATGTTCTGGCCGGCAATGTCCGGCGCTGAGCCGCCGGCGCACTCGTATAATCCCTTGCCCTCGCTCCCAATGTCGCCGGAGCCGGCAATACCCATGGAGCCGGCGGCACTGTTGGCCAGGTCGGACAGGATATCGCCGAACATATTTTCTGCCGCGATTACGTCAAAATACCCCGGCCTGCTCACCAGGCGGGCGGCGCAGCCGTCAATCAGCATGGTCTCATAGTGAACCTCAGGGTATTCCTCGGCCACCTTTTCATATACCGTCTGCCACAGCACGCCGGTCTCCATGGCGTTGGGCTTGTTTACCATCGTGACGTGCTTTTTGCGGCCCATGGCCAGGTCAAACGCGCAGCGGGCGTGCCGCTCGATCTGTGACCAGGTGTAGACGCACTCATCGCAGGCGGTCAGTTCGCCGCCGGTCTCCTTCCTATACTTGCCCGCATAGAAGATACCCGCGGTATTCTCCCGCAGAACAATGAGATCTAGTTCCCGGGCCACCGTATCCTTGAGCGGAGAGGCCTGGATCAGTTGGGGATAGACCTTGGCCGGACGGATATTGGCAAAGAGCTCCATGCCGCGCCGGAACGAAGCCAGGGCCTTCACTGCGGCCTCCTTACGGCTTGGGTATTTTTTGGTGCCGTTGGCGCCGGTGAAGGTGTATTTGCGGGGATCACCCACCGAGCCGAACAGGATGCTGTCGCAGGAACGCCCCAGCTCGTAATCCTGCGGACGCAGGGCATCGCCGTAGGCCTCCAGACCAGCGACACCGCCGATTATATCATAATAATGGAACGTGTGCCCAAATTTCTGTGCGACCCGCTCCAATACCTTGATACTTTCGTTGACGACTTCCGGACCAATTCCATCCCCGCGCAAAACGGCAATTCTCTTTTCCATGGCAGGCACACTCCCAATCTTTATAAGAATATATACGATTTGTTTTGTGCAATTTCATTATACCAAAGCTTATCATGTGAGAGAAATTCCAAAACAAAAGGGTTACCTTCAGAAAAGTTATGGAGGGCTTTCGCTCGGGCATATGCCCGAGCGAAAGCCAGGCCCCCGGAGCATTTTGCTCCGGGGGCCTGGCTTAAGAGATGTAAAAACCGTATGCTTATCAGCAGTATAAAAGGGCCGCCCGTTCCCGCCGGTCGATTTTCGCCTGAAAGCGCGCCATACATTCAGCGGGGAATCCTGGGGCCGATGAGTAAGACGACATCATTGCTCGCGGAGCAATCAATAGCTCATCTGCGGCATCAGGCTCTGCTGGGGCTGCACAGGTGAAGGTCCGGGCAGCGAACCCTTATCGGGGGGATGACGATGGCTGCGCCGGAAGCTGGCGGCCGGTGTGGTCGATGGTGTAGTCCACGTTGTATTCCCCGGGGAGAATCAACTCGGAGATGGGGACGAAGGTGTAGCCCTCCTGTAGCAGGGTTTCGAGGATGGCGGGCAGGGCCTCGGGGGTATGGAGGGCGGCGTTGTGGAAGAGAACGATGGACCCGGGCTGGACCCGGCTCACCACCCGCTCCGTGATCTCCCCGGCGGGGAGATCCTTCCAGTCCAGACTGTCCACGTCCCACTGGATGGGCTCCATCCCGATGGAGCGGATGGACGTGATTACATTGTTGTCGTATTCTCCGTAGGGCGGGCGGATCAGGGTGGGGCGCACGCCGGTGACGGCCTCAATTTTGTCGTTGCAGGCCTCCACATCGGCGACGATCGCCTCGCTGGAGAGCTGAGACATGTGGGCGTGGGAGTTGGAGTGGTTCATCACCTCGTGGCCGGCATCGTGGAGGGCCTTGACGGACTCCGGGTATTTGTCCACCCAGTCCCCCACCACGAAGAAGGTGGCCTTTACGTTGTATTTTCCCAGGATGTCGATGAGCTGCTGGGTGTCCTCGTTGCCCCAGGCGGCGTCAAAGGAGATGGCCAGCATCTTCTGGTCCCGCTGAACGCAGTAGATGGGAAGCTGCCGGTCGGTGGCGGAGGCCTCCGCCACCGCCGGGGCGTTGACCAGGGCAAACATGGCCGCCGCCAGCAGGGCGCACGCCAGCACGGTCAGGGTCCGGCGCCGCAGGATCAAACACTTCATACAAAAATCCGCTCCCTTCTCAAATAGGCCGTTTTTTCATTTATATGTAAAGGAGCGTGAGCGCATGCCCTGGCGAAATCTTAACGCAATCTTTATATGAAAGTGAAAAAGGCAGCGAAATTCCAACAAAAGCTGTGATATAATATAATGTAAAATTTTATGCAGGGGAGGCGGGAACCATGACGGACCAGCGGCCGGATCCGGACGCACTGCTGCGGGAGCTCAAGCTGAAAGAGGAGACCAGGACGGGAAAGCTGAAGATATTCTTCGGTTATGCGGCGGGCGTGGGCAAGACCTACGCCATGCTGGAGGCCGCCCACCACGCCAAGGAGATGGGCGTGGACGTGGTGGCCGGGTACATCGAGCCGCACGTCCGGCCGGAAACCCTGGCTCTGCTGGACGGGCTGGAACAGCTCCCCAACAAGGAGATCCCCTATAAGAATATCACGCTGCGGGAGTTTGATCTGGACGGGGCCCTGGCGCGGAAGCCCCAGCTCATACTGGTGGATGAGCTGGCCCACACCAACGCCGCCGGGAGCCGGCACCGCAAGCGCTACCAGGATATCGAGGAGCTGCTGCGGGCAGGCATCAGCGTCTACACCACCGTCAACGTGCAGCACCTGGAGAGCCTCAATGACGTGGTGGCCTCCATCACCGGCATTGCGGTGGCGGAGCGGCTGCCCGACCGGATCTTTGACCGCGCCGACCAGGTTGAGGTAGTGGACATCGAGCCGGCGGATCTGCTGGAGCGGCTCAAGGAGGGCAAGATCTACCGGCCCAACCAGGCGGCCCGGGCCATGGACCACTTCTTCACCCTGAAGAATCTGGCCGCCCTGCGCGAGATCGCCCTGCGGCGCACCGCAGACCGGCTCAACCGGGCGGCGGACACCGGGGTGGGCACCAAGGCCAAGAGCAGCGAGCACATCCTGGTCTGCCTGTCCGGCGCGCCGTCCAACGCCAATGTCATCCGCACGGCGGCCCGCATGGCGGAGGCCTTCCGCAGCAGCTTCACCGCCCTGTTCGTGGAGACCTCCGACTTCAAGGACATGAGCGACGACAACCGCAGCCGCCTGCGGGCCAACCTGCGCCTGGCGGAGGAGCTGGGGGCCCGCATCGCCACGGTGTACGGCGACGACACCCCCCTCCAGATCGCCGAGTACGCCCGGGCCAGCGGCGTGACTAAAATCGTCCTGGGCCGGAGCAATAACAAGCGCTTCTTTTGGGAGCGGAGCAAAAACCTGGTGGACCGGCTCAACGCCCTGGCCCCCGATCTGGACATCCACATCATCCCGGACACCTACCCCGCCTACCGGGCGCCGCGGAAGAGCTGGAACCTCAGCGAGCGGTTCACCGTCAAGGACGCGCTGCGCACCCTGGTGATCCTGGCGGTGTGCACGATGGTGGGCCTGGCCTTCGCCTATCTGGACTTCAGCGAGGCCAACATCATCATGATCTACCAGTTGGGCGTGCTGGTGGTGGCCATGGTCACCAGCGGGCGGCTCTATAGCCTGGCGGCCTCCATCCTGTCCATTCTTATCTTCAATTTCTTCTTTACCGTCCCGCTGTTCACCTTCCACTTCAACGACAAGAGCTATCTGGCCACCTTCCTGGTGATGTTCCTGGTGGCCTTCCTGAGCAGCTCGCTGACCACCCGCATCAAGCGGCAGGCGCGGCTGGCCTCCCGGCAGGCCTACCGCACCCAGGTGCTTCTGGAGGCCAGCCAGACCCTCCAGAAGGCGGAGGGCCAGGAGGCCATTCTGGAGGCCATGGCGGTACAACTGCGCAAGCTGCTGGAGCGGACGGCCCTGTACTACCCGGTGCTGCCCGACGGCACCCTGGGCCAGCCCCGGTTCTTCCCTGTGGAGCCCACTGTGGACACAGGAGCATACCTGGGCCCTGACGAGACGGCGGTGGCCTCCTGGGTGCAGAAGAACAACAAGCACGCCGGCGCCACCACCAACACCCTGCCTAACGCCAAGTGCCTCTATCTGGCGGTGCGGGGGGAGGGCAGCGCCCTGGCGGTGGCGGGTATTGCCATCGAGGAGGGCCGGGAGCCTGACGCCTTTGAGAAAAACCTGATGCTGGCCATCGTGGACGAGTGCGGCCTGGTGCTGGAGAAGGAGCTGCTGGGCCAGGAGAAGCACCGGGTGGAGGAGCAGGCCCAGCAGGAGGCCCTGCGGGCCAATCTGCTGCGGGCCATCTCCCACGATCTGCGCACCCCGCTGACCGCCATTTCGGGCAACGCGGGCATCCTCATGGAGAACGCCTCCGTGCTGGACGCGGCCAAGCGGCGGCAGCTCTACACCTCTATCTACGACGACTCCATGTGGCTGGCCAACCTGGTGGAGAACCTGCTCTCCGTCTCCCGCATTGAGAACGGCACCATCCGTCTGAAGATGGAGCCGGAGCTGCTGGAGGAGGTGTTCCAGGAGGCCCTGACCCACCTGGACCGGAAGGCCAAGGAGCACACCATTACCGTGGAGCTGCCTGACGACATGCTCATGGCCAAAATGGACGCCCGCCTGATCGTGCAGGTGGTCATCAACATCGTCAACAACGCCATCAAATACACGCCCCCCGGCTCCCATGTCCAGGTGTCCGCCCGGAAGCGGGGAGAGAGCGTGGAGGTGCGCATCGCCGACGACGGCCCCGGCATCTCGGACGAGGCCAAGGCCAAGCTGTTCGACATGTTTTACACAGCCAACAACGCCCGGGGCGACGGACGGCGGGGCCTGGGCCTGGGCCTGTCCCTGTGCCGCTCCATCGTGCAGGCCCACGGCGGCTCCATCACCGTGGAGGACAACTATCCCAAGGGCGCTATCTTCAGCTTTACACTACCACTTGCGGAGGTGAACACCGATGAACAAACCTCAAATCTTGATCATTGAAGACGACAACGCCATCGGCAACCTGATTTCCACCACCCTGGAGACCCAGCACTACCAGTACCGGCGGGCCAAAAACGGCGCCTCCGGCGTGCTGGAGGCGGCCTCCTGCCGGCCCGACGTGATCCTGCTGGATCTGGGCCTGCCCGACATGGACGGCGTGGACATCATCAAGAAGGTGCGCACCTGGAGCAACACCCCCATCATTGTCATCTCTGCCCGCAGCGAGGATCACGACAAGGTGGAGGCCCTGGACGCCGGGGCGGACGACTATCTGACCAAGCCCTTCTCGGTGGAGGAGCTGCTGGCCCGGCTGCGGGTGTCCCTGCGCCGGGTGCGCTACGACAGCGAGAAGGTGGACGAGGCGGCCAGCATCTACCAGAACGGCGGGCTGAAAATCGACTACGCCGCCGGCTGCACCTACCAGAACGGGAAGGAGATCCACCTGACCCCCATCGAGTACAAGCTGCTGTGCCTGCTGGCAAAGAACGTGGGCAAGGTGCTCACGCACAACTTCATTTTGAAGGAGGTGTGGGGCAGCGCCCTGCCGGGGGATACGCCTTCGCTGCGTGTGTTCATGGCTACGCTGCGCAAAAAGATCGAGCCGGTGCCGGCACAGCCAAAATACATCCAGACCCATGTGGGCGTGGGTTACCGGATGCTGCGCATTGCAGAGGGAGAGCCCGTACAGAAAAACGGATGATATTTGATGCGGAACCGTCTGCCCCGTCGGGGCAGGCGGCTTTTTTCCCTTCGGCGGGATTTTGCTGTTGACGGAAGACTGTTTCCATATTATACTAAAATAGTATAATTATATCCAACCCTTTGCGTTTTGCGAATTGCAAATGGACAATATATGGTGTATAATTCCATTTGCATTATAGAAGAGAGCAGGTGTGTGGATGGAAGTGGTAAAGCGCAGCGGCGCAGGGCAGGCATACGACGCACGGAAGATTACCGGTGCTATGGAAAAGGCTTTTGTAAGTGTGGGGCAGGCGTGCAGCCGCGAAGTGATGGATAAAATGCTGCACGAGGTGGAACAAAATGTGCTGGCGAACGGCCCCTGTACGGTAGAGGCAATTCAGGACGAGGTAGAGCAGGTTTTAATGGCAAATGGCTTTTATGCCGTGGCCAAAAGCTATAT
>OJRZ01002337.1_pt1 | contig 12220 bp, 10 predicted proteins | sample 1599291 | NCBI WGS metagenome assembly OJRZ01 (sample SAMN04168657, study PRJEB22393) | human gut metagenome | biome: human gut microbiome; feature: stool | host: Homo sapiens | collected 2014-03-20
CCATAATGAATATCCAAAATTGCTTTAATATGTTCACTCTGTCTGGAAACATTCGTCTTAATTACTTTCTGCGAGTTACGCTCAATAGAATTCTGCGTGCATACCAGAAATATGCCCAGACTTACTGCTACCGCACACACAAATATAAGAGCAGCAGCTACATACTCAGTGATTTCATTTTTCTTTCTCATAAACATCTCCTTTCACCCCACATTTTTCTGTTTGTCTTTTGTTGGGTTACATTATACACACACTTTCCCGAAACTGCGGTCAAAATACTTTCACTGTTAATCCTCTGTAACAGATTTGTGTAATACATATATCTGTCGCTTAAACCTTCAGGACAATTTTAATATATCAAATCGAACTGTGAAAATCCAGATAAATCGTCAAATTTTCGTCAAAAAAAGACAGACTCTCTATTTTCTTTCAAGATATCTGTCTTTTTAATCATATACATTACATTGGTTCTAAAGTGTGTTTAAACTTTACGCAAGATATGCGTCACATTTTATGGGAGATTTTTTCAAACCCACACTGGTATGCCAGATGATCAGATCAGCTTAACAATATCGTTATACATAACAAATACCATCAGCGCCATCAACAGCATCAGCCCTGCGAAATGGATGCCGCCCTCCACCTGTCTGTTAATCGGTTTTCTGCGGATTGCCTCTATGACAAGGAATACCAGCCGTCCACCGTCCAGTGCCGGAAACGGAAGGAGGTTCATAACTCCAAGGTTTGCAGAGAGCAGAACTGCCAGATTAAGCATATTCATCCACAGGATCATGGTTCCTTCGCTTTTGCTTTCCTCATACGTAGTTCCGATTGCATCCACAATTCCGACCGGACCACTCAGATCTTTCATTCCAAGCTTTCCGCTGACCAGCTCTTTCAGGCTGAGAATCGTTGTACGTACCATATATTTTACTTCTACGGCACCATATTTGACTATATTCAGCCCTTTTGCTTTTTCAGAATACATATTGTAGGTAAATCCTGATTCTGCCGTACGGTATTCTTTTGGTGTAACCGTAATATCATATTCCTGTCCGTCCCTGGAATAGGTAATCTTTACAGACTTTTCTGTCAGCGGATTCTCCTGAATATATTTCTGGTAATCTGCTGCATTTGTAATCTTCACTCCATTAATGGATGTGATCACATCTCCCTGCTGAATCCCTGCTTCCTGCAACGGCATTCCATCCATTACAGATTCCACTGTCATGGCAGAAGTATCATCCCCGTTGAAATTGCAGCCCAGAAGGTATCTCACATTTGTATCCGACTTATAGGAAATGTCCATCTTCTTTCCATCACGCTTAACAGTCAGGTTAATGGTATCTCCCTCTTTCAGCTGGTTCAGATAGGAATATACATAGAGATCTTTTCCCAGATCAATGTGATATCCCTGATAACCGGTAATAATATCTCCCTCTTTCAGTCCTGCCGCCTCAGCCGCAGAACCTTCCTTTACGGAAAGAACTCTGGATGGTTCATATCCTACAGCACCTACAATGATCACAGACAATACAAATGCCATGATAAAGTTAAATACCGGTCCTGCGGCAACTACAGAAATCCTGCCCCACACAGACGCACTGTTAAAAGTTCCCGGTTCATTCTCTATGTCCGTATCCTCCCCCAGCATGGCACAGGAGCCACCGATAGGAAGAAGTTTCAGTGAATATCTGGTATCTCCTTTCTCAAAACTGTAAAGTCTTGGTCCCATTCCCAAAGAGAATTCTGTGACCACGATCTTATTCAGCTTTGCAAAAAGAAAATGTCCCAGCTCATGAAAGAGAATGATTGCACTGAATATGACAATTGCAATAATAATTTTCAATCTACCACCTGCTTTCAATCCAACGATAAGTTTCTTTCTCAATCTCCAGAATCTGATCCAGGTCCGGATCCTTTACTGCTGTATGTCTGCTCATAGACTGCCCGATAATCTCGTAAATATCCAGAAAGCTGATTTTTTTCTGAAGGAATTTGCGGACTGCCAGCTCATTTGCAGCATTAAAAACGGTTGGCATACTGCCGCCTGCCCTTGCCGCTTCCACCGCCATTGGAAGACCTTTAAAAGTTTTCCTGTCCGGCTCCTCAAAGGTGATCTGCTTCAACATATGAAAATCCAGTCTGTCGCCTTTTAAAAATCTTCTGTCCGGGTAGCATAATGCATACTGTATCGGAAGTCTCATATCCGGTGTTCCAAGCTGTGCCATCACTGCACCGTCCTCGAATTCCACCATAGAGTGGATAATACTCTGCGGCTGAACCACAACCTGAATATGATCCAGATCTACATCAAAAAGCCATCTGGCTTCCATAACTTCCAGACCTTTATTTACCAGAGTTGCAGAATCCACTGTAATCTTCTGTCCCATTACCCAGTTCGGATGCTTCAGCGTATCCTCCAGAGTCACCTTCTCCAGATCTGCTGTTTTCTTTCCGCGGAAAGGACCGCCGGATGCAGTGATGAGCAGTTTATGTATCTGCTCTCTTTTCTCTCCATGAAGTGCCTGGAAAATAGCACTGTGCTCGCTGTCTACAGGCAGGATCTGCACACCGAACTGCTTTGCCAGCGGCATGATCAAATGTCCGGCTGTTACCAGTGTTTCCTTATTTGCCAGAGCAATATCCTTACCTGCAAGGATTGCTTCCATAGTTGGTCTGATTCCTATCATTCCTACGATAGCGGTCACCAGAATGTCTGATTCCTCCATTCTGGCAAGTTCGATAAGACCACCCATCTGGCTTACGATTTTTACATCCAGATCCTGCACACGTACTGCCAGATCTCTGGCTGCCTCTTCTTTCCAGACTGCAACAAGTCTGGGATGAAATTCACGTATCTGCTTCTCCAGCATTTCTACATTGCTGCCTGCTGCAAGACCAACTACTTCCAGGTCATCATTTGCACGTACCACATCCAGTGTCTGTGTTCCGATCGAACCTGTAGAACCTAAGACTGCTACTTTTTTCATATTGTACCTCATTTCAATACTTATACAACAATTTTATAAAATTACTTCTGACCTGACAGTTCTCATATCAGAAAATACTGTAAACATGTATATCAGAAGAATATATGCTCCGTTAGAGCGCGTCTGAAAAAGGCTTTCTGCAAGATGTGCGTCACAATTTGTGGGATATTTTGCCCGGATGAGGGCGCCGTAGCGGGCTACGGCAACTGAATTCGGGTGAAATATCCCGTAAAGTGGGGCATGCAGATTGCGGGAATGATTTTTCAGACACGCTCTAGATCTCAATCATCACAAGAGAGAGGAAATAAATAACCGGTGCTGTGAAGATCACACTGTCAAATCTGTCAAGGATTCCTCCATGTCCCGGAATTAATTTTCCATAATCTTTAATCCCCTGATTTCTCTTGATCGCAGATGCAGCCAGATCGCCTACCATGGAAATCAGCGCTCCGATTGCACAGATCACAGCATATTCCAGCATCGGTCCCTGAGTGGCTGCTGCATAGATCACACCAAGAAGTGCAGCTCCTGCCACACCACCCACAGCTCCCTCCACAGATTTCTTAGGGCTGAGGACAGGTGCCATTTTATGTTTACCGATCAGCATTCCCACACAATATGCGCAGGTATCACATCCCCATGAGCACAGAAAGATCAGCCATACGTGGAACTTTCCACCGGGAAGCTCTCTGGTAAGATAAATAAACGACAACATAACTGCCACATACACAATACCAAACAGTGCAGGCATTACCTGCCCTGCCTCATAGGTTGGATAAGTGAACACGTATACAAACATGAGCAGCACAAGTCCGAAAATGATTGCCAGCACTCCATACCTCTCAAAATCAAGCAGTACTGCCAGATAATATAATACTGCGCCTAAATAGCCTGCTACTGCCAGCAGATTTATCTTCTCATCCTGCACCTTCATTGCTCTGTACAATTCTCTCATTCCAATGAGAGAAACCGCAAGAAGTGTGAAAAACAGCACATAATCACCGCTGATAATAGTGGCAAGCGCAATAATCACAAGCAGGATTCCGCTTAAGAGTCTTGTCTTAAACATTCTTTACTCCTCCTTAACTCCGCCGTATCTTCTGTCTCTCTGATTATATTTCTCAATAGCCTTAATCAGCTCTGCTTTATTAAAATCCGGCCATGCCACATCTGTGAAATAAAATTCTGTATAAGCCATCTGCCATAACAGAAAATTGGAAAGTCTCAATTCACCGCTTGTGCGGATCATCAGATCCGGATCAGGGATTCCTGCCGTATCCAGGTAATTGTCAAAAACGTGCTCATCAATTTCTTCCGGCTTTACTTTTCCATCTGCAGCATCCTGAGCAAGTTTGCGGATACCTCTTATGATCTCATCTCTGCTGCCGTAGTTCAATGCGATTTGGAAATAGATTTCATCATATTTCTGAGAATATTGTTCCAGACGTGCAATACTTTCCTGAATATCCTGATCAAATGCCGAAACCTCTCCGATCACCCGGACACGCATTTTGTTCTTATCTGCCAGTTTAATACATTTTTTCAGATAACTTCGGAACAGTTTCATCAGACCGTCCACCTCATCTTTGGAACGTTTCCAGTTCTCTGTGGAAAAAGCATATACAGTCACATATTTAACTCCCAGCTCCTTCATATAGTCACAGACTGTTTCCAGATTTGCACAGCCCTTCACATGTCCGTAACTTCTGGGCATTCCCTTTGCCTTCGCCCAGCGTCCATTACCATCCAGAATAATGGCAATATGATTTGGTACATTCATACTCTTGTTTCCTTTTCTTATCCTGTTATTCCTTTAACCTTACTGTCTCATCATAATGAACCACAGTTTCCGGTCCATTATCTCATTCAGATAAAAAGAGAGCCCGCATTCATGGAGCTCTCCTTTTCGTTTCCCTTATACGGTCATGATTTCTTTGCTCTTTGCATCCACTGCCGCATCAACTTCTTTGATATATTTATCTGTGCTCTTCTGGATTTTCTCCTCAAGTTCTTTGATCTCATCCTCAGATACATCCTGTTTTGCAAGTTTCTTAAATGCATCATTTGCATCACGACGAATGTTGCGGACTGCTACTTTGGCTGCTTCGCCTTTTTTCTTGACATCTTTAACCAGTTCCTTACGGCGTTCCTCTGTAAGTTCCGGGAATACAAGGCGGATTACTTTACCATCGTTGCTTGGATTTAATCCAAGGTCAGAGGTAAGGATTGCTTTCTCAATTCCTTTGATCAGGCTGCTTTCCCATGGCTGGATCTGGATCATACGAGCTTCCGGGACAGTGATATTTGCCACCTGCTGAAGAGGTGTCGGAGCTCCGTAATAATCTACGGCGAGTTTGTCAAGGATATGCGGGTTCGCACGTCCTGCACGAATTGTAACCAGTTCGCTCTCAAGGCTTGCCAGTGTCTTTTTCATTTTCTCTTCATATTTCTGAATTCTCTCATCCATTAGGTTCGTCTCCCTCTTTTTATAGTTTTTATATTACACTTTCTCTGTAAACTGACTTATAAGCCTTACTTATACAGTAACCTTAGTTCCGACAAATTTGCCATGTACTGCATTGATGATGCTGTCTTTTTCATCCAGTGCAAATACCAGCATCGGCATCTTCTGTTCCATACACATGATCGATGCTGTCAGATCCATAGCTGCCAGTTTCTTTGCAACTACTTCTTCAATGGAAATTTCATCATATTTTACTGCATTCGGGTTTGTCTTCGGATCACTGTCATAAATTCCGTCAACAGCTTTTGCAAGAAGGATTGCTTCTGCTTCGATCTCTACTGCGCGAAGTACAGTGGCTGTATCTGTGGAGAAGTAAGGATGTCCTGTACCGCCTGCAAAGAATACGATCTTGCCCTGTGCAAAGCTTGCTTCCACTGCATCCTTAGAGTAAAGGCTTGTAAATGCACCGCATACAAATGGTGTAAAGATTTCTGTCTTTAATCCAAGGTATCTGCAGATATCAGATACATAAATACAGTTCATAACTGTTGCAAGCATACCAATCTGATCAGCCTTATTCCTGTCGATAGTCTCACTGGTGCGTCCTCTCCAGAAATTACCTCCGCCGATCACGATGCCGATTTCCAGTCCTTCCTCAGCAATTGTCCTGATCTGCTTTGCAACTTCAATAACAGTCGCCTCGTCAAATCCGGTCTTCTTTTCACCGGCAAGGGCTTCACCGCTTAATTTTAATAATACACGTTTCATAGTAACTGTCTCCTGAAATTAATTTTATCGCAGGTAACAGAGGATCGGAATACCTCCTCTGTTACATTCGTAGTTCTATTCTACCATATTCCGGCAACAATTTCATTACCATTTTCATCAACTGTTGTAGAAACTGTGAAATTGCTGTAATAATGGAATCCTGTTTTACCTGTCTCAGGATCATCCTCATAGCTGCTGCCCTGTGGAGAACCGCATGCGCCTTCCAGTGCATCCAGAGACTGACCGATATACTGTTCTGCTGTGGAAATCATATCGCCGCCATTTCCCGGATCATCGTTACTGCCCGGATCATCATTAGTACCCGGATCGTCTGAGTTTCCTCCATTGCCCGGATCATCTGAACTATCCCCGGTTCCATTGCCACTGTTATTATTCTGATCAGAACTGTTGTTACTATCTGTGGAATCTGAATCATCTGCAGAATTCTTATCACTGTCGTCTGTGGAATCTGATTCAGACTCACTGTCATCTGTAATTCCAAGACGTTCCTTTACCGCATCAAGCGTGGATACTTCTTTTGTTGATGTACCTGTCAGATATTTTGCATATGGGATCGCATCATCATCTGTGCCATCCATACATAACGTAATCTGCGAAATTGTTCCAAGCGGAATATCGCGGAAAAAGCATTCATTCTTGTCCTCATCAGCATATGCAATACGGATATCATAGGAAGCTGTACTCTTGTTGGATGTTGTCTGTGTATCTGTTGTCTGTGTATCTGATGTCTGTGTATTTGCAGTCTGTGTATTTGCAGTCTGTGTATTTGCAGTCTGCATATAATACAGTGCCTTGTCCTTATCTGTCAGGGTAAACATTCCATTGATGAGATCATCTCCCCATCCTCCATCCTCGTCTGCATCATAATCCTCACTGTCTTCATCCACATGAGTCCGGATATAGAGTGACTGGATGTCATCCCCTGTATTATTTACAAACACAATCTTAGATGCTGTGGAAGTTTTCTCCCCCATTACATTCTTTATGTCTTCATCTGCTGTCTGCTGCATATCCACCATATCGACTGCCTTGGTTACTTCAGGAGTCGGGGTAGCTGTTACCTCTACAGGTGCTGTCTCTGTTGTCTTTTTCTTACCACATCCGGCAGCTGCCACTGTCATTACTAACAGACCTGCCAGTATTAAATAACGTTTCTTCATAATATATTCCCTCCTGCTATATGGAATATCTTTTTTCTTTTTAACAATGTCATTTTTTCAATTCCCTATTATTGCAGAGTATCGAAAACTTGTCAACTAAGCCTCTGCCGATTTCATACAATTTTAAGACTTTCAGGTTTTTAAAGTTTCTGCCTGCGGACGCATTCTTATGAAAAAATCACATTTTTCCTACTTCATATTATTGCACAAAAGGAAACGCTCACTGTAATCAGCGGATACTCACCAGAAAGGATGTTACTGTGACTTTCACTCGCAAAAAACACCTCGCGGAATATTACCAGTGAACAGTAACGAAAGGACTACCATGTTGCTCTGGCAGTCCTTTCTCATCTCTTTGTGGTCATATTTAATATATTTCTATCCTGCCAGCTTCATCAGAAGTTCCACGCATTCTTCCTCTGATAAAACCGAAGTATTCAGGCAGATATCATAATTTTCCATTTTTCCCCATTCATGTCCTGTATAAAAGTTATAATAATCTCTTCTCTGACGGTCTTTATATGCAATCCTGTCAAGTGCTTCCTCCTGAGAAATATGCTTATTTTTCTTAATCCGTTTAATACGGTCTTCCATATCAGATGCATAAATATACACGCGAAGCAGCTGATTATCATCCTTCAGAATCTGGTCTGCACATCTTCCCACAAAAATACATGGACCTTCCTGTGCCAGGCGCTTCACTGTCTCTTTCTGCGCATGAAACATCTTCTCCGGAATCGTCAGGCGTTTTTTATCCTGCGATTCTTCTGACATCATTACTCCGATTGCATAAAGAAGACTGGTCTTGCCTTTAAATTCATTGATGATTTCCTGACTGATTCCATGCCTCTCTGCTTCCTTCGGCAAAAATTTACTGTCGTAACAGGGAACTCCCATTTTTTCTGAAAGCAAAGCTGCAATATATCTTCCACCGCTTCCATACTGTCTGCTGATCGTGATTGTTTTCATAGGGCACCACTCCTTTCAGCTCATCTGCCTGAAAATGAATTGTTATTTTTTTATCTATATGATAGATTATAAGAATTTTCGAATATTTTTGCAATATCCATTAATTTTTTCATAACATTTCACAATTTTGAGCCAAAGGATTTAGTAATATTATCAATATAGATTCTTAACCTTAAATTCACGCTCTGCTTCTCTTCTCTGGTCTTTCTTTGCGATATCCTGTCTCTTGTCATAAAGTTTCTTGCCTCGAGCCATTCCAATTTCCACTTTTACCAGACTGTCTTTGAAATAAACTTTCAGAGGTACTAAAGTTAACCCTTTTTCTTTGAGCTTTGCTTCAATCTTATTGATCTCATATCTGTGAAGCAGAAGCTTACGGATTCTCAACGGGTCTTTGTTGAAAATATTGCCTTTTTCATAAGGGCTGATATGCATTCCGTAGATGTAAACCTCTCCGTTCTCTACACGGATAAAGGATTCCTTGATGCTGCATTTGCCCATACGCAGGGATTTTACTTCTGTTCCTGCAAGGGCAATACCGGCTTCATAAGTATCTTCTATAAAATAATCATGAAATGCCTTTTTATTATTGGCAATCAGCTTCATTCCTTTTTTCTTTGCCATAATATCCTCCAAGCCATTTTTATTTAATTCTCTTCTTCATCATTCCAGATATCAGCAACCAGCTCAAAATCTACTGTTTTGAGCATTTTATCTGCATCTGCCACACGGACACAGACTTTATCTCCCAATTTGTAGACTTTCTTTGTCATCTCTCCGCGGAGTTCGTAGGTTTCCTGGTCGAAGATATAGTAGTCATCCCGCAGAGTGTTGACATGTACCAGACCTTCTACTGTATTTGGGAGTTCTACGTAAAGCCCCCATCCGGTAACGCCTGAGATAATTCCCTCGAATTCCTCTCCCAGATGGTAGGACATATATTCTGCTTTCTTCAGCTTGTCTGATTCACGTTCTGCCTCATCTGCACGGCGTTCACATACACTGGACTGTCTCGCAACTTCATCAAGGATTTCAGCATAGTGTTCGGTTCTGCCTTCACGCATCAGTCTGCCTCGTAAGTTATCCTTAATGATCCTGTGGATCTGCAGATCAGGGTATCTTCTGATCGGAGATGTAAAATGGCAGTAATATTTTGCTGCCAGTCCAAAGTGACCGCTGCATTCTGTTGTATATTTCGCCTGTTTCATGGAACGCAGCACCAGACGGCTGATCATTGCTTCATTCGGAAGCCCTTCGATACTTTCGATGATTTGCTGAATTTCTTTTGGAGTGATCTCTTCTTTTGCTTTCTGAATCTTCACACCCTGATTGTGAAGTAATGTCAGAAGACTCTCCACTTTCTCCGGATCCGGATTATCATGGGTTCTGTATACAAACGGAATCTCTTCTGTGCAGTATTCCTGTGCCACAGTCTCATTTGCCATCAGCATGAAATCTTCAATGATTTTGGTTGCCACATTTGCTTCATATGGCTTAACATCGATTGCTTTTCCTGCTGCATTAAGAATAATCTTGCTCTCCGGAAAATCAAAGTCAATGGAACCCCTGTGATGACGGCTGTTTCGTAAGATTCCGGACAGTTCTTTCATCATAAAGAACATCGGGATAAGTGCCTCATACCGTTTCTTTGCTTCTTCGTCTGTGTCCTCAAGAATATTCTTTACATCAGTATAGCACATTCTCTCATTTACGTTAATCACTGTTTCCGCGATCTGATGGGAAACTACCTTACCCTTTTCGTTAATGTCCATCAGGCAGCTCAACGCCAGTCTGTCCTCTCCCTGATTCAGAGAACAGATTCCATTGGAAAGACGTTCCGGCAACATTGGCACAACGCGGTCTGCCAGATAAACACTGGTTCCACGTTTCAGTGCTTCCCTGTCCAGAGCACTGTTGTACTGTACATAGTTGCTTACATCTGCGATATGGACTCCCAGATGGTAAATGTCCCCCTCTTTTGTCAGGGAAATCGCATCATCCAGGTCTTTGGCATCTTCGCCATCAATAGTGACTGTCTGCAGATGTCTCAGATCCAGTCTTCCATCTCTGTCTGCATCCAGCACATGATCCGGAACACGCTGAGCCTGCTTCATTACTTTCTCAGGAAATTCACTTGGGATTCCGAAGCTCTTGACGATTGCCAGGATATCTGTACCCGGTGTTCGGATATTTCCCAGATTCTCCTTAATTTTTCCTTCAGGATTCTTATTTCCGGAACCATAATCTGTAATCACCACGATTACTTTATCACCATTTTTTATTCCTGCCGCTTCTTTTCTCGGAATGAAGATATCTTTGGAAAATTTCGGATTATCACGGATCACAAAACCGAAATCCCGATTTAACTGATAAGTTCCTACAATTTCAGGCATACCACGCTCTAGAACCTTCACAACTACGCCTTCCTGGCGTTTTCCCTCTTTTTTGTCATTTCTGATGATGATCCTTACTTTATCCTGATGCATAGCTGTTCCTGTATCACTTTCAGGAATAAAGATATCCTCATCCTGCCCTTCAATTTCTACGAAGCCGAAACCTTTGGGATGTCCGATGAATGTTCCCTCAGCCTGGATTCCCTCCGGCTGCTCTTTTTTATTTTTATCTTTTTTATTTTTATCTTTCTTCTTTCTGCCATACTCTGATCCGTATTCTTCTCTTCGGTCATCGTAATAACGGTCATCTTTTTTCTTTTTCCATTTTCCTTTGACCTTTTCATATCTGCCCTTGCGGTCTACAGATACCTTTCCTTCCTCGCAAAGTTCGTCCAGAACATCATACAGCTCTCTTTTCTCTTCTTTTGAAAGTCTCAGAAGAGAAGAAATCTCGCGGAGTCTCATTGGCTGATAAATAGGATCTCCCATCAGTTCCAGGATAAACTTTTTTCTTCTGTCCATATCTTTTTTACTCATATTACTCCTCACAGCCTCCGCAGAGGACTTTTATCTGATTCAGCTCTTTATGACACAAAAAACACTCTTGCACATAACAAGAGTGTTTCAAATTTCTTTTCTGATTAACCAAGCATATTTAATGCTACAGAAATTACAAAAAATAAAGTTCCCATAATAGTGGTTGCCTTAACAAGTCCGCCCTCCATGGAACGACCTTTGTTCTTACCCCAGTATGTTTCTGCTGCTCCGGCGATAGCACCAAGTCCCTGCTGCTTACCTTCCTGCATAAGAACTACTACTGTAAGAGCGATGCAATCTATTATGAAAATGACACTCAGAATGATCTTAATAATCTGCACTTCGTTACACCTCCTAATCAACTGAGTTTCATTGTAACATAGCCGGATGGGGATTTCAACCACAATTCAGAGTTTTTGTCAGGTTTCTTAACAATTTTTTTCATTTTCTTTAAAAGGATTTTCATACACTGCCAGTTCTCCCAATGCCTCATGGATACGAAGAAGCTGATTATATTTGGCATTTCGGTCCGAACGGCAGGGTGCACCTGTCTTAATCTGGCCGGCACCTGTGGCAACTGCCAGATCTGCGATAAATGAATCTTCCGATTCTCCTGATCTGTGAGAAATTACTGCCCTGTATCCCGCTTTCTGTGCCATTTCCACTGCATCCAATGCTTCTGAAAGTGTTCCTATCTGGTTTAATTTTATCAGAATGGCATTTGCCGCTCCCAGTTTGATACCACATGCAAGACGTTTGATATTCGTGACAAACAGATCATCACCTACGAGCTGTATTTTGTCTCCCAGTCTTTTTGTCATCTGTTTCCAGCCTTCCCAGTCATCTTCCTCAAGTCCATCTTCAATGGAAACAATCGGGAACTTCTCTGCAAGTTTTTCATAATATTCTATCATC
>OJRZ01002351.1_pt1 | contig 12155 bp, 7 predicted proteins | sample 1599291 | NCBI WGS metagenome assembly OJRZ01 (sample SAMN04168657, study PRJEB22393) | human gut metagenome | biome: human gut microbiome; feature: stool | host: Homo sapiens | collected 2014-03-20
AGCCTGTCGGGTGGGCAGATGCAGCGTGTGGCCATCGCGGCGGCATTGGCGGCGGAACCCGACGTGCTCATCCTTGACGAACCGACTGCGGCGCTCGATCCGGAAGGCAAGCAGGAAGTCTTCGATGTGCTTGAACGCATCCGGCAGACCCGTTCCATGACGGTGATCATGGCGGAACAGGACACGGAGCATATCGCCTATTGGGCCGACCAAGTGTTGTTCATGGTCAATGGGGAATTGGTGCGCAACGGCGACGCCAGCCTGTTCGTCCGTGAAAAAGGACTGCTGGAATCCTCCGGCGTGCAGGTCGCGGACGATCCGCTGCCGCAGGTCAAGGCCGTACAGCAGGGCAAAAAGCATAAGAAGGACAAAAAGAATCAGCCGGAACGGTCCAAGGACGTGGTCATCAGTCTGGACCATGTCTCCTACCAATATGAGCGCGGCGGCAACGCATCGAAAGCTCTGGACGACGTGACGTTCGACATCGAACGTGGCTCATTCATCGGACTCATCGGACGTAACGGCTCCGGCAAGACCACACTCGCCAAACATCTGAACGGACTGATCCGACCCACGCAGGGCACGGTGACGGTGGATGGGCTCGACGCCTCCAAACACAGCGTCGGCGAAATGGCGGCCCACGTCGGATTCGTCTTCCAGAATCCCGACCATCAGATCTTCTGCTCCACCACCAAGGAGGAAATCGCATTCGGTCCTACCGCGCTTGGACTGGACGGAGCCACCGTGTTCAAACGCGTCGACGAGATGCTGACGCTGTTCGACCTGCACCGTTATGAAGACGTCTCGCCGGCCACGCTCGGCTATGGCGAACGCCGTGCGGTGGCGCTGTCATCCGTGCTTGCAATGCGCACGCCGATCCTCGTGCTCGACGAGCCTACGGCCGGTCTCGACCACCGTCTCGCAGCACGCTTCCTCGGCACCATCGAGAAACTCAACCAGCGCGGCGTCACCATCGTCATGATCAGCCACGACATGCGCGCGGTATACCGGTACTGCACGCACGTGCTGGAATTGGAGGACGGAAAAGTCGTGCAGTATGGGCCGATCGACAGGTCCGAAGCGGCGCAGAAGCAATCTCGGACCATCCGCAAACCGCGTAAATCCAATGGGCCCGTTTCGGCGACGCATGTGCTGCTGAAAGTCACCAAGCATGAGGAAGGACGACACTGATGGACGCCGATTTGTATGTACCGGGCGACGGCTGGCTGCATCGCGCCGACCCCCGTGTGAAATTCCTCATCACCGTGGTCATGTTGGTGTTGTGCCTGGTATGGCGCAACTGGGCGTTCATACTTGACGTTCTGATCATCGAACATCTCATGCTCATCACCGACGGCGTGCCGCTGAAACGCATCGGCTGGGTGTGGAAGATCCTCGCCGTGATCATCGTGTTCATCGTGGTGCTCTGGCCGATTTTCGACCCATCCGGCACGCACGTGCTGTGGCAGTGGGGATGGCTGAAACTCACGCGAGAGAACCTCGTCATGGCCGCGGTGATGGGATTGCGCATTCCGGCGCTCGGATTCGCGTGCTTCCTCACGTTGTTCACCACCAGCCAGACCAAGCTGATCCGAGGGCTCACCTCCCTGGGCATGCCGTACAAGGCCGGACTCACGCTCGCCACCGCGCTGCGCTACATTCCGGTGTTCTTCTCCATCTTCCAATCCGTATCGGCCGCGCAACGGGCTCGCGGACTCGACCTGAGCGGCAAGAAAGACGCCACCGGCAAGAAACGCAACGTATTCGTACGCTTGGTGGACCGGTTCAAATCGTATCTGCCCATCATCATCGCGGTGCTGATCCGCGCCTACAAAATGAGCCAAAGCGTCGGCTGGGCTATGGAATCGCGCGGGCTCAACCTCCAAGGCGTGAGACGCACCTACCGCATACAGCTGAAGATGAGACTCTCCGATTGGATCATCCTTGCGGTCACCGTCGCCGCGACGGCAGGCAGCATCTGGCTGATGCTGTGGCAGTTCTGAGGTAGGCCAATGTTCCAGAACGAACAACGCATCACCATCACAGCACGCGACCTGAAAGTGGTCTCGGCCCTGCAATGCGACGGCCGTATGACCATGCAGGCGCTTGCCGACAAAATCGGCATTTCCGTATACGCGGCTACGGAAAGCTACCGCAGGCTTATTGAATCCGGCATCATGAACATCGTCCCGGTGTGCAATCCATTGAGTCTGGGCAATTACAGCCAGGTGCTGGTGGGACTTCGTCTCGACGGGAGCAGGGATGAGGCTCTTGCCATGCTCCAATCCATGCCACAGGTCACCTACGTGGTCTGCGCTCTGGGGGATGCCGACATCATCGCTGAGGCTGTGGTGTATTCGGCTGAAGGCATGGATCATTTCCTCAAACATGGTCTGCGCGCGTTGCCGGGATTGTCCCGTCTGCAGGTGTTCTCATGCGGACGGCTGGTGCTTGATGACCACAATGTCAGCGTGGTGAACCGTCTGCTCGCCGCGCATGGCGAAACCGGCTTCCTGACCAAACGCGAGGCGAGTGTCGGCACCGATATTCCCTCGCATCGTCTGGATCCACGGTTCGTGCACACATTCAACGAACTGCAGAAGGACGGCAGGGCCAGCTATGCGTCGTTGGGGGAGCGTCTCGGCGTGACCCATACGGCGATTCGCGGCCGCATCAAAAAACTCGAAGATTCCGGCGTGATGCGCATTATGGCCACGGTAAGCCCCATGCGTTTGGGAGGATTCCGACAGGCATTCCTCGGACTTGGAGTGAAACCTCCATATCGGCTTGACTCCGAACAGCTTCTGGCCATCGACGAAGTGACGTACGCGATGAGTGGTGTCGGATTGAACGGTGCCGATTACCTGATTGAAATCATCGCCGACAACGATGAGGACCTATGGCGCGTGGTGGACGAATCCATTCGCCCATTGCCAGGCGTGGAACAGACCTGGTGGGCGTCCACCGTCAGTGTGGAAAAGGAGTCGTATTGGCTTGAGCCGCCGCACGAAGGCGTATTGCTAGGCGATTGACGATTGCCCGATGCTTGGAACATGGTTTCTGATCATCCAGTTTTCGCTGTTCCCGCGTTGATCTCATACTCAAGGATGAGTCGCGGTTCAGCAGGATTTCAGACCAACGCATGATACCGTTGACGTCGAATGTTCCGTATGTTGGAAGTAACTTCGCAAAGAAAGGAACTTCCATGGACATCAGGGACGCCATCAAAGCCAATAACACTGCCATTGAAGCCATCGATCTTGTCAAGGACTACGGTTCCGGAAGCAACGCGGTGCATGCGTTACGTGACGTCAATATCGCCTTCGAACAAGGAAAATTCACCGTCATCATGGGCCCTTCCGGCTCTGGCAAATCCACGTTGATGCACACGCTGGCCGGACTTGATTCGGCCACTAGCGGACACGTCATGTTCGACGGCAAGGATCTGACCCGCATGAACGACGACCAGCTCACCCTGCTGCGCCGCCATCAGATCGGTTTCATCTTCCAAAGCTTCAATCTGCTGCCGATGTTTACTGCCGAACAGAACATTCTCATGCCCTTGACCTTGGCTGGGGCGAAACCAGACCGACAGTGGTTGCGTCTGCTGGTGGAAACGCTTGGCCTTAAGGAACGTCTTAACCATCGTCCGAACGAACTATCGGGAGGCCAACAGCAGCGTGTGGCCATCGCACGAGCATTGATCACCAAACCGAAACTGGTGTTCGCAGACGAGCCCACCGGCAATCTTGACTCCGTATCAAGCGCCGAAGTGCTGAGCTTCCTGAAACGTTCCGTCAACGAACTTGACCAAACCATCATCATGGTCACGCATGATGCGGTCGCCGCGTCTTACGCCGACCGTGCGCTCGTGTTCGCCGACGGCCAGATCGTGGCGGACGTGAGCAAGCCGACAGCAGACCAGATGAGTGAACTGCTGATGAAGGAACGCGAAGCCGCCACAATGAATGCGGCTTCCGCGAGAGATTCCCGCTAAACGCACTGTAGAAGCATTCGAAGAAGGAAACAGAATTAACCATGTGGTCCATCACTTTGAAACTCATGCGAAAAACCAAGCGCATGCTCATACCCGCAGGCATCGCCATCATGATCGGCACGGCGTTCATAGCCAGCACCTTCCTGTTCGGCAACGCCATGAACGACTCCCTGACACGGCAGATGACCGCCATGTTCGGCAACGCCAACTATGCGGTGACCGTCAACAGCTCCGACCTGAGCGATGAGGAACTCAACGAAGCGTACTCCAGCACTGTCGGCGACTTCCATCTCGACCAGATCGCCGGCATCGAAGGGGTTGACGGCGTCCGCGCCTCGGTGGAGACCGGCGTCAGCGTTTCCAGGGGGGACAGCGCCATCAGCGGCGAGATCATCTCTACCGCGGCACAGAAGAACATGCTTCCCGTGAGTATTACAGAAGGGGACCAGCCGAAGGACTCCAACGAAGTCGCACTGCCGGAAGACATGGCGAAACAGCTGAACGTCGGCATTGGCGACACTGTAAGACTGACCTCCCAATATGCGGTAGGCACCGATGGCAAAGCCAAAGCGGACAACGTGCGCGTGGTCGGACTCACCTCCGATCCGAACGGCGCCTACTCGTACTATGGTGGTGCGATCGTAGGATCCAACAATCTGCTTGCCGCAATGCAGGGAACGGACGATTTCGACACCACCGGAACAACAACGGTATACCTCGACCTTGCCTTGGATGGAAATAGCGTATCCGCAAAAACCATCAACAGTGTGAAAGCGTTGCTGCCAAAGCATTTCGATCTGATGTCGCGACAGCAGGTCAGTGACGAAAGCATCAAATCCTTAACCGGCAACCAAACCAGCATCGTCACCACATTCCTCATGTGCTTCGGCGTGCTTGCCATGTTCGTGGCGGCACTGGTGATCGCCAACACGTTCCAAGTACTCGTGGCGCAACGCCGCCGCACACTCGCCTTGCTGCGCACCATCGGCGCGAAAAAAGGCCAGCTGTATGGCTCCGTGCTGTTCGAAGCGGCAGTGCTTGGCTTCGTCGCATCCGTGCTTGGCGTGGTGCTGGGAAGTCTGCTCATGTGGGGCATGTGCGTCAGCGACATCATGCAAGAGGGTATGCGATTCAATTTCTCTTGGCAGGCCGCCGTCATACCTATTCTCTTCGGTATTGTGGTGACGGTGCTCGCATCCCTGGGATCTGCACGTTCCGCTACTGCGGTGACGCCATTGGAGGCATTGCGCCCGATTGAACTGACCGACAACCGTCGTTCCAGCCTCACGCGAGCCATAATCGGTATTCTGATGGTGGTGGTCGGTATCGCCATGGTGGTATTTTCCATCTGGCAGGTACAAGCCACCAATGGCGGCGAGAATGCGAGCAGCGATCAATTCACGATGATTCTGCTCGTAGCCATCGCCGGTGCCGCACTGGTATTCCTCGGAATGGTGGTCACCGCGGTGTTTTGGATGCCGGCCCTCATGAAGGGAGTTGGAGCGTTGGCCTCGCTGACAGGCCCTTCCGCAACGGTTGCGCACGCCAACATTCAGAAGAATCCGCGACGCATCGCAGCAACCGGTGCCGCTCTGCTCATCGGCGTCACCCTGGTTTCCACCATCGCAACCGGTGCCGCTAGCGCCAAAGAGACTATGAATGGTGCGCTCGCCACCCGTTATAGCGTCGACATCGTGGCCATGGGCGATGACATCAGCCAGCAAATGGTCAAGGATGTAGCCGACATCAACGGCGTGTCCGACACGTTGTATGCGCCGGCGGTTTCCGTGACCTTGGAGAAAGCGGATGGAACCCAGCCTACGTCCGCATTGCTGGTCGGCGTGAAGAATATCGATCAGGTCAAGCAGGTCATGCGTGCCAACTTGGGTAACGCCTCCATCGACAGTGATGGCGTGCTCATGCCAACATACAATGCGCAAACCGGCAAGGAACTGCAGTTCGCCAATGGCACGGCTGATTTCTCCACCGAATGGAACCAGGACGGCGACGCTACGCGTTCGCTGACATTGCAAGCAAACCAAGCCGACTACCGTCGCGTATCCGCACAGTATGGAGCTGTCGGATTCGTGGATGAAAGCCATTTCACCAATGGTGACCTTGATGCTGCCACCCATGTGTTGCTGGTCAAAGCAGATACTGACAAGTCGGGAGTTTCCGTCGACGGCATCTACAACGACATGCAGGCCGCATTGGAAAAGAGCACTGATGCGACAGTAACCGGACCGATCGCCGAACGCATCGTATGGGCGAACATGATCGACTCCATGATGATGCTTCTGGTGGGATTGATCGCCGTGGCCGTGCTCATCGCACTTGTCGGCGTAGCCAACACGCTGTCGCTGTCAGTGATCGAACGCACCCGAGAATCCGCCACACTGCGTGCCATCGGCATGACTCGAGGCCAGTTGCGACGTTCCCTCGCGGTGGAAGCCCTGCTCATCTCGCTGGTATCCGGCATCGCGGGCGTACTACTTGGCACCCTGTTCGGCTGGCTGGGCGCATACGTGGTGTTCAGTATGTACGGCAAAGTGGTGTTCCCGTTCGAATGGGGCATTAACGGCATCGTACTCGCCGTGGCAGCCGTGGCAGCATTGCTCGCCAGCGTATTCCCCGCACGCAGGGCAGTGAGCACGCCTCCTGTTGAAGCGCTCGCCGAAGCCTAAGCTTCATAGCAAACACAGCGAAAAGGACTCCTGCCACAAACATGGTAGGAGTCCTTTTTGCGTATCATGCATACGCAAAACAACAAATCAATCAGACTAAATGGTTTTCGTAAGCGAACACCACCGCCTGCACACGGTCACGCGCATTGATCTTCGCCAGAATATGAGCCACATGCGTTTTCACCGTTGGCAGGCTGATGAAAAGCTTGTCGGCAATCTCCTGATTCGACAATCCATGCGCGATCTCAATAAGCACTTCGCGCTCGCGATCGGTCAGTTCATCTAATTCCGGATCGGTGTACGTCGAATCAGAAGTGGAAGAAGCAGTGGAATTTCCATGTGCGCCAACATTCGCAGCCATGAAATCACCTTCCATCATTTTCTCGATAAGACGTTTCGTGGCGGACGGTGCGATAATCGCATTACCTTGAAAAACCGTGCGAATCGAATTCAACAACGTTTCCGGTTCCGTATCTTTCAGCAGAAAACCGGAAGCTCCGGCAGTGATCGCAGCCATAACATATTCATCCAAATCGAATGTCGTCAGAATGATCACTTTGGTATGAGTGACTTCTGATTGCGTTCCATCGGCAGCGAAGCGATGCTGCAATGCACTGATCTGCCGAGTCGCCTCGATACCGTCCATGCCGGGCATACGCACATCCATCAACACCACGTCAGGATGCAGCGTTTCCGCCAACGCCACAGCCTCTGCACCATCGCGCGCCTGGCCGACAACCGCCATATCCGGTTGGGAGCCGATCACCATGGCGAAACCGGCACGTACCAATTCCTGATCATCGGCAATGACCACACGAATCTTCTGTTCTTCACTCATACTCTCCACCTTATCGGCATTGTTCCGCTCACAGCGCGAAACAAACCCTTAAATCTCCCTGAAAAACTTGAACCGGCTATCGAGACGCGCGCTGCAGCTGCTCTTCCAGCGGTGCAGCGGGCCTCAACTGCAGTTCGCTCGCGCTACCGGCATGAGCGTCATCGCTGAAACCAGTCTCACGAAGCACACCAAGCAGTTCGCGCATACGCTTAAGTGCGGCGCGCCCCTGTTCTCCAATGGCTTTGAACGCTGCGGAAATCTCGTCGGCGGTAGGCTCTTTGCCTTGTGCTTCGGCGCTATCCAGCATGCGGATACCATCGACGGCTTGACTAATCACGCTGTTCAACGTGGCGGTGACTTCAGCCTGAATGCTGGCACTGATACGGTCACGTTCCATATTCGCCGCGAGAATACGCTGCTTCTCCTGCTCGGCCACCAGCGCTTCCTCTCGCGCCTGCAACACCAGTGCGTTTGAATCACTGGAACGAGCCCAACGTGCCCACGCCATAATGCCGGCGCACAGCATCAGCACTGCAACCGTATACATAACGCCGGTAAAGAACGCCGCCGTAGTACTTGACGTGACTGAAACCGGTTCCGTCAAGCCCACAAAAGCGGCGATGGCGCCGAACAAGGTAGTGTATCCGTGTTGATCAGCCGCGATTTTCAAGCCCATCAGCACTGAACAGGTAGCGGCGGCAAGACCGGTCCAACGCCATGCGTGTTCACGCCCATACAATACGGCTGAATATAGCGCACACAGCGACGCTACGATATGTCCAACCTCAATCGATCCCAAAAACACCAATTGCACAACCGACAATACGAACATAATAAGCGCGCAAGTCTCGGGGAACCTGCGTCGAAGAGCCAGCGCCAGCAAGCAGCATGCGGCGATCGCATTTGAGAGCTGCGCATGAGGTGAACTATCAAAAAAGAACGTAACCGACATGCGATTCAGCAGCATGACCAATGCCACGGCACCAACGGAATCCATGAGCGCATAATGGTGCTGCGTCCACGCGGAAACACGTTCCACCCAATTCAGTCCTCGCGAATTGGATGTATTTGCAAGTTCTACGGATTTCAGTTTCAACGATTTGAGCAAATCATGCAGATTGGGTGCGGTGATGCGCAAATGTTGCAGGGCATTCGAACGATGATCGCGACCGGTCGGTTGGTTGGTTTCCTGCGTCCGCTCCGATGGCTGATCTGGGATTCGCGCCGATATGTTGACGACTGTGTGAGGTGCGATTGCTTCGTCGGATAGTTTCGCTTTGCTGGATATGGCAGTTGTGTTGCACGATTCGGACTGTTCCGGGGCATACTGTTCGCCGGTTTCGTCTGTCACCTGTTCTTTACCGCCGTAAGGCAGGGTGGCCATGACTTCGAAGCCTCCGCCGAGTTGAGGGCCAGCCTGCAACGAGCCTCCGGCCGATTCGATGCGTTCTTTCATGCCCAGCAGGCCGTAACCTGGCGTATGCCCGTCGATATTGGCCGCCGCGCCATGACCATTGTCGGTGATGGTCACAGTGAGCAAACCGTTGTTCCATGACTCTTTAATATGTACATCGACGTGCGGCCCCGCATACTTGCGGATATTCGTCAGTGCCTCCTGCACTACATGGTAGGAAGCTATCGAGGCTTGTTCGCTGAGTTGTTCTGGGCTGGCGGTGCCGGTGATATTCCGTCGGATTCGAATGTCGGGGGAGACGTTTTGCGCTTGTTCCACAAGATTGCCGATATCGTTATAATCGGCGTGCGGTGAACCCCCGAATACTCCCAGAAGACGTTGCATGTCATGCAGTGCGCGTTCCGATTCGTGTCGAATCGTCTCCATGGTGTTTCTGGCCACCGCGGGATCATGCGTGCCTGCATAGCGACCGCCATCAGACTGCACGATGATGATTGACAGGGTGTGCGCCACCACATCGTGCATGTCACGTGCGATGCGTGCGCGTTCCGCCAACGCGGCGATATCGCGTTCATTCTGGTCTCGCGCGGCGATTGTCTCATTGCGTTCCCGCATCATGCGAATGGTTGCCAGACGGGCACGCTGCCAGAACGCTACAATGACGGTGGAAATAATGCATACTTCGAAAATCGGCGTCAGTACCAGCATGTATTGCGCCATCATGTCGGCGACTTCCGACATGGATGTTCCTGTGTAGATGGAGCCGAGAGTGTCTTCCGTGACCATAACGCCATTTGGATTTGGGTCATTCCAGCTGCTCCATGTATGCACTTTGCCTCCGGTGAGCAGTGGTCCATTGGTCATGGTCCATGCCACCAGCGCCGAAGCCAGAAGACCGATGGTCAACGCCAGAATAATGAAGGCTTTCGTGTTTTTGGGATTGCCGTAGACGATCACCGAATACAGCATGAACAATGCCAGAATATCGGCGCCCAACAGGCAGGGGCCGAATATGAGATGCGCCAAGGTCAATGCCACGCAGAGCAACGCTCCGGTCTGCGGCCACCATCGACGGATTAGCAGCGGAATAAGCATTGCCGCTTCCCATGCCATCTGCGTGGAAGGCTTAAGGTCAAACAGCAATCCCGGATTATAGGTGATGCCGCCGGTCACGCCGAACAGCAGAATACCTATGGCAAGCGTGATGATGAGATCGCCTGCGAAGACATGACCATGCATCCACGACAAGAGACGCTGCTTGAGATTCGACATACGTTCCACCCTAGCGCCAGATATGCTGTGACGCCATCATGCGCAGGAATGAAATAGCGGTAAGATAAAGCCGCTTTTGTGAGGTAAGGTTGTCTCCGCATGTGGGTGAGATGGAAGCCATCAAAAAGTCACTACCCGCATTGAACATGCCGATGACGCCAAAGGGAAGGTGAATGCATGACGTTGCTGAGCGAATACTACGTGCCCGGATTGCATATTGAGGATCGTTCCATCAAGGTGCCGTTGGATTGGACGGGCCACGAGCCTGGTCATGGGTTCGATGGCGAATCGATCAGCCTGTTCTACCGTGTGGTCACCTCTCCCGAACATGTGCATGACGACCTGCCGCTGCTCGTGTTCCTGCAGGGTGGTCCCGGTGGTTCCGGCCCCCGTCCGCTCGGTCCAAGTTCCGATGGTTGGATTGAGGAGGCCATCAAGCATTTCCGCGTGGTGTTGCCGGATCAACGTGGTACGGGGCGTTCGTCTCGTGTCGATACGCATGTGATTGAGGGCATGGATGGCGGCGGCAAGGCCGGTGCCGCGTTTTTGAAGCGCTTCCTCGCCGATTCGATCGTTCGTGATTTCGAGCATCTGCGTCGTACCGAATTCGGGGGCGCACGTTGGGTCACGCTTGGTCAAAGCTATGGCGGATTCCTGACGCTGACGTATCTTTCGCTGTTCCCGCAAGGGGTTATCGCCAGTTTCACCACGGGCGGCATTCCTCATGTTCCCGCCGATGCGACCGACGTGTACCGTCATACGTTCCCGCGCATGGCGGCAAAGACGAAGCAGTTCTACGAGCGTTACCCGATAGATGTCGAACGTGCCGCGGCCGTCGCCGACATTCTGCAGTCGCGCAAGGTCGCATTGCCGAACGGCGATCCGCTCACGGTGGAACGCTTCCAATGCTTGGGATCCGATTTCGGCATGAAGCCAAGTTTCGAACGCGTGCATTGGATTCTTGACCAGGCATTCCTTGACGGCGACGGTTCGGCCTCAACCTCGGCGGAACTGTCTGACGAATTCCTGTCTTCCGTGATGAATGCGTCTTCATCTCGCCCGCTGTACTGGCCGTTGCAGGAGTTCATCTACGCCAACGGCGAGCTGGAAACGCCGATTTGCTGGGCCGCCCAGCGCGTGCGCTGCGAGCATCCGGAATTCGCGGGTGACATTCGTCCGCTTAATTTCACCGGCGAGGCCATGTTCCCGTGGATGTTCGAGCAGGAACGTGCGTTGCGTCCGTTCAAACCAGCCATGGACGTGCTTATGGAAGACACGCATTTCGGCACGATCTACGATGCCGACCAGTTGGCGCGCAATGAGGTTCCGCTGCAGGCTGTCGTCTATTTCGACGACATGTACGTAGATTCTGGATTGCAGCTCGACACGCTGTCCCGCGTCGGTCGTTCACATTATTGGACTACCAATGAGTTCGAGCATGACGGCGTGCATGGTTCCGTGGTCTTCAAACGCCTGTTCAACGAAGCACTGAACAGGGGAGATCTGGAAGAACTGTTCTGACACAGACAATCCATCCATATATCGATATCAAATAGGAACCGGGAACAACAAGGAGAAACCATGTCCAACCCAACCATCGGATTCATCGGATACGGCAACATGGCACAGGCCATTGCCGAAGGACTTGTCGCGGCAGGTGCAATCGACGGTACTGACATCGTGGCGTGCGCCGCGCATTACGACAAACTGGAGAAAACCACGGCGAAGGTTGGTGCCACACCGCTGCGCACCGCTGCCGAAGTCGCAGACGCGGCCGACGTTGTCATCATCGCCATCAAACCGTACCAGATCGAAAGCGTCATCAAACCAATCGCCGGCGCGCTCGCCAACGAAAGCACATTCGTCGTATCCATTGCGGCAGGCTGGGATCTCGCCAAATACCGTGAACTGTTCGGCGCCGATTTCGGCGCGATGCACATCCAGTGCACC
>OJRZ01002360.1_pt1 | contig 12100 bp, 10 predicted proteins | sample 1599291 | NCBI WGS metagenome assembly OJRZ01 (sample SAMN04168657, study PRJEB22393) | human gut metagenome | biome: human gut microbiome; feature: stool | host: Homo sapiens | collected 2014-03-20
AGTATAAAACCCGAATCCTGAAGTTTTCTATTTACACAAAATTGTGGACAGTGCCGAATCACTCATTTCGATGGCTTGTTTTTTTATTCCGGAACATAAATAATCTCACCGTTATCCAGTTCGTAGGCTATCCCCACTTTTCTTCCTCTTTTTCCTGAATCCTCCTCTTTCTGACCGGAAGGCTTGTAAGTATTGATTTTCTTTCCTTCCTTGGAGATGATTTCCATATTTTCCTTACCAGGGTTCTTCACGATGGTGAAATCTTCCTGTCCGAAAACTTCCGTCATATTCATGTGCATCACCATTGCTACCATCAATGCCACGGCAAATACCATCGCTACGTCGAACAAGTTTACTACTACACTTAGCGGGTCGGTATCCTCTTCTTTGAGGAATTTGCTGACTCTTCTATTTCTTTTCATTATTGGGGTCTCCGGTTGTTTCGTTTAATACTCTTGATACATAATCGAGGTTGTTGACATCTTTGGCATACCAACGTTGTTTGAACTGCATGGATATCAATCCTACAGCACTAATAACCAGACCCACAACAGTCGTTGCAAATACTACCTGCATATTATATGCCATTCCGGAGATGTCTCCTGTAGAAAGTCCAACTAGTGCCGGACTCATGGAAATCAATGTTCCTATCAATCCGAGAACCGGACCTATCTTAGCCAGCATTTTAGAAAAAGACACATCTTTCTCTGCTTCATTCTCGAATTTTGTTATCAGGAAGTCTGAGTAATCTGCACTGGCCGGATGGTAGAGCAGATCGCGGAGATAACCCATATATAGTGAATTGTCTTTGTCGGGTAAAGCTGCTTTCAGATCGTCTATCCGTGCATCTTTAATGAGTTGGTCCAGTGCTTTGTCATTTTTACGTTTGGTCATGTACATGTTGTAGGTGCCTCCGATCAAAATAAGTGAACGAACGAACAGGCACAGCAAAATAATGATATCGGGTATAAGTAAACTGTTCGCTACCCAGAATAAAAGTTTAGAGATGAGTTCCATATAATATTTTATTGATTGATTTTACTTCTTTTTTTTAATTCTTTACGTTGTAATAAAGGCCATTTCAGCTTGTTCCAGGCAAATCCAATGAGAAACAGGACAACGAACAGACCGATGGACAAGATAATCGCTTTCCAGTTGAGTGCCTCCTCGGTGGCAGCATAGGTTGTTTTTCCGTTGACTGTGGTCAGTAATCCGAGGATACAGATGAATAAGCTGACGAGGAAATGAACCTCCAAACGGAGATCATCTTCGGGTACAAGATACTTCATCAGTCGGCTTAACAAGGGGATAGTGATAACCACTATTCCTGCGAGTGACCAGGCTGTTACTGAAAAGTCTACGCCAGGTAACCGGAAGATAGCTTCTGTGAGATAGTAGAATAATACGGGGAAGAGCAACAAGCTGGGATACCAGCGAAGTAATTCCGCCCACCATAAATTCTTCTTACCATAAATTCCGCGCAGGAAAGCCACGCAATAGCCGAAGCAGAGTGCCGACTCAAGCGTTATGATAATAGCCATGTTTTGCAATGCTTCCGTGTTCTGCAGATAATCAGCAATCTGTGTCTTTGACTGGAGAATAGCATACTGCCAGGTGCCGGCTACAAAAAGACCGGCTATCAGGCTGTATATTACGGTTTGCCAAAGTTTCCAGAAACTGAGTTTGAAACTGCAGTTAATCACGATAAACAGCATTAATATGTGAATGATTAACTCCATATTACATTACTTTTTCCGTTTCTTTTTAAGTATTAGCAACATGACAACAAATGCTACCAGAACAATACCTGCGATAAGGCCTCCATTCAAAGAGTTTTGCTCTTCCTGTGCCCCTTGTACGGCATCGCTCGATTGTTTCTTCAATACCATGCCTCCTTTGGTCGCTTCTCCGTCCAGGGTGGCTTGTTTCATTTGTTTCAGTTCCTTGTTGTAGTTGGCTGCGGTTTGCGCATCTACTTGAGAGGCGATGAACTGCTGTAATTTGGCATTGTCTCCGGTAAATCCGCTGCCCGAAGGACCGAATTGTCTGACAAGGTCTGTATGTAGTTTGGCAATATTGGAGAGTTGTTCCGGAGAAGCTTTCCAATATCCTTTGCGGGCAGTTTCCATCATAACGGCAGTCACTTCCTGTAAAGCTGCGGGATTCTGTTTTTCAAAGAAGTCTTTTACATTCAGTTTGTATTCGTCTTTGACATATACATCATATATATTATCCCAAAGTTCCTTGTCGATAGCGGCAGGTTTCATCACGTTCCAGCCATACGTATTGGTTACAGTCTGGGCAACTTCGCTTGCTGCAGAAGCACCGCCTTTCATTTTCTCTTTGATATAGGTAGGATTCAGAATCGTTGTACGGCTTTCTACACCGACTGCTTCTTTAAGTTCCTGCATTTTCATGTTGTTGCGGTTCCGGTAGTCGCTAAGATAAGCGTCTGGGTCTTTACCGGTAACATTGCGTACGGCAAGATTCATACCTCCCATGAATTCATATACGTGGTCGAGGCTCAATGCTCCCCAAGTGTTGCTTTGGCGGGGCTGAACGACAACATCAGTACTGTTCAATGCTGCTTCAAAGGCAAATTTCTGAAAGACTTCCCAATGTTTTTCGTCACCGTAGAAGGCTCCCATATTGTTGAGGTAAGTATCTGCGATTTCCGATTCACTTTCCCAACGGTCGCCGGATTCCACCATTCCCTGAATTCCTGTACCATACATGCCATTAGCACCTCCGAATACTCGGAAAGAAGCCATTTCGCGGGCATCTTTCGGACTGACACCTTTTTCGGTCAACACTCTTTCAGCTTCTACCACACTGGCGGCTACCTGATTTTCAAACTTGTCGTCTTTCGCTGCCGCAGCCATTTCTACTGCACGGTTAATCAGGAAGAGGCGGGAAGCGGCGATATCACGGAGTTGTCCGGAAGTCTGAACTACTACGTCGATACGTGGACGTCCCAGTTCGGCTGAAGGAATCAGTTTTAGATCACTGACACGACCGAATGCGTCACGAACAGGTTCTACTCCCAGCATATACAGTACTTGAGCAATAGTAGCCCCACCGGTTTCTATAAATTCGGAAGACCAGAGAGTATAACTCACTTTACGTGGGATTGAATCATTGTGACGTTGCTTGTAAGTATCAATCGTTTGTTTGGCTAAAGCGATACCTTTTTCCCAAGCGGATTCTGTAGGAGTTGCTTCGGCATTGATAGCATACATATTACGTCCGGTTGGTAAAGCATTCGGATTAGCAATCGGATCACCTCCGGGAGTAGGAGCGGTGTATCCACCTTTCAATGCATTCATCAGACTGCTTAACTCTTCTTCGGGACTTTTCAGAAGTGCGTTCTTGTAGTTGCCTACATTCTTGATTGTACGCTCTACTTCAGCGATGGCAAGTGCCAGTTCGATTTCTTCTTTACTGTATTCTTTCCGAGCTTTTCCCATAGCCATCATCATTGCCATCATACCTTTCGGAGCATTGCGGTCTGCCTCTATTTGACGAGCCTTGGCTAGTTCCTGTGCGGTGATACCGGCCGTACGACAAATCAGTTCATCTGTGGCCAGTGCAGGATTAGCGAGCAACTTTTCTACCAGATGGCGAGCAGGAGTCAAGTACTGTTGTGTAAAGAGGCTGCGGTGCTTGCTAACGGCATCTGTCGCTTTACCACGTTGCTTGTCAAGAGCCAGCAGACTGTATGCGATAGGTTCTGTAGCCATTGCATAGACGGAAGAAGTGATCCGTTCCGCTTCATAAGGAACTCCCATTGTGTAGAGTTGTCCGGTGATTTTCTCGGTAGCCAGTTCTTCTGCGAAGTTTTCTACACGGGCGATTTCATCTTCCGTATATGGTTTGTTGGCAATGCTATCCAAACCTAAATCACGGTGAATTCCCATTTTCACAGTCAGCGTTTTGACAGCTAATGATTCCTGATCTTTATTCTCTTTGTGAGAGTTATTGTAAATCTTGATTTTTTCCATCAGCTCCCGATAAATACCACGCACACTGCTTTCAAGGAAAGGAGGAGTGAGGTACGACTGTATGGTGGCATACGAACGGCGTTTAGCCATCATCCCTTCACCAACATTACCAATGGAGTAGATATAGAAGTGCGGAACTGCTCCAACCAGGCGATCCGGCCAGTCGTTGCTGCACAATGCCACTTGTTTTCTGGGAGTAAATTCAAGACTTCCGTGTGTACCGAAATGGATCAGTGCGTCAGCCTTGAAACCATGTTGCATCCACAGATAGGAAGCAATATAAGTATGAGGAGGAGCCATATTAGTGCCATGAATCACTTGGAAGGAGTTGTCCCCGCTTCCGGCAGCATTTTGTGGCATTAAGACTACATTCCCGAATTGCAGGCGGGCAATACCCAATTTACCGTCGTTAGTCGCCATATAGTTGCCGGGGAATTCGCTGAAAGCATCCACCACTTCCTGATATTTTTCAGGGCGGAGTGACTCTTTCACCCAACTTTCATATTGATCTTTGGTGATAAGTTCGGGATGTCCTTTTTGCATAAAGTCATTAAAGGCTCCCTCTGCGTAAGAGTTGAACACAGCGCCTTGAGCCTGTATCATTTTACCCAGTTCTTCAGCATTTGCAGGCAGACCGGATATGTTGTATCCTTCCTGTTTCATGCGGACCAGAAGATTATATAGGGAAGGAACCACCTCCATACCGGCAGCGGTCAATGCATTTTGCCCCGGACCTTTATAATAGTAGATAGCTACCTTCTTCTCGCTGTTCGGCTTAGTATTCAGATTCAAATAATTATTGATTGTGGATACGAAAGTCTTCAAGCGTTCGGGTACTGCATACGAATGGCGCAATCCTTCTTCATCCTCATATTGTGCAAAGAGAGCGAAAGGACGGATGGCACCGTCGATTTCCGGAGTCACGATACTTTGTGACATAAATCCTCCTGCCATTCCCATCGGATCTTTCTCCCATTCGTCTACCAGACTGTTGATGGTGAGCGGAGCAAACAAGAGGATATTCTTAGCTTTCAGATAATCCACCATTTTGTCTCCCATGCGTCCGTGTGCCATGTTGATGATTGCGTCGGGCTGCACTTCGTCAATAAATGACATGAATTTCGTCATTGACTGAACCGGATAAACATTGTAACCTTCTTTTTCAAGAGCCTCAATAAGTCCGGTGGCATCAGCCATTTGTCCGGTTATCATGATTTTACGTGCTCCTTCTTTATAAAGACGGTTGTCCTTCATGAATTTCTCATAATCTGCCACGGTGAGGAACTCCAGTTCATCATCCGGGTTGGTGAGTCCGGCGTGATAGAGCATGTCGCTGGGTCTTTCTGCCGGGTCTTCCACTTCCGGTATGGAAGAGATTTTACCGTCAATAGCTTTACGGATATAATTCAGCATATTCCGGTAGTTGGTTTTTCCTCCGTTGGTCAGATAACCTCGTATCAGATTCTGTTGTACGCTGTCCAGATTACAAATGTTGTTGGCCGGGTTGGTAGCCATGGAAGTATATACAGGAATACCTTTGTCGGCAGCCTGTTGTATCTGTTGACGTTGTTCCTCGACGATACGCAGACCCATTCCGTTGATGAATACCATGTCGTAACCGGTCAGACGGTCGAGGTTGTCGAGCGATACTTCACTGAGTTTGATGGATGAATTGTCGTTGGCTTTCGATATACTTCCCTGCTGTATGGTCTGGAAGTTGATGAAAGCAATTTTTGTAGGACTGAACCAGGTATTCCATACGGACATCCCTATCAGAGCTGCAGCAACGATGCATACACCTAAGATGATTTTACTTTTCTTTTTCATTTCTCTTATTTTTAGCTTTGTATGTAGTTTTATCTTTTCTATTTTCTGAAGAACCTGTCTACGTCTAATGCAAGTCCGATGGAGAAGTTGGTTCCCCGGGTATAAGGAGAGTTTGCGTCATAATAGCTCGGAACATAATTAAATATGTTGTTGACGGCCATATTCAGGCTGACTCCTTTCCAGATCCCTTGTGTCAACGTTAGGTTCCACATCGTATATCCCGGATAAATCACTCCGGTAGTCCCTTCATCCGGATTATTGCCCACATATTTATTGGTTTCTACTTTGGATAACGCACGTCCGTTCAGGGAAAGATTGAATTGATAATTATCCCATGATTTGCCGTATTCGATACGTGCGGTCGCTGAATGTGGGCGGGTACTGGAGAATTTCATTTGTCCGTCGCGCATAAACTCGTGGAGGTATCCGTAAGAAACACGTATTCCCAGACCACAAGGATATTTGGCGGAGGCGTTGATATCCACACCGGCGATGTCTACTTTCTCTGTATTGATATATAGCTGTGCCCACCTTCCGTCAGTGTCGCGGAATGAAGTCAGGTCGATCCGGTCATTGACAAGGTTGTAATATCCTGAAACGGTAAAATTGTAACGGTTCTTGGTATATTCCGCCGAGAGCGAGAAGTTGTGGCTCGTCTCCGATTTCAGGTCGGGATTACCATAAATCATCATGGCATTTGCCATGTCGAAGTTCATATACATTTCTTTGAGGGTAGGAGAGCGGAATCCCTGTGAGTATGAGCCACGGAGGGAGCAGTTGGCTATTTTGTACATCAGTCCGATGTGCGGAGATATATGACGTACGTTAGATTGTGAGAAATAGTCGAAACGTACCCCGCTGATTACGTTGAAATGTTCGGTCGGGTTCCAGTCGAACTGTCCGAATGCATCTGCCGAGTGCATGGTATAACTTCCATTGTTGGTAAATTGATAAGACAATAGATAGTCACGCATATAATCTCCTCCTACGGTCAGAATGTTTTTATCGTTGAAGGTGTAATTGTAGAGTGCGCGTACGCTATGTTGCACATTGCTGTAATCGCGGACATCGTATTTGTATGAGGTCAGATAATCACTTTTATCATATTGGTCGAATGTATAGGCAACTTCCAGATTACTCATGATGTTGAAATCATAGTTGGCTTTCAGACCTCCGCTGAAATCACGATAACGGTCTTTGCTGTCTCCGGTCTTATCCCGTTCGCGGAAATAATAACCTCCGCGTGCAGTCAGTTTCAACTGTTCAATCGGTCTGTAAACAAGACGTTCTTTCACATTCCATGTGCGGTTTCCGAAGATGGTTGTCACATCTCCTTCCGGTACGTCGTAAGAATCGGACATTGTATGTTGCACATTCGTCTGGCTGTTGAATTTACCGGCTTTGAAACTGAAAGTTCCGCCATATCGTTGGTCGTTATGTTCACCGAAGCGGCTGTTTACATTTAAATTCCATGGGTCCTCGGAATCACGGGTGATGATGTTGATTACGCCACCTACTGCACTGGAACCATAGAGAGTAGAGGCAGCCCCTTTTACAATTTCTACCCGTTCCACGTTATCGAGGTTCAATCGGTTGTAGTCGACGTTGTTTAAAGTTTCCCCTGCCAGACGTTCGCCATCTACCAGGAAGAGTACAGAGTTTCCTCCGAATCCCTGCATATTGATAGAAACCTGCTGATCCATTGAATAGGAAAATTCAATGCCCGGCAGTTCCGATTGTAATAATTGTCCTACGTTGGTTGCATCTACCTTCTTAATATCGTCTGCTGTGATTACACGAGTGATGATAGGAGCATCTTTCAGTAATTTGGGAGTACGTGTACCTGTGACAACCACTGTTCCCAGGTCAAACTGATCTTCCGATAAGCGGAAACTTAGTCTTTTCTCTTTCCCTACAGTCAGTCTTTTTTCTTGTGGCTGATAGCCTACATACGAGGCGGTGATGAGGTATGTACCGGTTCCGGGGAGTTGTAATGTATATGTGCCGTCGACGGATGTGACGGCTCCGGTTCCTTTACCTTTGATGGAAATCGTTGCACCGGGGAGAGGTTCCCCTTCTGTATCAGTTACACGTCCGCTGATGTGATAAGTTGAGTGTTGTGCTAATGTGGTGCAAGTTGCTATAAATGAAAAAAGCAATAATGATATTATAAATGTAGGTTTCATTCTTGTTGATTGGTTTCATTGTTGTTGTCCTCGAACTCAAGCGGATACTGGAAATCGAAGTCAATATATCCTTTTATACCTCTGGCATTCATGTAGTTGGTAAAACGGATCGCGGCGTATGTATTGTCTTTCAAACGTATCAAAAAGACTTGGTTTGACATGGTGTATACCGGAGGCATCGTTGCGGTATTAACGTCCAGCCAGCTGGAAAGAACAGCATTACGGTAAGACTCTGTGTAGATAATGTTTCCGTCCATCATGCCTGACATGTCAATAGCTATTTTATCGGTTGTCCATTCATCTTTTACAAAATCTTCCGCTTTAGGCAGTTTACCTGTTGCTTTAAACTCGTCGATACTTGTGTAAGTTGTTTTGTAGGCAGCACCCTCATTGGTTTTTATATCATAACGATGAATAGCGAAATCCCACTTATCAGGAATTTGACTCTCATATTCCTCTCCGATTTTAACGGTGGTAACTGTACGTTCCGAAAGGTTAATGTAGGCCCATTCTGTATATTCAACAGTCTTGACTTGTGAAAAGCTGTTCTCCTTGATTTCCATCTCCGTTTCGATGGGGGCATCATAAATATTTTCAAATATTCCATTACAAGCAGAGAGCGACATTGCCGCTCCCAGTACTATAGTATATTTGAAAATAGCGTTCCTGCTTCTTTTCATTGCTTATTTAATCGTTTATTGTGCGCTGTTAGTATTGCTTCCAGTAAAATCTGCTGTAATGTCCCATGGCATACTTCCTGGTTTAAAAACTACAGTAATAGTAGTTGTTCCGTCTGACTTAACTGTACCGCTTAAACTCGTACCGGTGATTGCCAGAATTTCTCCTGTAGTCTTTTGGGTGTCTGCTTCAAAGCTACCGATATTGAGTGAGTAACTACCGTCGTTTGCTTTAGTAACATTTACTCCCTTTACAGTGAACTTTTCAAAATAATTCATAGAACCGCTTGTGTTATTGAAGCCGCTAATGGTAACATCTACTGTACTGCCTGTTGGGTTTTCGATGATAACTTTGCAATCCTCAGTAGATTCAGTGGTATTTCCTCCTGGAGTAGTGACTGAAAGAGATAAATTAGTTTGGTATTTATAAGTATCTTTTATATAATAACCAACAGGAGTTTCTCCTTGTATGAAATCAATCTCCATTTTTCCCATAGGTACAGGAATATCAACATTGGCTTTCAAACTTAACACTTTAGAACCATCTACACTACCTTCTAATGTGTAGTCGTAGCTACCGCCTGTGCTGCCGCCCATAGACATGGCAACTTCACCGGAACCGCTGAAAGACTTATTAGAAGAAAGTTTTAAATTATTCAGAGTGAAATCTCCAGATCCGGATTTATATACCAAATTGATGGTACCATCTTCGTTGGCAGTGATTGTTGCTGTGGATTCATCACCCAACAAATAATCAGAGAACATATTGCATGCGCCGACTGAATAACCTTTATAAGCTCCTGCTATTTCTTTGGCAAAGTTAGGTTCATCGTCGTCGTTGTCGCTACAAGAAACGAAAGTAGAAGAAAGAGATAGTGCCATAAGGGCAACCATCCAAAAGTTTAAGATTTTCATACTTAATTTTGATAGATAATGATTAATTAAATTTCCAGCTGCAAAGTTACGGGGATATATATACGGGGGAAATACCTAAAAGAAATGAAAAAATGAGAGGCTTTAATTATATGTAGGTATTGGGAGGAGTGGATTAACTCGTTATTTTTGCAGTCTTTTACTAAATTGATGATTAAAAAATTAAAATGAGAAGAAAATGAAAGGCGGCTACAGTAGAAAAAGTGTATTGACAGGGATTACTTCTTTCCTGATTGTATTGTTTACTATGCCGTTGGGGCATGCATTAATGATTTTTATGGAGCATGTGCTCTCATCCACAGCTCTTCACTATGCGGCTTTCACGATGGGAGCAGTAGGTTTGGTGATGGTGATTATTGGAGTGTTTGCAAAAGGAGATACACGACAGACATTATGGGGATTATTCGGAGGACTACTCTTCTGGACCGGATGGGTAGAGTTTATCTACGTATATTATGCACATCGTTATGAAGTGCAACCATTGCTGAACGCTGCCGGTGAAGTCGTGACAAAACCGGAATACTTAATCATGCCTTCCTCCTTCGGTTTTTGGGTGATGTTTATGTTGATTTACATTTTCAGTATAAAAAGCGGATGCGACTTCTTTACCTATCTTCAAAAAGTCTTTTTCCGTAAGAGTACCACCATTGTAGTACGGCCGATGACACGTCATACCTCGATTGTTACTTTTATGGAGTTAAATCTCATCATGTGGACGAGCTATCTCGTGCTACTCTTCTGTTATGATGAGAATTTTGTCGGCGAGCATAGCCCTGTTACTGCTATAGTTGCTTTCGGCTGTCTGGCAGGTTCATTTTTTATGTTTAAACGCCTGTTGAAAATCACTCAATGGGGATATGCCATGCGCTTTTCTATTGCTACGGTAGTAGTGTTCTGGACTTTTGTAGAAGTATTGGGACGCTGGAATATCTTTCATGAAATATGGGTAGAACCAATGGCATATACAACAGAGATGATTACGATACTTTTGGCTTTTTTAGCTCTGTTGGCATTTCTGTTCTACCAGTCTGCTAAAAAGAAGAATAGTCATAACTAAAATATAGAATCAGAAATTATGTTAGAAAAAGGATTGCAATTTATAAAGGAAGTAGTGGTTAAACCGGAAAATCTGGCAGTGGCAATGGGATCGGGTGATCTCCCTGTTCTTGCTACTCCCGCTATGGTAGCATTCATGGAAAATGCAGCTTTGTCTGCTGTTGAAGATCAACTGCCGGAAGGCAATACAACGGTAGGAGCAATGATTCAGACTACACATCTTAAACCCACTGCATTGGGAGACACGGTTCTTGTAACAGCCACACTTCTTGAGGTAGAGGGACGAAAGTTAACATTTTCCGTAGTAGCCTCTGATTCACAGGGTAAAATTGGTGAAGGAACACATATACGTTATGTGGTAGACCGGAATAAGTTTATGGAAAAACTAACCAGTCGTTAATACTGCCAAAAGTGGAAAAGGATGAACTAATCTCCGGGTAAGATGTTTTTTGTATATTAGATATAATAACAATATATAATATGGAACCTCATCATCACCACGAACATAGTCATCGGTTGACATCGCTCAATAAAGCTTTTATCATAGGCATCGCTCTGAATATAACTTTTGTCATAGTAGAATTCGGAGTAGGATTTTATTATAATTCTTTGGGGTTACTTTCCGATGCCGGACATAATTTGGGTGATGTAGCCAGTCTGGTACTTGCCATGTTGGCCTTCCGGTTGGAGAAAGTTCACCCTAATAGTCGTTACACGTATGGATATAAGAAGAGTACGATACTTGTTTCTTTATTAAATGCAGTTATACTGTTGATTGCTGTTGGCATTATTATTGCCGAGAGCATAGACAAATTATTTCATCCGGTTTCGGTTGATGGTTCCGCTATCGCATGGACAGCTGGGGTGGGAGTGGTCATCAATGCGCTTACTGCATGGCTTTTCATGAAAGATAAAGATAAGGATCTGAATGTGAAGGGGGCCTACTTGCACATGGCAGCAGATACACTGGTATCTGTCGGTGTAGTTGCTTCCGGTATTATTATTACGTATACAGGATGGAGCATCATTGACCCGATTATCGGACTTGGCATTGCTGTTATTATTATTGTCTCTACCTGGGGATTGCTTCATGACAGTCTCCGGTTGTCTTTGGATGGAGTACCAGTGGGGATAGACGCTCAAAAGATACAGCAACTTATCGTGGAACAACCCGGTGTGGAGAATTGCCATCACTTGCATATTTGGGCGTTAAGCACAACGGAAACCGCTCTGACTGCCCACGTTGTCATTGATAATATCACACAGTTGGAGGAAGTGAAACATCATATAAAGGAAGCACTCGAAGAGGCAGGCATTCATCATGCCACTTTGGAGTTTGAAGACGAAAGAGCTACTTGCAGCAACGAATGTTGTGAGGATTAAATAAAATCCGTACCTTCGCGCCCTTAAACTAACTAAC